>Ga0207416_1000115_pt1 | contig 146959 bp, 151 predicted proteins | sample PaiPotPPM11metaG_FD_184107 | JGI IMG/M metagenome (GOLD analysis project Ga0207416, IMG submission 184107) | Iron sulfur acid spring bacterial and archeal communities from Banff, Canada, to study Microbial Dark Matter (Phase II) - Paint Pots PPM... ...
CGGCCTCGGCGGCGAGCCGCTCGCGCAAATCGACATCGTCGCCGCCGAGGCCGCGCTCGCCGATGATCGCGGCGATCTCGGCTGCGATTCTGGCGGCGCCTTCGCCGGCCGCGTCGACCACCATGCGGGCGAGGCGCGGCGGCAACGGCAGCCGCCGCAGGTGCCGGCCCTCGTCGGTGATGCGGCCGTCGCCGTCGATGGCGCCGAGCGCGGCGAGCAGCGCCTTCGCCTCGGTCATCGCCGGCCGCGGCGGTTGATCGAGGAAGGCGAGCGGTTCCGGACCGCTGCCCCAGGCCGCGAGGTCGAGCGCGAAGGAGGATAGGTCGGCAGCGAGGATTTCCGGCCGGGCGTAGGGCTCCAGCGCCGCGGTCTGCGGCTCGTCCCACAGCCGGTAGCAGACGCCGGGTTCGGTGCGTCCGGCGCGGCCGCGACGCTGATCCGCCGCCGCGCGCGACACCCGCACGGTTTCGAGCCGAGTCACCCCAACATCGGGCTCGTAGCGCGGCACCCGCGCCAGGCCGCAATCGACGACAATGCGTACGCCCTCGATGGTGATCGAGGTTTCCGCGATCGAGGTTGCGAGCACGATCTTGCGCCGGTCGGGCGCGGCGGGCGCGATGGCGCGGTCTTGCTCCTCGCCGCCGAGCGCGCCGTAAAGCGCGACCACATCGGTTGAGGCATCGACACGGTTTTCGAGCTGCGTTTGCGTGCGGCGGATTTCCGCCGCGCCGGGCAGGAAGGCGAGCAGCGAGCCGGCATCGGCCCGCATTGCGCGCGCGATCGTATCGGCGAGCTGCGGCTCGATCGGGCGCGTGTCGCGGCCGACATAGCGCGTCTCGACTGCAAAAGCGCGGCCCTCGCTCTCGATCACGGGCGCGTCGTCGAGAAGGCGAGCAATGCGCGCGGCATCGATCGTTGCCGACATGACCAGAAGCCTTAAATCCTCGCGCAGGCCCTGTTGCGCGTCGCGGGCGAGCGCCAGGCCGAGATCGGCGTCGAGCGAGCGTTCATGAAATTCGTCGAACAGGACTGCAGCCACGCCGCCGAGCATCGGATCGTCGAGGATGAGCCGGGTGAAAATTCCTTCGGTGACGATTTCGATCCGGGTTTGGCGCGAGACCTTCGAGCCGAAGCGGACCCGCAAGCCCACCGTTTCGCCGACGCGCTCGCCGAGCGTGTGTGCCATGCGCTCGGCGGCGGCGCGCGCGGCAAGCCGGCGCGGCTCGAGCACCAGGATGCGGCGCCCCTCGGCCCAGTCCTCGCCGGCGAGAACGAGCGGCACCCGCGTCGTCTTGCCGGCTCCGGGCGGGGCCACCAGAACTGCCGCATTGCTCGCGCGCAGCGCTGCGGTCAGGCCAGCCAGGGCGGCGTCGATGGGAAGGGGAAAATCCACAGTCTCGTACAATGGCGGTGCTAATCCGGGCGAAGCTCCTATATATTGGCTAATATGCCTGCAGCACAAAAAGCCTCGCTAAATCCGGCCAAGCCGCGACTCGCCGCCAAGCCGTTGCAGCAAGGCGACCACGTCTTTCTGGTCGACGGCTCCGGCTACATCTTCCGCGCCTATCACGCGCTGCCGCCGATCAATCGCAAGTCGGACGGATTGCAGCTCAACGCCGTGTTCGGCTTCTGCAACATGCTGTGGAAGCTCCTGCGCGACATGAAGCCGGAGGACAAGCCGACCCACCTTGCCGTGGTGTTCGACCTCTCCGAGCACACCTTCCGCACCGATATGTATCCCGACTACAAGGCGCACCGCCCGGACCCGCCGGACGATTTGCGGCCGCAATTTCCGCTCATCCGCGAAGCGGTGCACGCCTTCGATCTGCCCTGCCTGGAGCAGCGGGGCTTCGAGGCCGACGACCTGATCGCGACCTATGTCCGGCAGGCCTGCGAGGCCGGCGCCACCGCAACTATCGTCTCGTCGGACAAAGATCTGATGCAGCTCGTCAACGACGGCGTCGTCATGTTCGATACCATGAAGGACAAGAAGATCGGCCGCGCCGAGGTGATCGAGAAATTCGGCGTGCCGCCCGATAAGGTCATCGAGGTGCAGGCGCTGATCGGGGACTCGACCGACAACGTACCGGGCGTGCCCGGCATCGGCGTCAAGACCGCGGCGCAGCTCATCGGCGAATTCGGCGATCTCGAAACGTTGCTCACGCGGGCTGCCGAGATCAAGCAGGAAAAGCGCCGCCAGTCGTTGATCGAGAACGCGGATCAGGCGCGGCTGTCGAAGAAGCTCGTCACGCTCGACGATCATGTGAAGCTCGACGTGCCGATCGACGATCTTGCGGTGCATGAGCCCGATCATAAGCGGCTGATCGCCTTCCTGCGGGCGATGGAGTTTTCGTCGCTGACGCGGCGCGTTGCGGAATTCGCCGATATCGATGCGAGTGAGGTCGAGCCGGACGCGAAGCTTGCGGTGCATGGCGCTTCTTCTCCTCCCCCGCCTGCGGGGGAGGACGACGCGCGAAGCGCGTCAGGAGGGGGCAAGTCGACCGGACCGAGCAAGCCGGCCCCCTCCCCACCCTCCCCCGCAGGCGGGGGAGGGAGAGCCGCGGCCGAGCCGGGAGCGCTCACTCCACAAAAGCTTGCGGCGGCCCGCCTCGACCACGCGCACCAACAAAAATTCGATCGCTCAAAATATGAAACCGTGCATAGTCTGGATCGGCTCAAGGCCTGGATCGAGCGCGCGCGCGATATTGGATTTGTCGCGATCGATACCGAGACCTCAAGTCTCGATCCGATGCAGGCCGAGCTGTGCGGCTTCTCGCTGGCGCTGGCGCCGAACGAAGCCTGCTACGTGCCGCTGTCGCACCGCCAGGGCGGCGACGGCAACGGCGGCCTGTTCCAGGGCGAGCGTGCCCCCGATCAGATTCGAGAATCGGCGGCGTTGGCGGCCATCAAGCCGCTTCTGGAAGACCTCGGCGTGCTCAAAATCGGCCAGAATCTGAAATTCGACTGGCAGATTTTCGCCGTGCGCGGCATCGAGATAAGGCCATACGACGACACCCTGCTGATGTCCTACGTGGTCGACGCCGGCCGTTCCGATCACGGCCTCGATCCCTTGGCGCGCCGCTATTTCGATCACCAGACAATCGATTTCAACGAGGTGACCAAAGCGGGCAAGACAAGAGTCACGTTCGACTGCGTCGAGATCAACAAGGCGACCGAATATGCCGCCGAAGACGCCGATGTGACCTTAAGGCTGTGGCAGGTGCTGAAACCGCGGCTCCCGGCCGAGCATATGCTGAGCGTTTATGAAACGCTGGAGCGGCCGCTGCTTCGCGTGCTCGCCGATATGGAGCGGCGCGGGATTTCGATCGACCGGCAAGTGCTGTCGCGGTTGTCCGGCGAATTCGCGCAAGAAGCCGCCGGCCTGCAAGCCGAGATCAACAAGCTTGCCGGTGAGCTGGTCAATGTCGGCTCGCCGAAGCAGATCGGCGATATTCTGTTCGGCAGGCTCGGCCTGCCGGGCGGCACCAAGACCAAGACCGGCCAGTGGGCGACCGGGGCGCGGCTCTTGGAAGAGCTGGCCGAGCAGGGCCACAAGTTGCCGCAAAAGATTCTCGACTGGCGCCAGGTCTCGAAGCTGAAATCGACCTATACCGACGCGCTGCCCGGCTTCGTCAATCCGACGACGCACCGGGTGCATACCAGCTACGCACTCGCCGCGACGACGACCGGCCGGCTGTCGTCGTCCGAGCCTAATCTGCAGAACATCCCGATCCGCACCGAGGACGGCCGCAAGATCCGCCGCGCCTTCATCGCCGACGCCGGGCACAAGCTCGTCTCCGCCGATTACTCGCAGATCGAGCTGCGGCTTCTCGCCGAGATTGCCGGCATCGAGCAATTGCGCAAAGCGTTTCGCGAGGGACTGGACATTCACGCCATGACCGCTTCGGAAATGTTCGGCGTGCCGGTCAAAAACATGCCGGCCGAGGTGCGCCGGCGAGCCAAGGCGATCAATTTCGGCATCATCTACGGCATTTCCGCTTTCGGCCTCGCCAATCAGCTCGGCATCGAGCGCGAGGAAGCCGGCGCTTATATCAGGAAATATTTCGAGCGCTTTCCCGGCATCCGCGACTTTATCGAGGAGACCAAAGTCTCCGCGCGCGACAAGGGCTACGTGACGACGCTGTTCGGCCGCAAGTGCCACTATCCCGACATTAAGGCCTCGAATGCCTCGATCCGCGCGTTCAACGAGCGCGCCGCGGTCAATGCGCGGCTGCAAGGCACCGCCGCCGACATCATCCGCCGCGCCATGATCCGCATGGATGCCGCGCTGGCGAAGAAAAAGCTCACCGCGCGAATGCTGTTGCAGGTCCACGACGAACTCGTGTTCGAAGCGCCCAACGCCGAAGTCGACAAGACGCTGCCGGTCGTCACCGCGGTGATGGTCGACGCGCCGATGCCGGCGATATCGCTGTCGGTGCCGCTGCATGTCGAGGCCAAGGCCGCGGATAACTGGGACGCGGCGCATTAGCGCTTGGAGCGCATCACAAATGAAGCGTCCGCTCACGATCGTCGGCGTGCTTCTACTGGCGAACGGGCTGCTCTGGATGGGCCAAGGCTCGGGCTATATCCCATGGCCCGCCGAGAGCTTCATGATCGGCGAGAGCCAGTGGATCTATTACGGCGGCGCGACGGCGCTGGTCGGGTTGCTTCTGGTCATTTTCGCAGTCAGGCGCTAAGCGGGCGCCATTGCGCGCCCTCACTGCGCCGTCAGCCCGCCATCGAGGGTCAATTCAGCGCCGGTGACGAAGGCGGATTCGTCCGCGAGCAGATAAACACACAGCGCGGCGACCTCGGCGGGCGTGCCGAAGCGGCCGAGCGGGACCATCGCCGCCATGCGTTCGCGGGCAGTCGCGGGATCGCGAAATTGCGCGATCATGCCGTCGACCAGCGGGCCGTCGATGAAAGCCGGGTGCACGGAATTGCAGCGCACCGGCGGCTTTTGCCGCGCACCGTAGAGCGCCACCGATTTGGTCAGGAGCCGAACGCCGCCCTTCGACGCGTTGTAGGCCGCGAGATTATGTCCGCCGACCAGCCCGGAAACCGACGAGATATTGACGATCGAACCGCCGTTCTTGCGCAGCAGCGGCATGGCGTATTTGCAGCCGAGGAACGTGCCGTCGAGGTTGACCGCCATGACCCGGCGCCAGGTCGCAAATTCGGTGTCCTCGACGCTGCCGACGGCAACAATGCCCGCGGCATTGATCAGGCCGTCGAGCCGCCCGGCGCTCCGTTCGATGGCGGCGATTGCGCGCAGCCAGTCGGCTTCGGCGGTCACGTCGAGCGCGTGGGCAACGCCGCCGCGGCTGGCAAGATCGCTCCCGATGGTGACGCCGCCTTGTTGTTCCACGGCACTTGCGATCGCGGCTCCGATCGCACCCGCCGCGCCGGTCACCAGAACGATCTTGCCTTCGAGACGATTCACGGAAGTAGACGTTTATTTGTTGCCTTTGTCGTTCCCCGGATTTCGCCGCTTACCCGGGCTACATTCAATTCAACCGAAGCTCTGTTATGTGCTTTGGATCGGGCTTCAGCTCGCCCCTCTCGACGCGCTTGACGATATCGACCAGCACCGCATTGCCGCGGCAGGGCAGGCCGACCTTCTCGCCCTCGCGCACGATGAGGCCGTTCAAGAACTCGATTTCGGTGCGGCGGCCCTTCTGCATGTCCTGGCCCATCGACGGCCGCTGTCCTGATGCAGTGTGGCCGGCGTCCTTGAAGCGCTGCGCGTCGCAAGTCTGCTCCGCCACCGCATCGCCTTCGCCGGCGCGCGCAATCGTATCCGGCGGCAGATGGAGGATGTCCTCGAGCTGGTAGCCGTGCGCCTGGCCGACGCGGATCGCCTCAGAGCCAAGCCGGGTCGAGAAGCGGCGAATGGGATCGCTCTTCAACATGTCGCCGCCGCCCAAACCCGTGCAGGCGGAAAGGCCGTTCTGCATGGCATTGGCAACGAGCTTCGACCAGCGCTCGCCCCACAGATTGTTGGTCACCTTGGCGCTGTCGGCGTAGGCGACCAGGCGGCAGACCTCCTGCGCGCGCTGGGTGATGCGGCCGTGCACTTCGCCGGCGCGAAACACCGTGTGCGCCGCGCCGTGCTTGGCGGCGCCGCGATGAACCAGGCCGGGCTCCGGCAGGTTGACCGTGATGCTCGATGCGATGCAGCCGAGCGTCTTGCCCCAGCCGACGATGCCGGCGATGGTTTCCTCGTTCATGCAATTCTGCAGCGAAACCACGTAGCCGTCGGGCGCCAGATATTGCCGGATCAGCATCGCCGCCCAGGCCGTATCGTAGGACTTCATGCAGACGAAGGCGATGTCGACCGGCTTCTCCTTGGCGAGAGCTTGCGCATCGGTCACATGCAGCGCGCGCACCGGCACGGTGAACTCGGGCTCTTTCATCGCATGCGTCACCCGCAAGCCGTGCTGTCGCATGTGCTCGACATGCGCCGGCCACGGATCGATGAAGGTCACGTCCTCGCCGGCTCGCACCATGTGCGCGCCGGCATAGCCGCCGACTGCACCCGCACCGACAAAAGCTATTTTCCGGCCCATACTTTCCTCCCCCGTGTTTCCGGCGGGAGCGTAACCCGCCGGACGCGCTCATGTATCTGGCTTAGTTCTCCGGCACCACCGCGACGGCTTCGATCTCGAACAGCGCGCCGTCGTGCGCGAGCTTGGAAATTTGAACCGCGGTGGAGGCCGGCGGCGCCTTGGTGTTGACGTAGCGGTTTCGCACTTCGAGGTAGATCTGGATATTCGCTATGTCGATGAAAAACGCGGTGACCTTCACCACGTGCGCGAAATCCGCGCCGGCGGCGGCGAGCGCGAGCTTCAGGTTCTCGAAGCACTGCACTGCCTGGGCGCGGAAATCGCCCGCGGCGCCGGCGAATTTTCCATCCGCCGTCATGCCGAGCTGGCCGGCGATGTAGATGGTGCGGCTTGGGCTCCGCGTCTCGACGACATGGGTGTAGCCGCGCGTCGGCGGCATGGTCGAAGGATTTTGAAAGCGATGATCGGCCACGGCTGAACTCCTCTCCTGGGTATTTTCATGGCGTATGACAATTCCGGCTTCCGGCGCGGACCACGGCTTAAGGCCGAGAACGGGCGCTCCGGAGACCACGTTCAAGCCCAGAATGCAATTGTCCGGGCATTGTGGCAAAGTTCGTCGCGATGCGCACGCTCATCATTGCGATTGCCGTCACGGCGCTATTGCCCGGCGCAGCCCGGGCCGCGACGTCCGGCGGCGCCGCGCTCGACGGCGCGAGTTTGGCGTGGCCGTGGCTGCTGCCGTTTGCCGGCATCCTGCTGACGATCGCGGCCGGGCCGCTTCTGTTTCCCCGCCTGTGGCATCGCCATTACGGCAAATTCGTCTTTGTCTGGACGGTGCTTGCGATTGCTCCGCTGGCGGCGCTGCACGGCGTCGATGCAGCCTGCGGGGCTTTGGCTCATGCGCTGCTGGGCGATTATCTCGGCTTCATCGCGCTGTTGTTCGCGCTCTATGTGGTCGCCGGCGGAATATTGCTGACCGGCACGCTGCGCGGTACGCCGCTCGTCAACACCTCGATATTGGCGTTCGGGACTTTGATCGCCAGCATCGTCGGCACCACCGGCGCGGCGATGATCTTGATCCGGCCGCTGCTGCGCGCCAACGCGGCGCGGCTCAACAACGTTCACGTCGTCGTGTTCTTCATCTTTCTCGTCGGTAATATCGGCGGCGCGCTGTCGCCGCTCGGCGATCCGCCGCTGTTCATCGGCTTTCTCAACGGCGTCGATTTTTTCTGGCCGGCGCGACATTTGTGGCAACCCACGGTTTTTGCCGCCGGCTGCGTGCTGGCGCTATTCGTCGTCATGGATGTCTGGTTCCACTTTCGCGACCGGCGCGCCGCGCCGGTCGGCGAAGCGGCCGAGCGCACGCCGTTGCGCGTGCAAGGCGCCGTCAATTTCCTGCTGCTTGCGCTCATCATCGCCGCGGTCATCGATTCCGCGGTGTGGCGGCCGGGCATTCATTTCACCGTTTTCGGCACTGCGCTGGCGCTCCAGAATCTGGCGCGGGACGCGCTGTTGATCTTGGCGGCGCTCGCCTCGCTGTGGCTGACCCCCAATGCGCAGCGCGCCGCCAATGGCTTTTCCTTCGAGCCGATCCTGGAAGTCGCGGTGCTGTTTGCCGGAATTTTCGTTTGCGCCGTTCCGGTGCAGGCCATGCTCGATGCCGGCCACGGCGGCGCCTTCAACTGGCTCCTGACGGCGGTGACGCGTCACGACGGCACGCCGCATGCGGTCGCTTATTTCTGGCTCACCGGCATTCTTTCGGCGATCCTCGACAATGCGCCGACCTATCTCGTCTTTTTCAATCTGGCCGGCGGCAACGCGGCCGATCTGATCGGCCCGTTGTCGTCGGCGCTGGCGGCAATCTCGATGGGCGCGGTCTATATGGGCGCGCTGACCTATATCGGTAACGCGCCGAATTTCATGATCTACGCCATCGCCACCGAGCGCGGCGTCAAAATGCCGAGCTTTTTCGGCTATATGGTCTGGTCGATTGTCGTACTGCTACCGCTCTTTGTCGCTATGACCTACCTGTTCGTCGCGCGGTAGATCTGTCGTTCCTCGATACGTCCGCCCGTTCAGTATTTCTTTGCCATACCGGCAAATCGGCCGGCGCGCGGCCGCAACGCCACACGATGGTGAACCTTTTCCATCATGCTGGAGACGGAAACGGGCCGGGAACTGTCCCGCCCTTCACGCAGTTGTTGCAGCGGTTGCGTCACCCGAATGGGCTTGGCGCCGGAGGGCATTGCGGTGATGCGTCGGCGTTGCGGCAAGGACTCGATGCGGCAAGGAATCACCCGGGGGATCGTCCTCGCCGCCGCGCTGGCTGCGGTCGGCCTGGCGCCCGCTCCGGCGCATGCCGGGTTCTTCGATTTTCTCTTTGGCAATTCCCAGGACCAGTCCCGGCCGCAACCGAACTCCTATGCCGAACCGCCGCCGCCGCCGCTCGGACGCGTGGCGCCGGCGCCGTTGGGTCCCGAGAGCGTGCGTCAAGGCGGCGGCAGCGGTCGCGTCGTCGCTTTTTGCGTGCGACTGTGCGACGGCCAGAGCTTTCCACTCGAACACATGGCTAACGCTACTCCGGTGGAGACCTGCCGGGCGATGTGTCCGGCCAGCAAGACCAAGATTTTCTACGGCAGCGAAATCGGCGGGTCCGTCGCCAAGGACGGCGCACACTACGCCGCTCTCGACACCGCATTCGTCTATCGCCAGCAATTGGTCGCCGATTGCACCTGCAACGGCCGGACTGCCCGCGGGCTGGCGCCATTCGACTTATCGAGCGATCCGACGCTGCGGCCCGGCGACATCGTTTCCACCGAAGACGGCCTGATGGCCTATAACGGCAAGAACGGCAAAGCCGGCGCCTTTACGCCGGTCGATCCGGCGAGCGTCGCTACCGAGCTGAATTCGGTCACCGCGCATGTTGCATCCAGTAAACAGATCGCCTCCGCCAAGCGGATCGAGCGTGAGGCGCGCACCGATGAGAATCCCGGCACCATCGCGCCGCCGCAGTCCGCGCCGCCGCCGGTAAACCTCGGCGCCAATATGCGCGGTCAGATCGCCCGATAATGTGGCAGCAAACTTACTTCCGCTTTCGGAGCATACCGACACTCGCCCGACTTGCTGTTGGCTCGACTCAGTCGCGAATGACCCCTTAGCAGACAAAATCTCGGCTTACTTGAATTCAAGGCAGATTTCGGCGCGAACGATTGCCCTGCAGCGGGAGCGAGCGCGAGGTCGAGTTGGCAATCAATTTCGTCGACGTATGGGATGGCGGGCCATCGCATCGAGCATAACGACATGTGTTCTTGAAGCGGTTGTCGGTCGCTTTCGCGGCATAGCGGACCTCGCAAGCCGACCGCCTGGACGCTTTTATGAGTTCACGGCGTAGAGTCAGGCTAAGTATTTCACGACGTCTTCGGCAAGCGATAGCGACGACGTCAATCCGGGCGACTCGATGCCGAACAGGTTGACCAGCCGCGGCATGCCGTGGTCGGCGGGGCCTGCAATCATAAAATCGGCCTGGCCTTCGCCCGGTCCGGAGAGCTTCGGCCGGATGCCGGCGTAATCCGGCACCAGCGAATCGTCGGGCAGGCCCGGCCAATAGCTGCGGATGCGGGCGTAAAAGCTCTCCGCGCGGCCCGGATCGACGGCGTAATTCTCCTCGGCGATCCACTCGACGTCGGGGCCGAACCGCATGCGTCCGGCGAGATCGAGCGTGACGTGCACGCCGAGCCCGCCGTCGATCGGCGTCGGATAGATCAGCCGCGAAAACACCGGTCGCCCCGCGAAACCGAAATAATTGCCCTTGCCGAGGACGAGCCGCGGCACCTTTGCCGCCGGATAGCCCTCGATGCGGCGCGCCAGTGCCTGGGCGCCTAGTCCCGCCGCATTCACCACAGCGTCGAAATCGACGGCGCCGGCGTCGCGGCCGCCAAATTGCACGCGCCAATGCGGCGCCTGAAAGCTCAGCCGTTCGACCGGCGTGTCGAACGCGATCATGCCGCCGCGGTCTTCCAGTTCGCCCCACAGCGACCGCATGTAAGCGTGGCTGTCGACGATGCCGGTTTCCGGCGACCACAGCGCGCCGATGCACGACAGCTCCGCCTCCATGGCGCGCGCGGCATTGCCGCCGATCATTTCGACGCCTTCGACGCCGTTGACTTGCGCTTGCGCCAGGATGGTCTCGACCTTGGCGAGCTCGGCCTCGTTGGTGGCAACGACGAGCTTGCCGCATTTGCGGTGGGCAACGCCATGCGAGGCGCAGAACGCGTAGAGCATGCGCCGGCCGCGCACACAGTGGATCGCGCGCAGCGTGGCGGTCGGATAATACAGCCCGGCATGGATCACTTCGCTGTTGCGCGAGGAGACGCCGTTGGCGATGCCGCCGGTCGCCTCAGCCACGGTCACGTCGTGGCCGCCAAGCGCCGCCGTGCGCGCGATCGCCAGCCCGACGACGCCGGCGCCGATCACCAGAACCTGCATCGCGCTTCCACCCTCCTGTTTCCCGGTCTTCAAAATCGAATATATAAGAGGGTCGGCTTTGAAGGGAAAATTCTATGGCGGAAAATATCGTCCGGGTTTGTTCGCAAGCCGATATCGCGCCGGAGACGGTGAAGGCGTTCGAGGTCGGCGACAGCCGGCTTGCGGTCTTCAATATCGGCGGCAAGTTCTATGTCACCGACGACGAATGCACCCATGCCGCGGCGAGCCTCGCCGACGGCTTGCTGGACGGCGACGTGATCGAATGCTGCGTGCATTTCGGCGCCTTCCACGTGCCGACCGGCGCGGTGAAGGCGCCGCCCTGCGCGGTGGCGTTGCGCACCTACAAGGTGCTGCTGCAAGGCGACGACATATATGTCGATCTCGACCGCGACGCCGCCGGCGAGCCGGCGTGACGCGGTCGGCTACGTTCGGCCGTGGATGCCGGACCCAACCGGCAGGCCGAGCATCTTTCCGGCGCGAAGAAGCTTCTTATCGAGTGTGTAGATCATCTGGGCGCCATGATTGGCGGCCACGGCAAGATGCATGGCGTCGCCGCCCCGCAAGCCCGTGTCGAACTGCCCAAGGTAATGCTTGCAAAGATCGAAGTCGTTGCGGTCCGGCAAGATAACGCTGAACGATCGGGCTACAGCCAATTCGAACTGAGCATCGAGTTCGATTGCCGCCTGCCCTTCCATAATTCCCATCCGCACGTCGCGCGCGAGAACGGATGAGAATTCGACGCGCACCCAATGGCTGATCGCCAATTCTCCTGCCGTTTGTTGTTGGAGAAAGCGCTGAATGCTGTTGCTGCTGGCTTCTTTGCGGAAGGCTGGCGTGAGGAAGCTCGTGTCGCAGTAAAACATTATCTTTCTTCATCTCGCATGTCGCGAAGCAGGATATGGCTCGGTTTGCTCCATGGCGGCATCTTGGCGCGAAGTTCGGACAGGTCGGGAAATGGCTGCTTCGGCGGCGATACGGCCGCGATGCGCGCGGCCGGACGGCCGTGCCGCGTGATGACGATTTCTTCGCCGGCCGCGACCTTGTCCAGAAGTTCGCTCAAGCGCGTCTTGGCCTCGACGAGAGTGACTGTCAGCATTGGCCTCTCCAATGGTCAGAAAACTGGTCATATATAGCACGGCGGCCAATGTCGGGCGAACCGCCGCCCTGCAACGGCCCGTTTCGCTCCGGCGCAAAACACACTATAAGCGCGCCGGCGGACGAGCCGTTTTGGCCGAAACCGCGACCAGGGAAACAGCGATGGACCAGCGTCCCGGAGTGAAAACGAACCCGGATTTCCCGATCCCCGCCACCATGAAGGCCTGGGTCTTGGGCAATCCCGGCGAGCTGAAGCTCACCGAAAAGCCGGTTCCGGTGCCGAAACGCGCGGAAGTGCTGGTCCGCATCGACGCGGTCGCGATCTGCGCCACCGATCTCGAAATCATCGATCACGGTCCGCCGGCCTCGATTCAGGGCGGCATGCCGTTCAACAAGAATTTCACGCCGGGCCACGAATATATGGGCACGGTGGTGGCGCTCGGCCCCGGCGTCGACGAGCTTCCGATCGGCCAGCGCGTCACCGTCGAGATCCATGCCGGCTGCGGCCAGTGCAAACGCTGCCGCGAGGGCATGTACACCTCGTGCCACAACTACGGCCTCAATTACGGCGACGTCGACAAAGGCCATCGCGCCAACGGCTTCACCACCGACGGCGGTTTCTGCGAATACCAGGTCAACGCCATCAACACGGTCATTCCTATTTCCGAAGCGATGTCGGACGAGGAAGCAACGCTGGTGGTGACGGCGGGCACCGCGATGTACGGCCTTACCGAACTCGGCGGCCTCGTCGCCGGCGAAAGCGTGGTCGTCACCGGCCCGGGGCCGATCGGCCTTCTCGGCGTCGCGGTAGCGAAGGCGATGGGCGCGCAGCCGGTGATCCTGACCGGCACGCGCGACAACCGGCTCAAGATCGGCCGCGAGCTCGGCGCCGATCACGTCGTCAATGTGCGCAACGACAAGGACGTCGTCGCTGCGGTCAAGCGGCTCAATGGCGGCAAGGGCGTCGATTACGTGCTGGAATGCTCCGGCGCGCCCAATGCGGTGACCGAGGCAGTCCGCATGGTCAATCGCGGCGGCAAAGTCTGCCTCGCGGCCTTTCCCCATGCCGAGACGCCGGTCGACGTAGCCCACATCGTGCGCAACAATATTTATCTCTACGGCATCCGCGGCGAGGGCAAAAGCGCCACCCACCGCGCCGAGGCCTTCATGTCGCAGAAGCGCTTCGACGCCACCAAAATCCACACCCACACCTTCGCGCTCGACGACCTGCCGACCGCTATCCGCTACGCCAAGGACCGCGTCGACGACGCGATCAAGGTGGTGGTGAAGGCACGCGGCGTCGCCGCGCACCGCGTGGCGGCGGAGTAGGCGTCGGATGCGTTGAGCCGTTGCGGAGTCCAATCTGCCGGCTACCGCTGGTCTCCGATACCGTTACTGGCTCTTGACATCGGTCTCTCTTTCCGTTACATTCCGCACGAATCAATCTCGCCCTGAGGGACGCCGCCGGGTGACGCCGGCGGAGAGGGGCGAGTGCGGTTCCCGCGGGCGGGGTTGTCAGCTCCGCTCCCGGGCGGCTCCGGGCCAAAACGCCCGGCCGGCAATACGACCGGTCTGCGGGTCATACCGCCCGCTGCACCGGGACGGCAGGGGATGGGTAACACCCATCCCTCCCTAGTTCCGTCCCGGGAAGCGCGTGAACTGGAGCTGAGCGGTGGCGTTCGGTCGCGACCGCAAGAGCCGTGGTGGAACGCCGGCAGGCGAGCGCGCCCGAGAGCGGAAGGGCGGCGCAAGCCGCCTTTCCGTGGCGCGCCCCGCGCGCCGCTTGCGTGCGGGACATGAAACATTGCGACTGCCGGCGTTCCGCTTCCCTTATTTCTTCGCTTCGTAGGGTGGGTGAAGCGAAGCGAAACCCACCCTGGCTTGAAGAAAGACGATGGGTTTCGCTGTCGCTCTACCCATCCTGCCGATCCGTACCCGGATTACGCTCCGCTTCATCCGGGCTACAGGATACGGGCCGTTCGACATCGCTGTTTGAGACTCGCGCGCAGATCGCGCCCGCGGGAACGGGATCGTTTTTTCCACCTCTCCCGCCGCGCGGGGGAGGTCGAGCGAAGCGAGGGTGAGGGGGCCTCACCGCGATCCCGAGCGGTGCGGAGCATGCCACAGCGTTGCATACACCCCGGCAATTCTGCGCCCGGCGGAGAGGCCCGCTCATCCCGACCTTCTCCCCGCGCGCAGGGAGAAGGAGTGCGCAAGCGTCGCGCGAACGATGGCGTTCACCCGCCCCCGCAAAGCGTCTTTGCGGCGGGATCGTCATTTCTTCCTGATCCGGAACGTCAGGAGCTTCTTGTCCTTGCGCGTGTCTTCCAGCGTGTCGCCGGTCTGATGCAAAAGGTTCGGGATGTCGATTCCGGCGAGCGGGTCGGTGCATTCCACGATCAATATATCGCCGGACTGCGCCTGGCCGAGCGCCTTTCTGGTGCGCAGCGCCGGCAACGGGCATTTGAGGCCGCGGAGATTGAAGGTCTTTTCGGTCATTTCTTGTCATTGTCCGCGCCGGCGGACGATCCAGTAGCCGCAGCCGGTTCAATTATATACTGCGATTTCGGAATTTACCGGATGCCCCGCCGGCGCGCGGCATGACAAAATAGGGCCAATGGCTCCGACAGATAGCACGCCATATCAGCGCATCGCACGCTTAACGCCGGTCGGCGTCATCCTTGCGCTCATTCAAGCGCGCGTCGGCAGTGTCACGCCGCAAAAATCCGCCGTCACGGCCGCGCGCGACTTCACGCTGGCCGAGGATGTCGTGGCCTCGGAGCGACCGCCGCGTTCGATCGCGCTGCGTGACGGCTTTGCCGTGGATGCAGCCACAGTCGCCGACGCGGGTCCCTACGCGCCGGTGGCGTTGCCATTGCCGACGCGGCGGATCGACGTCGGCGAGCCGCTGCCGAGTGACGCGAATGCGGTGCTGCCGCTCGATGCCGTTTTGCTGCGCGGCGATCGCGCCGAAGCCGTCGTCGCTGTTGCGGCAGGCGAAGGGGTTTTGCCCGCCGGCGGCGATACCGTGCCGAACACGCCGTTACGCCGTGCCGGCGAGCGCGTGCGCGCCATAGACATCGCGGTCTTGACCGCCGCGGGGATCGAGGCGGTGACGATTCGCGCACCGCGCATCCACATCGTCCACGGTGGCGAAGCGAAGCCGCCGGCCATCAATGCGGCGCTGACGACGCTCATTCGTGTCGCCGGCGAGGCTGGAGGCGTGGTCACGGGCAGGTCGATTACGCTCGACAAGACAGCGCTTAGCGACGAGGAATCCGCCGCGTTGATTGCGGTCGGCGGCACCGGCAGTGGACTGCGCGACGCCGCCGTCCATACGCTCGCACAGTTCGGCCGCGTCGACGCGCACGGCATCGCGCTATCTCCTGGGGAGACCGCGGCATTCGGGTTCGTCGGCGAACGGCCGGTTCTTCTTGTTCCTGGCCGGCTCGATGCAGCGTTAGCAGTTTGGCTCTTGATCGGACGCCATCTCACCGCGAAACTTGCCGGCGGTCGCATCGAGGATGCCGTGACGGTAATGGCGCTTAAACGCAAAGTGACCTCAACCATCGGCCTTACCGAATTGATCCCGGTGCGCTGTGAGGGCGGCATGGCGGAACCGCTCGGCTCCGGCTATCTGTCATATACGACGCTGGCGCGCAGCGACGGTTGGATCGTCGTTCCTGCCGACAGCGAGGGTTTTCCAGCTGGCGCCCAAGTCGCCGTGACACCATGGCCATAAATCCGCAACAGAGCCGGCGCGGCGCGGCGATCCTCGACGCGGTGCGGCGCGCCGCGCGCCAGGAGCAATTCCTCGAAGTTGTATCCGCGGCGGAAGCGCGCCGGCGTTTTGAAACCTGCACCGACCGCTCGGCGCTTGCCGGCGTCTCCGTTAGCCTCGCCGCGGCGCTTGGCCGCGTATTGGCGGCCGACGTGATTGCGCCGATCGATGCGCCGCCGTTCGACCGCGCCAATGTCGACGGTTTTGCCGTGCGCGCGGCCGAGACCGTCGGCGCCAGCGCCAGCGCGCCGAAGCGGCTGACGCTCAATGCCGAAGTGATCGCCTGCGGCGTCGCGCCGATGCTCGAAGTCATGCCGGGCACGGCGACCGCGATCGCCACCGGCGGCGTCATCCCGCGCGGGGCCGATGCCGTCGCGATGATCGAACAGACCGACCTGATCGAGCATCAGACGGCGGCGGCGATCGACCTGCGCCGCGCGGCGGCAAGCGGGCAGTTCATCTCCTATGCCGGCTCCGACATTGCGCGCGGCGAAATCCTGCTGCGCGGCGGCGCCCAGATCGGTTCGCGCGAAATCGGCATGCTGGCGGCCTGCGGTTTTGCCGCCGTCGAGGTGGTGCGCCGCCCGCGCGTCGCCGTGCTGTCGACCGGCGACGAGTTGATCGAACCCGGCCGCCCGCTCCGGCCCGGCGGCGTCTTTGACAGCAACGGCGCGATCATTGCCGCCGCAATCGTCGAAGCCGGCGGCGAGCCGGTGCCGTTTGGCGCATTTCCGGACGAAGAGGTTGCGCTCGAACTCGCCATGCGCAGCGCCCTCGATTCCTGCGATATCGTGGTGCTAAGCGGCGGCACCTCGAAAGGCGCCGGCGACCTGTCGCATCGCGTCGTGTCCCGGCTCGGCAAGCCCGGCATCCTGGTTCACGGCGTCGCACTCAAGCCCGGCAAACCGCTTTGCCTGGCGGCGATCGGCGATAAGCCGCTGATCGTGCTGCCGGGATTTCCGACCTCGGCGATTTTCACTTTTCACGCATTTGCGGCGCCGCTCATCCGCGCTCGGGCAGGGCGTTCGCCCGAAGCGGCGAAAACCGTCACTGCGCGCGTGCCGGTGCGGATCGCATCCGAGCTCGGCCGCGAGGAATTCGTCCTGGTGTCGCTCGTCGCCGGCGGCGACGGGGCGATCGCATTTCCGACCGGCAAAGGCTCGGGCGCGGTCACCGCGTTCTCGCAAGCCGACGGATTCCTTGCGATCGATGCGCTTGCCTCAGCGCTCGATGCCGACACAACAGCGGAAGTCACGCTGATCGGCGAGCGCGCGCGCGCGCCCGATCTCGTCATCATGGGCAGTCACGATGTTGCGCTCGATGTCGTGGTCGGCGCGCTGGCCGAGCGCGGCTTTGGCGCGCGCACCATCGCCGTCGGCAGCCTCGGCGGCGTCAATGCGGCAAACCGCGGCGAGTGCGATCTGGCGCCGGTGCATCTCGTCGACCCGGCGACCGGTATCTACAACAAGCATCTCGTCGCGCCCGGTCTTTCGCTGGTGCCGGGCTGGCGGCGCATGCAGGGCTTCGTCTTTCGGCCCGGCGATGCCCGGTTCGAAGATCGCAGCGCCGACGCCGCGCTCAAAACCGCGCTCGCCGATCCTTCGATCCTGATGGTCAACCGCAATGCCGGGTCGGGAACGCGGGTCCTCGTCGACGGCTTGCTGCGCGGCGCGCGGCCTGCGGGTTATGCCAATCAGCCGCGCTCGCACAACGCGGTCGCCGCGGCTATCGCGCAAAACCGTGCCGATTGGGGCGTGGCCATCGCGCCGGTAGCGCGCATGTACGGTCTCGGCTTTCTGCCCATCGCGCCGGAGCATTATGATTTTTTGCTGGTCGAGGCGCGCCGCGAGCGGCCGGCCGTGCAGGCCTTCCTTGCGGTGCTGCGCGACGAAGCGACCCGCTCCCGCATCCGCGCGCTGGGCATGGAACCGGCAGACCAAGCATACATATAATGACTGGCATGCGCATCGTCGGCCTCGCGGGCTGGAGCGGTTCCGGCAAAACCACGCTGGTCACCAAGGTGATCCCGGTGCTGGTCGGCCGCGGCCTGAAAGTCGCGACCGTCAAGCATGCGCATCATGACTTCAATACCGATCAGCCGGGCAAGGATTCCTGGCTGCACCGCCAAGCCGGCGCCAGCGAAGTCGCCATCGTATCGAGCCGCCGCTGGGCCATCATCCACGAATTGGGCCAAGGACCCCAAGAGGAGCCCGAGCCGCCGCTTGCCGATATGCTGGCGAAACTCAGCCCGGTCGATCTCGTCATCGTCGAAGGCTTCAAGCGGCACCGCCATCCAAAGCTCGAAGTCTATCGCGCCGCGGTCGACAAACCGCTGTTGCATCCCGACGACGATTGCATCGTCGCCATTGCCACCGATGCACCATTGCCGCAAGCGCAGGTGCCGGTGCTCATGCTCGACGATATCGAGTCGATCGCCAATGTCTTGCAGGCGGAGGCGCTGCCGCGTGAGCAGATCGGTCCGCAAATCGTAGCGGCGCGGAGCGACGCCTGATGGCGCAGCTCAGCGACGATTGCTTCGCCTTTAACGGTCCGCTGCTTGCGGTCGACGCAGCGGAGCGCCTGATCGTAGCGCGGGTCGCGCCGGTCGATGGCCGCGAGACCGTGACGCTGCGAGAGGCTTTAGGCCGCGTGCTTGCTGAAAATATTGTCGCACCGGTCAATGTCCCGCCGTTCGATAATTCCGCCGTCGATGGCTACGCGGTGCGCGGCGACGACCTCGATGCTGAGGCTGAGAAGCGTCTCATCGTCGTCGACCGTGTCGCCGCCGGCCATGCGGCGGCGCGGGCGGTCGAAGCCGGAGAGGCCATCCGCATATTTACCGGCGCGCCGATGCCCCTGGGCGCCGACACCGTGTTCATGCAAGAGGACTGCCGTGTCGACGGCGGCGGTGTGGTCGTGCCGCCGGGTCTGAAGCGCGGCGCCAACCGGCGGCTCGCCGGCGAAGACATGCGAGCGGGAGCCGTCGCTTTGCCGGCCGGCCGGCGGCTTGCGGTGCAGCACGTGGCACTCGCCGCCGCGCTCGGTCTCGCCGGGCTCAATGTGCACCGTCACGTGCGCGTCGCATTGTTTTCGACCGGCGACGAAATCGTCGAGCCGGGCACGGCGCTGCCGCGCGCCGCGCTTTACGATTCCAATCGCTATCTGCTGTCGGCATTGATCGCGCGATTCGGCGCCGCTATCACCGACCTCGGCATCCTGAGCGACGATCCGAGCAAGCTTAAGCGGGCGCTCGCCGCTGCGGCCGCCGATCACGATCTGGTGCTGACGTCGGGCGGCGTCTCGGCCGGCGAAGCCGACCACGTGCGCGGCGCGATCGAAAGCATCGGCCGGCTGGTATTTTGGCGCGTCGCGATAAAGCCAGGCCGGCCGGTGGCGATGGGCGTGATACGTGGCGCCAACGATGGCGCCAACAACGTCGACGGCGCGGCCTTCGTCGGCCTGCCGGGAAATCCGGTGGCGGTCTTCGTCACCTTCGTGCGCGTGGTGCGGCCGTTGCTGCTGCGGCTTGCCGGCGCCTTGCCCGAACCGCTCGTCGCCATGCCGGCGCGGGCGACGTTCTTCTATAATAAGCGCAAAGGCCGGCGCGAATATGTTCGTGTCGCCTTGCGTGCGGCCGCCGATGGCGCCATCGAGGCCGTCAAGTACGAGCAGGACGGCGCCGGCATGCTCAGCTCACTGACGGAAACCGATGGGCTTGCCGAGCTCGGCGAGGACGTGACCGAGATCGTGCCTGGCGCGACCGTGGGCTTTCTCTCTTACGCGTCGCTGGTCGGCTAAATGTCGATATATTGCGCGGCGAATCCTGCCGCGCGCGCTGCATCCTCAGGCGTGTTGACGTTAAAGAATGGGTCCACCGGTTCGGCCGGCCAGGCGGCAATCGCGACGCCGTGCCGCGCCGTCCAGATTTCGATCTTGCGCAAGCCGTCCACGACCAGCGCGCGGCGTAAATCCTCGCGCAGATCGACTGGCCAGATCGCAACGACGGGATGGCGCCATTCGCCGGAACGCGCGCAGGCGAGCGGGGCGCCCGCAGCGAGGCGTGCCTCATGCAGCCGCGCCACCAGATTTTTCGGCAGAAATGGACAGTCGCCCGGTACGCTCAACAACCATTCGCAATTCGGCGCATTGGCGGCCGCCCAGTCGAGCCCGGCAAGGATGCCGGCGAGCGGGCCGGCAAAATCCGGCACGCTGTCGGCGACCACGGCCAGGCCGGTATCGGCGAAACGCGCCGGGTCGCCATTGGCATTGATGATCATGCGATTGCATTGTGGGCCGATGCAGGCGAGCACGCGGTGCAGGATGGTGGCGCTGCCGATGCGTAGCCGCGACTTGTCGCCGCCGCCCATGCGGCGCGCCAAGCCGCCGGCGAGCACGAGGCCGAGAGTGGCCCCTGTTGTCATCGTCCGGCTTGACCGGACGATCCAGTAACCGCCCTTTTCGCGGTGAATCCTGGATGCCCCGCCTTCGTGAGGCATGACAACACGTAAAATCTACCCATCATGCACTGCGGCTTTGCGGCGGTGCTTGCGGCTTTCCTCCTCGACATAAGCGAGGTCCTGATCGAATACGATGCGATCTGCGCCGGCGAGCGCGATGAAGCGTTTGCCGCGGGCGCGGCCGATCAGCGTCAAGTTCGCCTTGCGGGCGAGCTCGACGCCCCAGGCGGTGAAGCCGGAGCGCGAAATCAGGATCGGAATGCCCATGCGCACCGTCTTGATCACCATCTCGGAGGTGAGCCGGCCGGTGGTATAGAAAATTTTGTCGGCCGCGCCGACGTGGTTCTTGAACATCCAACCGGCGATCTTGTCGACCGCGTTATGGCGGCCGACGTCTTCCATATAGACCAGCGGGCGGTCCTCGATCGCGAGCACGCAGCCATGGATCGCGCCGGCCTCAAGGTAAAGCGACGGCGTGGTATTGATTTTTTGCGTGAGCGCATAGAGCCACGACGTGCGCAGTTTCGCCGCGGGCAGGGTGACGTTCTCGAGCGCTTCCATCAGGTCGCCGAACACCGTGCCCTGCGCGCAGCCGGAGGTCTGCACTTTCTTCTTCAGCTTCTTTTCGTAGTTGGTCTTGCGCCTGGTGCGCACCACCACGACCGACAGTTCCTCGTCGTAGTCGATGCCGGTGACGGTGTCGTCGAGCTTGAGCATGTTCTGGTTGAGCAGGTAGCCGAGCGCCAGATATTCAGGGTGGTCGTTGATGGTCATCGCGGTCACGATCTCCTGTGAATTGAGGAAGATCGTCAGCGCGCGCTCGACCACCACCGCGGTCGCGATCGTGGCACCGGTCTGGTCGATGCCCTCGACGCGCTCGGTCAGGCGCGGGTTGAGCGGATCGGGGCGAAGGAGATAATCGTCAGGGGCCCAATTCATGCCGCTAATGTAGGCGAAGGCGGGCGCCGGCGGAAGCGATTGGAATGGCGCATGTGCGGGGGCCGTTCTTGCACCGGGCCGCTGCACACTCGACTAAACGCTACCTGCCTTTAGCAATATCAGCCGTGTAGGCCGCCAAGCAGCCAAATCAAAAGAATGATCGGCAATGGAATGCCGGGGGAGCCGTAACAATACCCCGCGTTTCGCCGCTTTCTCCCGTGTCCGACTTTCTCCTGTGTCGCCTCTTTCGGACTGGCGGGATAACGGCAGCGCCGGGCGAAAAGTTCCGCCGCGAGCCTGTCGCCGATTTCCTGCGTTCGGCGCGATTTGCGCCGCAGCATCGGTTATTTTCCGCGCGGGTTGTAACTCAAGACCCGGCCGTTATATTGCGCTCGTTTCCATGAGCCGGAGGGGTGGCCGAGTGGCTGAAGGCGCTCGCTTGGAAAGCGTGTATACGGGAAACCGTATCGTGGGTTCGAATCCCACTCCCTCCGCCACTTCTGAACAGAACTGCGAACTCAGCTTGCCTTCCGCGACATGGTGAGCGGCAGGTCCAGCTCCACCCGGTCATGCATCACCTTGGGCGTGATGCGCCCGCGATCGCCGCGTTCGAGGCGGACCAAGCCGTAGCCTTCCATCGTCCTCAGCGTGCGAGAGAGGTTGGACTTAGCCTTGCCGGTGATGCGCGCCAGTTCGTCGAGCGAGCCGGGCGCCTTCTGGGCAATCACGCGCAACAGCTCGCGATTGCCAGCCGACAGGACCTTGGCGAAAGACTCGGTCGAGGTGAACCACACCTTCGGCTCGTTCGGCGCGACACGCCGCTCGCCGCGTACGACGGACATGGTGCGCGCCCTCATCTCTTCGTAGCTGGCGATGCCCACCTTCAGCGTTGTCATAAGATCACTCCTCTCTCGCGCAACACCGCGTCCACCGTCGTCCAAAAATCGGCGAGCAAGGTCGCCGCGTCCCGGTGCTCGTAAGCCGTGATCGTCCGCTGGTGCCCCGGTTTAGCCGGGGTATGGCGATGGTCCTGCGGGCCGCCGCGTTTCTGCCGCGCCACCGGATGGGCGTTGTCGAAACCGACCAGCCGCTCGCCGTCGGGGCCGTGCGGTGTGAGCAGGGTCGCTTTGCGTCAAGCCGTGTGGTTCGATGAATTCCTCGACCAGGATTTTGCCGACGCTCGCCGGTTTACGCCCGGTCATGAGCATGATTACCTTGCTTCCGATCGATCCGATGTGACGTCGCACGAACATGATAAAGAACTTGCAGGCAAAACACGTTTTGCAAATCGCGGCGTCAGCCAATAGGTTGTGACAGGGGCATCCGATGCAGAGCCGCCGTCGCGTTGAAATCCGCAGCCAAAGGCGCTTGTTCGACGATTTCTTCAAAATCGACGAAGTGATCGTTTCGCATCAGCAATATGACGGCAAGATGAGCGCCGACCAGCGCCGGCTTGTGTTCGAGCGCGGCGACGCGGCGGCCGTGCTGCTGTTTAATATCGACACCCGCTCGGTGGTGCTGGTCGAACAATTCAAGGTGCCGGCCTTGATCGGCCGCCGCCGCGACGATTCCGGAATCCAGGATGGCTGGATCGCCGAGGTGATGGCGGGCATGATCGGGCCGGCGGAGACTGCCGAAGAGGCGGCGATTCGCGAAACACTGGAGGAGACCGGCTATCAAATCAAAGCCCCGGAATTGATCTGCAAATTCCTGTCCTCGCCCGGCGGGACGTCGGAACGTATTTTTCTGTATTTCGCCCAGGTCAGCGAAGCGGCAAAGCCGGGCAAAGGCGGCGGTCTTGGCGACGAGGACGTCAAGGTCGTGCAAATCAGCGTCAATGAATTGTTCGACCGTCTGGCGAAAGGCCAGATCGACGATCCGAAGCTCGCCATCGCGGCCTATTGGCTGCAAGGCAATATGGCGCGCGTCGAAACGCTCGATCCCGCCGCGGTGCGCTACGAGATCAAGGGCAAACCGGGTCTGGTCGTCGGCTATAGGACCGGCTCGATCGAATACGTCAAAGGCGTGAGTATCTGGGTCAATTCCGAAAATACCGACATGATGATGGATCGGTTTATCGGCCGCAGCATTTCCGCGAAGATCCGCTCGCTCGGCGCCAACAAAGATGACAACGGCAACATCGTCGAAGACACGATCCAGGAAAGCTTGCGCGGCATCATCGGCGAGCGCGCCCATGTCAAGACCGGAACCGTGCTGGTGACCGAATCGGGGATGTTGCGCGGCACGCACCAGGTGCAACGCATATTTCACGTGGCGACTGTGCAAGGCGGGCTCGGCACCGGCGTCAAGGCCGATCCGAACGATCTGAGAACCTGCGTCGAGAACGTTCTCAGCCGGGTGGAGCGCGAAAATAATGGATTCTGGCGGCTGCTCTGGAGGAACAATCTCGGCAGCATCCTTTTCCCGATGATGGGCTCGGGCGAGGGCGGCGTGCCGATCGAGACCGTTGCGGAAAAGATCATCTCGGCGGCGATAGATTACTTTCGGACGACGCCAAATCCGACTTTGAAGGAGGTTTATTTCCTGGCGTTTCGGTTGCGGGACAAAAGCGCTTGCGACAAGATCCTGGAAGGCTATTGCGAAAAAGGAGTGCTGGCGCGGTTGGGGAACAGCTAGATGCCGAATTCGCAGGCGTGGGCGGCCAAGTGGGGCGACGCCGGTCTTCTGCTGCAGCGACGATTTTGGCGGCCGCTCCGCAATATGATGGATATTTTCCACGCGCTGCCGCTCACGGCCGTGGTCATTCTCTTCGTTTTCCTGGCAACTGACGGTCAATTCCGCGAAATCTACATCTCCTATCTGGAAGGGCCGCAAGGCGATACGACGGCCTGGGTCGCGTCGGTCATTGCGGCGCTTGCCGCGATCGCCCTGATCAGCGCCGTTCTCTACGAGGCGCACCACGCGCTCAGCACGATGCGGGTCAACATCGTCTATTCGAGCTATTCCAACCCCGAGGCCAATTCGCGGCTGCGCCGTCTGCAAAGCGGAGCGGCATTTGTGCTGGCATTTTTGCCTTGGCTCGGACTGACGGTCGGTCTGTTTGGCGCGCGGGATTTCGTCGCCAACCGGTTCTGCCAGTTGCTCAACGTCGCCAACGTTCCGCCGGCCGATCTGCAGCGGATGCAATATCTGCCGCTCGCCGGCGGCTGGACGATTGCCGCCGCCGTGATCTTCCTGGGCCTGGCCACGGCATACTTCTGCGCCGTCGGCGATCAAAATCGCATCGCGCAACGCGCGGTTGCCTGCCTGGCGCCGTCGTTGGCGGCACTGTTGTTTCTGATGTTCACGGACTGGCTCAATACCGGCCGATGGACGTTGCAGTCCATGATGCTCTGCCTGATCGTCGTCGTCGCCACGGCCGGCTATTTTTTGATCTATCAATGGCTTTACCGCCGGCGCGGCGGCCTCATTTTTGTCCGCGCCCAATCCAGCACCGGCATCAGCTTGCGCAAGCGCCGCCGGCGGCTTCTCGCCGGCTGGGCATTGCTGCCGTGGCTGTTTCTCGCGGCTTATTTCGCCGGCGTCCAATACGTGATGCCAGCGGCGCAGTTGTCGGATAATTGGCCCGACTGTCCGGTCTCCGCCACCGCCGTGCCGCTGCCCGGCCGCTGGGCGGTGTTTGCGGTGGCGATGTGCTGCACGATTGCGATTGGTCTGCTCGTCGGCCGCCTGCTGGGCCGGTTTTCCAACAGCAAGTGGCGACGCTGGACGATTTGCTTGGTGGTGGCGGCGCTTGCTGCCGCGGTGGAAGGCGTCTCCTGGTTCGGCAGCGTCGGGGATATGGTCTCGATTTATCGATTTATCGGGCCGCTCGGCACCGTAGCCCTGGAATTGCTTTTTCTGATCTCGACCTTCGCGTTGCTCGCTGCGCTGTCACAGCGATCCGGCTTTCCGGCGCTGACTTTGGTCGTACTCGCCGCCGTTGTTGCCGTTATGTTTCCCAGTTACGCCGGCTGGGCCGTGCTCGCGCTCGGTCTGGTGTGCCTGATCTTTGCCGCGATGGCGTTGCTGTCCGGCCGCTTCGCCGTTGCCGCGATCATGTTGCTGCTGCCGGTCCTTGGCGTCGCCAACTGGCATGAATTGCACACGGCGGTCGTGGTCCGACAGAATCCACCCGCTGCGGCGGATGCCGACCCGTTATCGGTGAAAGTGCAATTTGCCTGCTGGCTCGAACAGCGAGGCGTTGCGCTGTCGGCTCCAGCGAGCAGTCAGCCGTCGAGCGGGTGTCGACAACGCGCAAGGCCCCCGGTCGTGGCGCCCGCGGCAGCCGCGGGCCTGCAAAAATATCCGGTTTTCATCATCGCCGCGGAGGGCGGCGGTATTTACGCAGCCAGCGCCGCGGCGACGTTCCTGGCGAGATTGGAGACGGTGGCGCCGCGTTTTGACGAGCATGTATTTGCCATCAGCGGGGTTTCCGGCGGATCGATCGGCGCCGCGATTTTTCAGGCGCTCGATCATGCCGCGCATGCCGACAAAGCGGCGTCGACCGGCGCGTTGATGAGCGGCGCCGACCCAAAATGCGCTCGACCTCCGGCGGTCGGTCACAGGTCGGCCGGACATCCGCTGACGCAGGAAGCGGCGAATATCATGGAAGACGATCATTTTTCACCGGTGGTCGGGTCGATTTTTCCGGAGATTTTCGGCGCGCCGCTGAGCCGTTCCGCCGCGCTTGTGGCGAGCTTCGAATATTCCGCCGCTACACAGGATGCGCTCGCCGGCCGGGCGCTTTGCGCGCCGTTTTCCCAGCACTGGTCTGCGGCCGGAGCGGCGCCGGCGCTGGTTTTGAATTCCACATGGGTCGAGACCGGATTTCGTGTAGCGTTCGCGCCGTTTCATCTCAACGAGACCGACGAATCCTTGTACTCGTTCTCCGATCCGGCCATGCCGGACGAGAGCAATAAGACGCTGATGGAGGCGGCCGCCGTGAGCGCCCGGTTTCCGCTGATCATGCCGCCATTCTCGGCTGTGATGCAGGATAAACGCTGGAATTTCGTCGACGGCGCCTATGCGGACAATTCCGGCGCCACCACGGCGCTGGATATTTACCGCGCCATTAAGGGCGTCGCGCCACAAAGCGTCGATCTGCGTATCGTCTTGATCACCAGCTCGAATCCGCAGCCGGATCTCGGCGGCAAAGCAATCAATGGAACGATATTTCGCGACACCATCGCGCCGATCGATGCGCTCATGAAGGTGCGGTCGGATTTGGGCAATGACGCGGTCGCACGCGCTTGCAGCTACATCTATCAGGATGCCGCCGGCGCCGGCGGCACAGCAGCCCCGCCGGTCAAGAAGATCGACAGCCGTGGCATGGAGGTTAATGAGAGCTGTATCGATCATGCCGGCGGGCGCGATGCCGCGTTGCAAATGGTCGAGATTCAGGACCAGACCTACGGGCTGTCATTGGGCTGGAAGATATCGAAATCCAGTTTCGCCGTGGTGTCGTGGATGCTCGGCGAGCCCGAAAACTGTCCCGGCCGCAAACGGCAAACGTCGAACGTGCCGAGCTCGCAAGTTCAAACGAGCGGTCCAAGCCAGCAAAACGAGAACGCGCAGCTGACGGATGTGATCCTGCAGCGCAATAGTTGCGTTTTGAAATCGATCGTCGATCTGCTCTCGCCGGCGAACCCGGGGTGACCGTCACGCGGTTCGACGCGGCCTCGGACTCTATTGGATGACGCGAACGATGGGCGTGATGGAGAGATCGCTGGCCGCGGTCTGGATGGCGATGAGTTGCGCCAACAGGCTGAAAATGCGCTTGGTGGTGGTCGCGGTCTCCGGCACGCAGTAATCCCCATCATAAAACCAAGTGTGGACGAAGCATTGCGGCGTTCCGCTCGGTGCGACCGTGATCAGGTTGGGGTCCTGTCCTGCGGTGGCGAGCAACGGGGGCTCTATGACGTCAAACCGGCCGGGCGGTACGAACGCCGTCGGCGATTGCTCGATATGTTCGCGCTGGACTTTCATCAGCGCTCCTAAAAACTCGAAAACGCCGTATGCGGACCGCGGCGTAATCTTGAAAACATAGGGTCCGACATTAAAGTTCAACGTGTCGGGCTGCGCTTTTTTTGCGTCTTTCGCGGGGTCCCAGTGAGCCCCGCATTTTGGGTTCGCCAGCGACACGTCGAATACCTTCTTTAGAGCCAGCCACTTCTCGCCCATTTCGTTTTGCGAGCGTCGCGCCAGAACCGGATCGAAACAGAACCGGGCGAAAATGGTCGTCCCGCCCTTGCTGCCGCTATTGCCGCCGCCCTTGCTTCCGCCACCGCTACCGCCACCTCCACCCGATTCCAAAGTCTGTTCCTCAACGGTCAGGCCGGCGGCAGTCGCGATCAGAATAAAATCTGGAAAGCACAGGTGTCGCGGGTCGATGCGGTCGCAGCCGTAATCTTTCGGCGGCTCGTACCGCATGCCAAGGGTATGGTTGCCGATCTTGAGTTCGACGGTGTCGGCGAACAGCCAGTACAGCAGCTCACGCGAATAGCCCTGCCGGATGAAGTAATCCAGAACCTGCAAATCGATCGGCCTCAGGAATCCCTCATAGAACGCGCTCGTTTCCTGCGTCGCCACGTTGAAGTTGCTGCTGACGGCGGTCGAATTCGCCGCCGTAGTGTTGCCGAACACGATGTCGCGTCCGGCGGAGGTGGGCAACGTTCCCTTAAACGGCGGCCCGACCAGGAATGTCGGCAGGGCGAAGCTCGACGTATTCGTCATCGACGGAGTAACTTGTGAGATTGTCGTGAAGCTGAGCGGATAGTCGTGGCTGGCGCGGACGAGGTTCAAGAAAATGGCCTCGTTACGCGCCGTCGCCAGACTACGGCTGATGTCGTCGTAACGCTTGTCGACCGGGTCGACGAGCCCGCACGCACCGACAATACTGGCAAGTAATACAACAAGAGGGAGTGATCGGATCCCCATAACCCCTCCGATCAATACACAACGCGCAATTCTGCATGGTTAGGTTCGAGCGTCAATACGCGGGCGAGTACGCGGGAAAATGCGCCGGGCGCACGCGCTCGGCAGGACCGCACCGTGGGAGCTTTCGCGACAGTGGGGGCGATGGGACAGGCTCACGCCCGCTCGCCCTAAGACTTCCGGCGTTCGGCAATCATCGTCAGGTAAACATCGGCGCGGGATGACCCCTGATCGGAATCCTCATGGGAAAATATACGGTCGTTGGGATTCACCAGGCGCGGCATGTACTGCTCAACCCAAAGAGTTGCATCCTGACCCCCCGTTGATGGCACGATCTTGCCCCATATGCGCTCAGCGACGATCGTCAATTCCGGACGGCGAAAGGCGTCGCGCATCCAGCGATAGATCTTCTCGTATTGAACCCATGGCATGTCGAGGGCGTCGAGACCAAGTTGCACCAGACGATGCGTCACCGCGATGCGGCCACCCGGGCGAACGACGCGGGCCATCTCCTTCACCATCGTCGGTCCTAATCCGAGCTCCCAAATCGCGCCGGTCCACTCGTTGACGGCGGCATCGACCGAGCGATCCGGGAGCGGAAGCCGTTCGGCAAGGCCCGGCCGGAATTGGAGATTCGTGAAGTTCCCTTCGTAGGCAAAGCGTCGGGCGCGCTCGGTCAGAAACCGCCGCATTTCAATCGAAATGATGATCCCGTCCGGACCGACCGCTGGAGCCAGCCGTCTCGCCACGCGGCCCATTCCGCCGCAAACGTCCACAACCGAACTGCCCGGCGCAAGCAAAAGTAGCTCGGGCCGATTTGGCAGGAGATCTTCCGTGGACCGGACCCACTTGTCCTCCACTTCGGGAATCTGGCTCCACGGGCACTCCCCTTCAAAGCTTTTGATGAGCGGAATTCGCCAGCGCAGATAAGCGAGGCGAAAGCGATGTCCCGCGTCGGCCTCGTCGCGCCGCCCGCGATCGGTGTTGCCGAGCAGCACTTCATCGCCGGGCATGTTCGCCACGACGACGTCGCCGAGAACGATTTCAGCGATCGCACTGCATTCAATATGCCGGCAAACTCTTCCTCCGTGGTCGCGGAAGGAGCCAGCCGCAAGCATAGACCGGACACAAATTCGCTGCGGCACCACCCGACACAGCGCTCGCGAACACTTTCGTCGAGGATCGACGCATCGGGCGTCATGATCGCGTGAGTGGCGATGAGCGCGCGCGTCAGCTCTGCAAGCCCTGGAATCGAACCGTGCGGCGCGGGCCACTCCACGCCGTCGATCTCGACTGCCGCGCCCAGTCGAACGAGGAATTCCCGCGCATCCCCATCGCAGCGCACGTCGGGCGCTCGAACGATGACGTGGTGGGCGCGGAGAGTCCTGGCCGCTCGGCGCTGCGCCAATTCACGCAAGAGCGCGTTATGGTCCGACAGCCGCGAACAGTGGAGAAGCACTTCAGGGGCGGTTTCACCGGCGTTCCATAGTGCACACAGTGCCTCGACCGACGCGATGGCGTCGAGATCGACCATCACGGGTCGCCGCAGCGTCCGTGCCGCCGGCGGTCCGTCATGCGAGGCAACATCGGCAAATCCGCGTGCGAGAAGAGACGTTAGCATCTCATCGATCAGCTTGCGGTCATCGTATTCCTCCCGCAACGCTCCGACGCGGATGGGCTGGCCCATGAGCGACCTGACGAAGTCGAGAAGCCCTTCGCCGGGAGGCACGGCCATGCCAAGTGCGAGATCGCTCTGACACAACAATGAAAACTCGTCGACTTTGGTCTCCAAGATCTCGACAGCCGGGTCGAGCATGACCAACGCATCATCCGGGAGAGGTTGAACGGGAGCGTACGGCGCTTCCATCAACCGACCACGGCAAGATGACTTCGCATCGATGTGTCGGGGAGACCGACGACGTGACGGTTTTTTCCCCGCGGACGTAACTCTCGGTTTCCGAGCGCCGATTCGTACGCCTTCAGATAGTCGAGGGCGAAAATTGAAAGCTTCTCCATGTCGCCAATCCCCTGGTGCGCGAGCGCCGCCTCCACATTGGACGTCATGCTTTTTCGCTGCGGACAACAGCCCCGATCTCGGCGAGCGAGCCGATGACCACGAGAACTTCATTGACCGGAAGGCCGTCGAGAGCCGGCGACAGCTCGGCCGCTGTTTTCGGAGCGGAAAGAAGGGCGAAGGTGCGAGCAGCGCGCTCGGAGAGCTCCGCGTATGCGTGCGCGGCTTCGGCGGCGCAAACATAAATCAGCCAATGCTGCTGCGACGGTTCGAGTTCCTCATCGACCGCGAAGTTCAGCGGGTCCTCCAGCCAGGGGGTGAGCTGGTAGTTTGACGAAACGACGACCGCCGCGCGACTCGCGACATAGCAATCGCGGGCCGCAATCGGATCGAACGCGACACTTTCCGGCCACAGAGCGAGCGGCGCCTTGCCGAGCCGCCGGACGAGCGCAATCGCCGCCGTTTCGAGCGCGAGCACGTCTTGTTGCAGGGGTCGAGCAAACGCCGGGAGTGTCGCCAGGTAGGCGACGAAGCCGGCGGCGATCCGCCAGAAATTGGGTCCGTGGTCGCGGTAATCTATGGACCGAACGAAATCCGCCGCCACAGCCAAGACGTCACGCTCGCCGGCATAGAGCAGGCGGTAGGTCAGTGACACGAGTTTCAACGCGGTGAGCGCGTTTCTCACCAAACCGCGCCGATAGGCGCCGATCGCGATGTCGCTGGCGGCGGGAGTGCTCGCATAGTCGAGCAGAATTGCGCGCTCGTCGGCGGCGAGGCCGAGGGCAGTGGAGTTGTGATCGCGAGGGTGGAGGACCGCGTCGACAAGCGCATCGTCTGTCAGAATCCGACGCCACGTGTTCCACACCAGTCGAGCGTCCATCACGCCGCTTCGCCTCGCGTCGTTCTTCGGCTTCTCGCGCCAAAGGCATGGTCCCACGATGTTCGGGCGCGATCGAGGTCGGCCAGAATCAAATCGATGGTGCCCTCGCGATCGAGCGGCGCGGTGCCTTTGTAGAGATTCTCCGCCTCGTATTCCAGAATTACGGCACCTGGGCGCGATCGTGGCAGAACGTCGTCAAGCAGATCCCAGACGGACTCGGGAACCTGCGTGTCGTGCAGGTCGTGGTATCGGTCTTCGATCCAGCGCCCGCCCGCCAGGTGAATTGCGATGACGCGATCGAGCGGGATCGTCGCCAGGAACCGTTCGATCGAATAGCCGCTCGTCCCATGATTGACCGAGTTTGCATACAAGTTGTGCAGGTCAAGATGTAGAAAGGTTCCGGACTGCTCCACGACACGGGCGAGGAACTCCTCCTCCGGCATTTCGCTTCCGGGGCAGGTTCGGTAATACGCCGCGTTTTCGTGGCCGAGCGGGACACCGTAGAGTTCCTGAAGCGCACGCGCACGCGCCGCGACTCGAACGACCTCGGCGCGAGAAAACTGCAACGGGCTGCTCCAGACGTCGGACCAGGACGCATCGCCGTAAAAGCAGTGATTTGATACCCAGGGAACGCGGAATCTCTTTGCGAGCGGCACGTGCCGGCGCACCGCCGACGTACTCATGAGCGGGTCGAAGCCGAAATCCCCTCCGTAGTTCGAATGTCCGAGGATCGGGAATCTGGCCGCGACCTCTTGAAGGGCATCGTCGGCGTCAGGCCACATCAGTCCGGGGCCATCAAGGGGGCCCATCACTCCGTCAAACAAAACCTCCAAAGCATCGAGGGGCTGCGCGAGAAATGGAAACCATCCAATCAGCGCCGGGTTGAACTGCAGCCCGATCCCAAAGCTCGGAAACTTCATTGTGCACTCCGACGGCCGCTTGCAGAGGGTCGCTGGAGCCTCGGCGCGATTATTTCGCCGCACGCTTCGCGTCGGCCGCGCACTTCGCCGACGTTGCCGCGCACTTCGCTGCGGTCGCCGCGCATTTTGCGGCAGTCGCCGCGCACTTTGCCGCACCCGCCGCGCACTTTGCGGCGGTGCCTCCGGCAGCGCCTTTGACGGAGAGTTTCTTGACATCCCGACCGGCCATCGAACGCCTCCCTTTTCGGTCAACGGGCCACCATACGCCGAGGCAGTCCAGGGCGCAACTGTTGATTGTGTGTAATAATATTTAATCGCACTGAGTGCAGGCAATAAAGCCGATTGGAACGGCATAATGCGAGCGCGTCCGGTCTACCCGGATGACGGGTTTCGCCGTACCCCTGGAGCCATAATTTCACGCGCCTTTGTCGGCCCCAATTCGACCGGCGGCGACCCAAAAGCGGAGACTTTTGCCTTACAAGGTTGCGCCCCTATCGGGGCGCCGACTTTGCGCGCGCCGCGCCAGCAGCCGCAATTCGCGCAGCCCGAACATGATCGTGGCGAGAACGAGCGGGAGAAAAAAATCGAGTACGCGGAATGTTAGTAATGTCGCGAGCAAATCCTCGCGCTGATATTGCGGCAGGCCGATCAGGATCGCGGCTTCGACCACGCCGAGGCTGCCGGGTGCGTGGCTGACCGCACCGAGCAGCGTGGCGAGGACGAAGACGACGACAATCGTCGCAAAGCCGACGGCGGGGCTGGCCGGCAACAGCATGAAGATCGACACCGACGCCAAGCAACGGTCGAGCGCGCCGATGCCGATTTGCAACAATGTGCACCGCAGATTGGGTAGCGCGATCCGCCAATTGGAGCGGCCGACAATCCGCGGGCGCAATACGAGCCAGACCAGATAGCAGCCAATGGCGAGCAGGCCCGACAGCCCGATCAGCCGATTGTCCCACGGTGGCAGGCGATCGACGAGGCTCAGAGCGTCCGGCGCGTAGGTCACCGCGCCGCCGAGCACGACAATATTGCCAAGCCAGAACGTTATTCCGGTCACGAACGCGATCTTGGCGATGTCGACGACGTTGAGGTTCCAGAACGAATAGACGCGGAATCTCAGCAGCCCGCAAGTCAGCGTCGCGGTGCCGAGCGAATGGCCGATCGTGTAGCTCGTGAAGCTGGCGAAGGCGACGACGCGAAGCGGAATGTTGCGCTTGCCGATCGTGTGCAGCGCGAACAGATCGTAACAGATGAGATTGGCGTAGCCGGCAACCACCAGCATTCCGGCAATGAGGATGTGCAGCGGCGACTGCGCCTTGATCGCGGCGATGACTTTGCCGAAGTCGATGCCGCGCAACAAATGATAGAGCGTGGCAATGGCGATGATGACGACTACGAAGCTGATCGCGACGCCGATCTTGTTCCGGCCGACGCCGCGGGCGATCGTCTGCGTCAAAGGAAACGGTGCTGCCAGGGCCAATTCAACTCCGTCGAACGAATCGTGGCGGCAAATTCCCATCCGTTTGTAACAGCATTGTTACGTCCGCAATCGCGTGCGGCGGCAAACTTCCGCGGCCGTCACACAAATGAGATAGGAAATCGCAATCCTCATCGCATGCGATTCGAAAGTATGACGGCCGCGCGATGTCGGCCGAAAGCACCGCAATGAAAGTTCTGATCGCGACGGACGCGTGGCGTCCACAGGTCAATGGCGTGGTGCGGACTCTGGGCTCATTGGCGCGCGCGGCCGCCAAGCTCGGGGTCGACGTCGATTTCTTGTCGCCGGATGGATTTTGGACCTTTCCGGTCCCGACCTATCCCGGGTTGCGGCTCGCGCTGCCGCGGCGCAAGCGTATCGCCGAACGCATCGAGGCGGCACGGCCGGACGCAATTCACGTCGCGACCGAGGGTCCGATCGGTCATGCCGTGCGCGCTTACTGCATCGGAAACGGCCGGCCGTTCACGACCAGCTACACCACGCGGTTTCCCGAATATATCTCGGCACGATCGCCGATCCCGCAGCGGTGGATATACGATGTGCTGCGGCGCTTCCATGCCGCCGCGGCAGTCACCATGGTGGCAACGCAGTCGCTGATGACCGAGCTTTCGGAACGCGGGTTCGGCAATCTCGGCATGTGGACGCGCGGTGTGGACGTCGATCTGTTCCGGCCGGACCGCGCCATCGATCTCGATTTTCCGCGTCCGATCTTCATGACCGTGGGGCGCGTTGCAGTCGAAAAGAATCTGCCGGCGTTCCTGTCCCTCGACCTGCCCGGCAGCAAGGTCGTGATCGGCGCCGGGCCGCAGCAGGGCGAGCTCAAGCGGCGTTTCCCCGCGGCAAAATTCCTCGGCCAGTTGGACAACGGAATCCTCGCCGCGCATCTCGCCGCCGCGGACGTGTTCGTGTTTCCGAGCCGCACCGACACGTTCGGTGTCGTGCAGCTCGAAGCGCTCGCCAGCGGGGTTCCGATCGCCGCGTTCCCGGTCACCGGCCCGAAGGATGTCATTAGCAACAATCCGATCGGCGTATTGCACGAGGATCTTCGTGTCGCTTGCATGCAGGCGTTATGGATTTCCCGCGAATCGTGCCGCGAATTTGCGCTGGATTATTCCTGGGAAAATAGCGCGCGGCAGTTTATCGGCCATGCCCGCAAGATCGCGGAGGGCGGTGCAGCCCAAGTCGAGACGGCGGTCGCAATCGCCGAAACCGAGCCTCACTCAGCCCAACAAGCGCTGGCGCCGGGTTGCAACACAAGGGTTACGCATGAACACTCTGTCTGATACGGATTTGGACAATCAGATGGTCACCAAGGCCTATGCGCGGTGGGCGCCGGTCTATGACCTGGTCTTCGGCGCGGTCTTCGAGCGTGGCCGGCACGCCGCGATCGCGGCGGCTGAACGCATCGGCGGACGCATTCTCGAAGTCGGCGTCGGCACCGGAATCTCGCTGCCCCATTATTCGAAGGATTGCCGGCTCTGCGGCGTCGATATTTCCGCGCCGATGTTGAGCAAAGCGCAAGAGCGTGTCGCCGAGCTGGGCCTGAGCCATGTCGAGGGCCTGTGGGTCATGGACGCCGAGCAACTGTCATTCCCCGACAATTCGTTCGACGTGGTCGTGGCCCAATATGTCATCACGACGGTGCCGAATCCGGAAGCTACGCTTGACGAGTTTGCCCGCGTGTTGAAACCCGGCGGCGAAATCGTGCTGGTCAGCCGCGTCGGCGCTGAGGCCGGTTTGCGGCGCTCGCTGGAACACTGGTTCCAACCGGCGGCGCGCAAGCTCGGTTGGCGTACCGAATTTTCTTTCGAGCGTTACTCGCGGTGGACCAGGCAGGCCTCGGGCATGCGGTTGATCGAGCGCCGGCCGATGCCGCCGCTCGGACATTTTTGTTTGATCCGCATCGGCAAGGACGCCGGAACAGACGACGCTTATGAAGCCGAATCCGTGTGCGCCACCGGCTGAACGATTCATCGCCACACCGGCAGCCGGCCGTCACGCCACTGACACACTCCAGTTCGCCGTAACGGCGGCCGACTTTGTTCCCTGTCACAAGGGATTCACCGAATCGCCATACCCAGGCCGGACGGTTGCCTGACGGGGAAAACAGCAAATGGACAAGTTTCTTGATGCCTTGCGGACCCAGCGCTGGGACGATCATCGCTATTACCACCATAGCCGGATCAATCAGTCGCTCCATTTCGTCAGCGCCGTGAGTTTTCTATTTTCCTACGTGATGCTGCTCAAGGATCCGGCGATTTCGGCGCTTGCCGGGTGGCTGGTGGCAATGACGACGCGGCAAACCGGGCACTTCTTCTTCGAGCCGAGGGATTACGACGCCGTCAACGAGGCTACGCACGAATACAAGGAAGAAATCAAGGTCGGCTACAATCTGCGCCGCAAGGTCGTGTTGTTGACGATTTGGTCGTTATCGCCGCTGGCGCTGTTTCTCAGCCCGCGCTTATTCGGCCTGTTCACGCCGGCCGCCAACAAATCCGAGTTCGTGCATCATGTCGCCATCATCTGGCTCGCGCTCGGCATCGGCGGCGTACTGTTCCGTACCGTCCACCTCTTCGTGATCAAGGACGTTCAGACCGGCATCGTTTGGGCGACCAAAATCCTGACCGATCCGTTCCACGACATCAAAATCTATCACAAGGCGCCGCTCGCCTTGCTGCGCGGCGAACTGATCGATCCCGAAATCGGCCTGCATCACTGGGACGAGGACGACGCCGAGGAGTTGCCGCGAACCAGCTGATCGCGATCATTTCGGCTGACCAGCCGGTTCGGCTAATGCCTGCGATGCCAGCGCGGAGAGAACAGCCGTTGCACGATCAGCTCCTTCAAGACGGTCCGCCTGATCGTCTTATCGGTAATCGTGGGATTACTCCACCACCAGCCGTCGCGCTTCATGGCCTTGGCTGCGGCCACGAAGCGGTCCGCGACGGCGCTGAAATCGGCATCGCTATAGTTGAGGCTGAAGATCATGCGGCCAGTGCCGATCCAACTCAGCGCCAGCCCTTCGGCGCGCAGATAATATTGCAGCATCCAATTGTAGCGCGACGGCTGCGTGTAGTTGACGGTCCAGATCGACGACATGTTCGCCACCTCGACCGGCAGCGATTCCGCGGCAAGGCGGTCATTGAGCAGGCGCGCCCGTCCGTCCCAAATGCGGTCAAGGTCGCAGTAAAGCGCATCGGCCTCCGGCGTCATCAGGTAGCCGAGAAACTCGTTCATCGCCGCCATCACGTAAGGGTGCGAGTTGAACGTGCCGCGAGCAAAGCAAATATCGGCCGGACGATCTTCGCGGAAGCGTCTCATCAGCTCGCTTTTGCCGCAGACGACGCCGATGGGCAGCCCGCCGCCGATGGTCTTGCCGTAGGTGACGAGATCGGCTTGCACCCCGAAATAGTCCTGCGCGCCGCCTCTGCCGAGGCGGAAGCCGACAAACACCTCGTCGAAAATGAGGACGATATTGCGTTCGCTGCAGACTTCGCGAAGCCGCTGGAGCCACTGGGCATAGCGCGCCTTGTCAAAATGCGCATGTCGCGCGCTGTCGAGCAAAGACGAGTCGGCCGGGGCGGACGCATTAGGGTGCAAGGCTTGCAGCGGATTGACCAGCACGCAGGCGATATTCCGCCGTCTCCGCAACACGCGCAACGCGGCCTCGGACATATCGGTGAGCGTGTAGGTCTCGTGCGCCGGAACCGGATTGCCGAGGCCCGGCTGCACGTCGCCCCACCAGCCGTGATACGCGCCGCAAAAGCGCACCAGATGGGATCGCCTGGTGTGGAAGCGCGCCAACCGCACCGCCTGCATGACGGCTTCAGTGCCCGACATATGGAACGAGACCTCGTCGAGCCCGGAAACTTTCTTGAGAAATTCTACGTTCTCGATGATCACGGGGTGATAGGGACCGAGCACTGGGCCGAGCCGGCGCACCCGTGCGGCGCCGCGCTCGATCGCCGCTTTGTAAAAATCGTAACCGAACAGGTTGACGCCGTAAGAGCCGGTGAGATCGTAGCTGCAATTGCCGTCAAGATCGGTGATCGTCACGCCGCTCGACGATTGCACGAAAGCGGCGGACGGCAGGCTGGCTTGGACCGTTCGGCGATATTGAAACGGCACCCGATAGGCATCGGTGAATTGCAAGTCGGAAATGGTTGCGGACGCTTCGGTGGTGCGCTTGATCGTTTCGGCAAACCGCGTTTGATAAAGCGTCGACAGCCGGGTCAAGCCGCCACGGCGCAGCGCTACGATCGCATCGGGCGCACGGTCCGAAGCGAAGAATCGATCGTCATCGTAATCGTAGAACGGCATGAACGCGGCGAGCCGGCGCGCGATCCGCGAGTGGCCGGCGAGCGACTTGTGCTTGGCCTGCGACAGTTCAAGCCGCTTCTTCAGGGTCGCGACCGAAGTCGCAACCGCCGCAGCACCCAGCCCATAGAAGGCGAGACTCGTCGAGCCCCATTTCATCGATTCGCGGTTTAGCCCGGAGATTTAACAGTCCCATGACGGTGCGGACGCAAATCCTTCGCATATTCGAGCAGGAGGACATTAATTTCCTCCTGACCAACCGCATTCCGCGGCGGCTCGCGACGCAGTTCATCGGCTGGTTCGGAAAAATCGAGCAGCCGCTTATTCGCGGCCTCTCGATTGCGATCTGGCAGCTGTTCTCCGACCTCGATCTCGGCGAGGCCAAGAAGACCGAATTCCGTAGCCTGCACGATTGCTTCATCCGCGAACTCAAGGACGGCGCGCGCCCGATCGACGACGCGACCGATATTCTGGTCAGCCCGTGCGACGCCATCGTCGGCGCCTGCGGGACGATTGCGGGAACGAAGCTCTATCAGGCGAAAGGATTTCCCTACACGCTGCACGATTTGCTTTGCGATTCGGATTTGGTCGACGCACATCGCAACGGCCGCTACGTGACCCTGCGCCTGACGTCGAGCATGTATCATCGCTTCCACGCGCCGCACGATGCGCGCGTCGATCGGGCGATCTACGTGTCCGGCGACACCTGGAACGTCAATCCGATCGCGCTCAAGCGGATCGAACGGCTGTTCTGCAAAAACGAACGCGCGGTATTGCCGATGACGCTTGCGGTGGGCGGCCGGACGGTGACTTTGGCGGCGATCGCGGCGATACTCGTCGCCAGCATTCGCCTGCACTGTGTCGAAGATGTTTTGGACAGCGGCTATCGCGGGCGCAGCGTGATCGCCTGCGCCAGCGAGGTTCGCAAAGGCGACGAGCTTGGCTGGTTCCAGCATGGCTCGACGATCATCGTGTTCGCGCCGGACGGTTTCGCGCTTTGCGAGAACGTGCGCGAGGGCGCCACGATTCGTATGGGAGAGCCGCTGATGCGGCTGCCGTAAATTACGATGCCGCCTTCTTCAATTCCGCCGCTTTGGCGTCGTCGAGTTCCTTGGCCCGCAGGCAAGCCGGCCGGCTGCCGATGCGCTGCCAATATTCCTCGAAGGCGGGGCGCTTCTCCAGCGTGCCGAACATCATGCCGAAGCCGATATGGGAGCCGACGTAAAGATCGGCGGCCGTAAAGCTGTCGCCGACCAGATAATTTCCGCGCGACACCGCTGCTTCCAGCGCATTGAGGGTTTGGGCAACGTTTCCGTAGCCCATCATTCGCTCGCGATCCGCGGGCACGACGAAGCCGAGTGCCTTGTTGGTCAGCGCCGCCTCGACCGGTCCCGCTGTGAAGAACAGCCAACGATAATAGGGCGCGCGCAATTTGCTGCCGGGCGGCGGCGCCAGGCCGGCCTGCGGAAAAGCGTCGGCAAGATAGGCGCAGATTGCCGCCGTCTCGGTCACCACCGCATCGCCATGCCGCAATGCCGGCACCTTGCCCATCGGATTGATCGCGAGATAGGCCGGCGCCTTCATCGTCGAAGCATAATCGAGCACTTCCATCTTATACGGCTGGCCGACTTCTTCGAGCATCCAGCGCGCGATCCGGCCGCGCGACATCGGGTTGGTATAGAGAACGAGGTCGCCGGGCATGTGCAACATCCTCCGCTCACGCATTCGCATATGATCCATTGAGCTTACAGCATCAATCTTGACGCGTCATGGCGAGCCAAGCGAAGCCATCCCATCGGACGGTGAGGTTTCCGGATGCGCGTTGCGTGGGGTAGGCGCCGCGGGGTGAGAGCCCAGCCGGGTGGGCAAAATCGTTCGAACGCGGGGCCCACGCGGTTGCGGAGGAGCCGACGGTTTTGGTCACTTAATTGGCGACGATCTCTTGAAATCGGTCTCCAGTTAAGTTACACTCTGCGAATTTCGCTCGTCGAGGGGCGTCACCGGTGACAGCCGACTGATGGGTAGTGTCTCAGTTTGATTGTGGCAAACTCGGTGACAGCAGCGTCTCACGCCGCTTCTGAATCAGAGACTGTGTCAGGTCATCAACCAACACGGCCACGTCAGCCATCGTGAGCGCCTTATCAGTAATCCCGGCAGCGACAGCAGGAGTTGTGCCGTGCGCCTTGTGTTTTCTGATCCAATTGTACCACATGAAATAAAGCGCCAGCGCGTGACAGTGGTTTTCGAATTTCTTCGAGAACGCATTTGTTAGCCGCGTGAAACGGCGCATTGACATACGCATCGTTAAATTTTGGCGTTCCGCATAAGACGTGCTGATATGTTCCGGGTCCGGGTCGCCGCTGACGACATGGGTTTTGCAGCCAATGCATTCCGGAGGACTGTAGCGGCCCGGAGCGGCGCGCGTCTCACGATAAATCTTGATTAGCTGAGCGAAATCGACGTTACCGTGAAACGTGACGCTGGCGGCATCAAGATAGGCCCGGTGGCCGTCAGTCGTTAATTGAATGCGATTGGCGAGACGTGATTCTAGATCGCCAAGGAAAGCCGTTCCCGTTTCGCTACCGCGATCCCCGACCCACCATGAAACCATTAACTTGGATTCGTCGGCCAGCGCGGTCCACGTCCAAGTATCGCCCGCGCCGTCCGGAGCAGCCTTGGCGCTCTTTACGTTGCGGGCCTTCGCGTATGTGAACGACCAGATTTCATCGCACTGGAGGCGCTTCGCTGCGACGTTGCGGACCTTTTCGTCATGGAAGGCGACACAGGCGGTCCCGGCATCCACCAAAAGCTTGGTCACGGTATTGATCGAAACGCCGCAAACCCGGGAGATCGAACGGAGGGACGACCCCTCGACCAGCATGGTGAGGATTTGGACGCGCTTTTCCAATGGGAGCTTGTTCGTGCCCCGCATGATATGAACTTTCTTGCTTAGCGTCAAGTAAAAAGTTCAGTTGACCGCACGCAGCCCTTTCGGTGGATTGGAAGGGCGTTGCTCGACGCCGGCCAAATTCCAAATCAATCCCTCAAGTTCGTCCAAAGGCAGGTGAAGATCGTTCGCAATATCACCTTTGGTGGTCTTTTCGGTCCACAACTGAGTCAGAACCTTCCGCCAAATTACTGACGTTTCCCGGTCGATCCCTCCGGGCTCACTAGTCCGGTAGCCTCGCTTCCCCAACTCAATGCAAATCGATTTGTATTGCCAGTCAGACAGCAGCCTCAGCGAATTGAGACGGTGCGCCATAGCCATTGCCGACGCGCGCCATCGCTTTTTCCATTTCAATATCGCGTCCATGGTGATCCTTCGGGGAATCGAAGCCCTTACGTCCCGCGCTGGCATGAGGAAGGCCGAAGCAAATCCATTTGCCTCACGTTCCGCAGAGCGAGTTTCTTTGGGATCACCATGCTTGTGCATGACCAAATGCCCAAGCTCGTGAGCGGCATCAAAAATACTGCTTTCAGCGGTCTTGAAGTTGTTCAGGAAAATGTACGGCTTATCGTCTCGCCAAAATGAAAACGCATTCACAGACGCGGTATTTTCAGAGAGCGAAAATAGTCGTAGTCCCTTTGTTTCGAGCAATCCCATGAGATTGCCGATGGGTCTTTCGCCGATGCTCCAAGCCTGTCTGACTGAATGCGCGGCTATCTCTGGATCAGTCTCATAGCTGAGATCGAGCAGCTTGGGTGCCGGCAAACGGAAACGCGCTTCTACCCACGCACTCAATTGCAGCCCAAGTGAACCTGCGGAAATAGCAGCATCACGCTCGCGTGCGCTCATCTTGGAAAAGCTTCTGAAACTGACTGCGCCAGTGTCAATCTCTTGAGGGTCTTGATCGAAAAAAAACGAGCGTGGGAATGCCAACACCCGCACCAACTTTGCGATAGTCGCCTCATCTGGCGGGTTGCTGCCACGTTCCAAGCGCGAGATCGTATCAACAGCAAGATTAGCTCTTTCGGCGAGAACCTTAGCGGTGAGTCGCCGACGCTTCCGCGCAAGGCTGAGCCTTCGAGGATTAAATGTTTCAGAGTCCATATTTTTACTTGCGAACGACCTGCGGATCGAAGTTATCGACGGGTCCGTTATCTTCGCTCACGACAGCTGCATCGTCATCGCCGCCAAAGGAAAGATAAATACGTTCGACGGCGGCGGTGAACGTTCCCCCGCTGATGACGGGTCTTGTCAATTCTGCTGCCCCGTTAGGATCGACCATTACATAATACAGCTTTGAGCTTTCGCTCTGGCGCGGTGCATATTGTGGAAGCTCACCAAAGAGCGGAGTACCACTCGCGCGCTCGGCACCTGCACCCTTATCTGAACGCGGCTTCGGGATATGGTCGTCGTTGCAGGCCAAATCGACATTGCAGAACGCGACCTTCAGCTTCAAAGCCTCATTCCAGATGGCCTCTATGCCATCGCCGCGGTCAACAGCCCATCGCTCCCCGACAAATCCATCACGAAGCGCCCAGGTTCCGTGATGATAACCGAATGTCCCAGGAGAATTAGAGGGATGAAAATCGGTGGCGTTCGCACGTTCTTGCATTGCGACATCGCGGACTACCAATAAGCCCGCTCGCGCAAGCTCCAATTGGTTTAAACGTTGGTCCACATCCCATGGCTCGCGAAAGATCGCCGTCGGCTGGTAGTCCATTTGAAGCCCCGTGTCGATTTTCTTGACCAACTCGTAGGTCGAAAAAATCGACATGTCAAGGAAGGCGCTAAGTTCTCCACCGGGTTTTGGCCGCCTTGCGCGCAATTTCCTTGCGTTTTCGAGCCGACATGCCGGCAGCCCGTGCCTTCCCGCCCATGCGCCCTAGCGCCACGGCGGCGGCGTTCTTGCCGTCATCCGTCACCTTATCCTCGATCTCGCCTGTGGCGATTCGCGCGATCATGACAGCGCGGGCGTTTACGTCGGCGGGGCGGCGCTCGCCTTTGGGACCTCGGGGCATTCTCACTACCTTGCGTTGCTTAGCGCCAAGCATATAGCATAGAAGCCGCCAAAATGGGAGGGGCTAATGACGACTGTTCTGACCCGCATTTCCGAGATCAAGCAAAAAGAGAGCTTCGATGTTTGGAACGTTAGGCGCAACGGCAAACTCGTAAACGTGGCGAAAAGCAGCGTGCTGAACGCATGGCCGCACAGGAATAAAACTAGGGACACGCATACCGTCAAAGATTTTCGTAAGAAATTCGCTGAGGCCAATCCCGGCTGCTCATGCGACGTATTGGACGGGAATGGCAATGTCGCTCATGGGAACAGCCTGCTCAGGCAGGTGCGCGCGACCTATGCGTAGGCCGCCACAATCAAACTGAGACACTACCGACTGATGGGGCGAGTGCGGTTCCCGCGGCCGGGGCGTTTAGCCCGCTCCCGGGCGGTCCGGGCATCGACCCTGCCGGCATGACGACCGGCGCGCGAGGTGCGTCGCTCAAGCGCGAGCCATGGCGAAGGTAACGCTTTCGCCCTCTCTGCCATCGCGTGAAGCGCGGCCTGGGCTGAGCCATGGCATTGATTTGCGTGGCAAGCGCCGCGGTGGAGCGCCGAGAGGCGAGCCCCCCGCGTTACTCCCCGCAAGCGGCGGGGGGTAACGAGGGGGGCGGCCGCGCCCGCTGGCGCGGTCTCTGGACGACGCGCCTTTTGGCGCTCCGCTCCCCTCGGCTTTTTTAGGGGGCCGATGTTGAAATAGCGTGGCAAGGCTCGAGCGCGAACGCGTCGCGAGAACGACTTCATTTGTTTTCCGCCCGCGCGGAGAGGGCGAGGTGGACCAAGCGAAGCATGGTGGAAGGGGCCAGTGAGTGCGAGCTTCGTTGCCGCTCCAGGAAGAAGCAAACAAGCGCGACTGGTGGCGCACAATTAGCGGGCTAATGGCGGGGCTATCGGCTTCAAGGCGGCCGGAATATGGTCTCGGCCGAGGAGTGACAGAAATCGTCAGGGCAGGTGAGTGGTGGAGCGGGAATGAACAGCCAAGATCAAAACTTGACGGCGATACTCAATCACGCGCTCGATCGGGCGTCGCAGAATCTGACGTTTGCCAAGTTGCTCACTCAACTTGGCCTCGACCCCAACGATGTGACGTTCCATGCGATCTTCGTGAGGTTGATCGACATCGCGTCGGCGGACCTCAATTTTGCGAATATGTGCGCGCTGATCGGCGCGGGTTTCTACGCGGCCACGCTGTTGATGCGGACAATGGTGCCGCTGCGCGTCTTCGGCATCGTCAGCGCCTTATTCTTCATGGCCTACGGCGCGCTTGCCGGAGCGATATCGACCTTTTTCATGTATTTGCTGCTGCTGCCGATCAACAGTTGGCGCTTGTTTCAGATGCGCAGCCTAGTCAGAAAAGCGCGCGTTGCGGCGCAGGGCGATCTGTCGATGGACTGGCTGAAGCCGTTCATGAACCGCCGAATTTATCATCAAGGCGACGTGCTGTTTCGGAAGGGGCAGGTGGCCAATGAGATGTTCCTTACGGTTACGGGAAAGTTTCTGGTCCGCGAAATTGGCATCGAGCTGCCGCCCGGTCGCCTGATGGGTGAACTCGGTTTTGTCACGCCCAATAACAGAAGGACGCAGACGGTCGAATGCATCGAGAATGGCGAGGTGCTGACTATCAGCTATGACCGGCTGCTCGAAATCTACTTCGACAATCCGGAGTTCGGCTATTTCTTTCTCCGTCTCGCCAGCGACCGCCTGCTGCAGAACATCGCGCGTCTTGAAGGGGTCATTGCCGCCGCAGCGGGCCCGCCGGCGCCTCCGGTTGTGTTGCCCGTCGCGAACGAAAAGTCTGAGACAACGCCGATAACGGCGACGATCGGGCCGCCGGAACCTGCGCAGGACGCATCGACCGTCGTGGCGGAGGTGAATTTACCCGCCGTGATCGAGACCCTGCCGGATGATCGGCGTGCAATTGCGGTGAAATTGGTCGAACGTTTTTCTTTGTGGTCTGGGGTAGCAGGAATCATTCCGTTACCGTTCGTCGACTTGGCCGCCGTGGGCGGGGTTCAAATCCTGATGCTACGGCGCATTTCACAGATCTACGGCGTTCCATTTTCCGCGAACCGAGGCAAAGCGCTCATTGCCGGCCTTGCCGGCTCGATGATTCCGGCGAGCAGCGGCATGGGAGCCGCCAGCGCAACAAAGAGCGTGCCGGTCGTTGGCGCCGCCGTCAGTGCGATCGTGATGCCGGCGTTATCTGCCGGCGCGACCTATGCGATCGGCATGGCCTTCATCCAGCACTTTGCCTCGGGTGGGACGCTGCTGGATTTCAATCCGCGTGAATACCGGGAGTTCTTCAAAGCTCAGACCGAGTTTTGGCGCGCGCGATCGGGAGCCGCGCGGGCCGCCGCTAAGAGCGCCTTCGGCGCGGCGCCCAAGTCCTCCCCGCGATCCGAATTTAGATTTGCCGGATCGTTCCCGAACTGGCGCAAATATCTCCGCCTTCCGCATTAGTCGGGCGAGGCACGGACCGCCGGCCTCGAATCAAGACGATGGCCGCGCGCGGCGAGCTTTGAAAAGCTTCGGCAAACGCCGTCGATGCTTATCGTATCGTTAGCAAACAACCGAGCATTTAAGCCGCGCTTTCAAAAAAAACGGCGCTGTGCAGTAACGATTCGTCGCTGAATCGTTTCACGTCATCTTTACAAGTCCGACGGCAAAACATGGCGTGAAGGGCCGCACAGCGCGGGGTTTTGCTCGATGGCAAATGTAATTGGCTTATTTTGCGGCGTCGTGCGCCAACTGCGCCGGTTCCGCTGCGATGATGGCGGCAGCATGGCCATCATGATGGGCTTGACTGCGATTCCCCTTATCTTTGCGGTCGGCGCCGGCGTCGATTACGGCACTGCCAACATGGCCAAGGCGAAGCTCGACGCGGTGGCTGATGCCGCGGCGCTTTCCGCGGTCGACCATCAGGCGATAACCGGTACGCCTGCCGCGGCACAGGCCACGGCACAAAACACCTTCAATGCCGAAGCCGTGAATATTCCCAATGTCACCGTGAGCAACGTATCCGCGACAGTGACGGACTCGACCACCGGACGGACCGCCGTCGTCGGTTACGCGGCGACGAAGTCCAACATGTTCATGGGTATCTTCGGCTATCCATCGACCGCCATCACCGGTTCGTCGACCGCGCAAGCCGGCCTGACGACGAATATCGACTTCTACTTGCTGCTCGACAATTCGCCGTCGATGAACATCGCGGCGACAAGCGCCGGCATTGCGACGATGGTCGCCAACACGTCGGCACAGGGCGGCTGTGCCTTTGCCTGTCATGAATCAAATCCGTCCGCGGATAAACTTGGGAATCCGGGTGGCGTCGACAACTACACGCTGGCGCAGAATCTCGGCGTGGTGACGCGAATGGAGAATCTCGCGAATGCGACCCAGTCGTTGATGAGCTCGGCGGCAACGATGGAGGCGGCCGATAGCGAGCAGTATGAAATGGCAATCTATACCTTCAACAATACCGGCCTTAATGCGATCCAGTTGCTGTCGTCGAATCTCGCAAACGCGACGACGGCAGCCGCCAATATCAGCGTGCAGGAGGTTTATTCCAACAACTGGCTGACCAGCACGACCAAGAACAACGACACCGACACCGATTTCGAAACCGCGATGTCGCAGATCAACAGCATCATGCCGCTGCCCGGAACCGGCACGCCGGCCAGCACGCCGCGCGAGGTGCTGTTCATTGTCACCGACGGCGTCGACGACGAGGTCTCGTCATCCTGCTCGCAGACGCTCGACGGCAACCGCTGTCAGCAGCCGTTCGACACGACTTGGTGCACGACGGTAAAGAATCGCGGCATCGAGATCGCGGTGCTCTACACCGACTATCTGCCACTGCCGACCAACTCCTGGTACAACAGCTGGATCGCGCCGTTTCAAAGCAAGATCGCGCCCAACATTGAAAGCTGTGCATCGCCGGGGATGTTCTTCTCCGTGACCACCGACGGCGATATCACGGCGGCGATGCAGACGCTGTTCCAGCAGGCAGTTGCGGCGGCGCGGTTGACGAAGTGACCTGGGCAGTGGCCGCGCGCCCAACGTCGGCGCGGCGGCAAACCCCGGTAACGTAACGTTTAGTATAGTTCCACATCGGCCCACGCTCCGGCGCGAAAGCTGCCGCATTGGCGGATATTCGACGGGCGGTCGGGCCTCGTTGATAAACTAAAAACCAAGGCCGGCTAGATTCGCTTCTGCTCGCGGGACGGACATGCCGTAGCCTTGCCATCCGTAGCCTTGCCATCCGTAGCCTCGCCATGAATTTTGCTTTCAATCGCGTCCATTCCGATGCCGACTGTGAAGTCGCCATCATCGGCGCCGGGCCGTACGGCCTGGCAACGGCCGCGCATTTGCGCGCGAGCAATGTCAATATCCGGGTGTTCGGCGAGGCCATGGCATTCTGGCGCCGGAATATGCCGAGCGGCATGAAGCTGCGGTCGCCCTGGATTGCGACACACATTGCCGATCCGCTCGGCCGTCACACACTTGACGAGTATTTCGGCGAGGCGCGACGGCCGGCGCCGGAGCTGCTGGCGGTCGAAGATTTCATCGATTACGGCGCGTGGTTCCAAAATCGCGTGGCGCCGGACCTGGATACCCGTACGGTCATGCAGGTGACGCCGCACGATGGCGGTTTCCGTCTCGCTTTGGACGACGGCGACGGCTTCTTCGCCAGGCGCGTGGTGATGGCGACCGGGCTGCGCGATCACGAATACCGCCCGCCTCAATTCGGTGGACTGCCGCGCGCGCTCGTCGTGCATTCGAGCGAGCACGCGGATTCCGATCGCTTCCGCGGGCGCCATGTCGCGGTTATTGGCCGCGGACAGAGCGCATGCGAGTCGGCCGCTCTTCTGCACGAGGCCGGCGCGAAAGTGGAGATCATCTGTCGCGGAAGTATTGTTTGGAACGGCGATCCCGGTAAGCGCAGTGCGTTGCGCAAGACCGTGCGTTCCATGCTGGGAAAAGCGCTCATTCCGCCGTCGCAGGTCGGGCCGTTCCCGTTCAATTGGGCGGTCGAGGCGCCTGGCCTCATTCGCCATCTATCCGAGCAGGCGCGCGATCGGCTGAACGAGCACTGCCTGCGCGCCACCGCGATTCTATGGCTGCGACCGCGCTTGCAAGATGTGCCGGTGAGCGAAGGACGCCGCATCCTGGATGCGCGGCGCGCCGGCGATCGTATTGCGTTGACGTTGGATAGCGGAACCCGGCACTTCGACCATGTTCTGTTGGCAACGGGGTATCGAATTGACATCGACAAGATGAACATTCTCGATCCGGTATTGCGGAACCGCATCGCGCGTCACGGCAGTCGGCCGGTTTTGTCCGCCGGGCTCGAATCGAGCGTTGCGGGACTGCATTTTGCCGGCGCTTCCGCGGTTGAAAGTTTCGGGCCGTTGCTTCGCTTTATTGCCGGCGCCGGATTTGCGGCGCGGCGGATTACGCGGTCGGCAAACGGCGCAGCCCGCGGGTCGCGTGCTGGTGCTGGTCGCCGACCTGGTTCCCGGCGCGACGAAGCTTCGCTGTGGCGCGATGCCGAACGAGAACGATCATGACGTCAGCGCAATCGCGGGCGACGGCGGCCGGCGATGACCGGCCGCAGGCGGCGCCCGGTGCGCTCATTGTCGGCGGCGCGCACGTCAGCATTGCCCTCGCCCGCAGTCTTGGGCGGCAAGGAATCCCGGTTTGGCTTCTGGCCGATCATCCGCTTCCGAGATTTTCTCGCCATGTCAGACGCACATTCTCCTGGCCCGGTGCCGACCACCAGGATGGCGTCGCCTCGATCGTCGACATCGCTAGCCGATATGGATTGAAGCAATGGGTACTGTTTTCGACCGGCGACGAGACCATGCGCATGATCGCGCAAAATCACGCCGTGCTGACGTCCCATCTAAGGGTGGCAACGGCGGCTTGGGACATAATGCAATGGGCCTACGACAAGCGGCTCACTTATGAGCGCGCCGCTGCGCTGGATATCGATCGCCCCTGGAGTTTCCACCCGCGCGATCCGGATGAAGTCGAACGGCTGGATTGCCGCTTCCCTGTTGTTCTCAAGCCGGCGTGCCGCGTCGGGCTGAACGAATTCACCCACGCTAAGGCCTGGAAAGCGGAAGATCGAGCCGCGCTGGTGTCGCTCTATCGGCGGGCGGCTTCGTTGGTCGGCAAGGATGGGATCGTCATCCAGGAATGGATTCCAGGCAACGGCGAGGCGCAGTTCTCCTACGCGGGCTTGTGGAACCATGGCGAGGCCGTCGCCTCCTTGGTGGCGCGCCGCGTGCGCCAGCATCCGGTCGATTTCGGCCGCTCCAGCACGTTCGTCGAGACAGTCGAGCAGGAACAGGTCGAAGCGCTGGCTGGCCGGTTTCTCAAATCGCTCGACTACACCGGTGTCGCCGAAGTCGAATTCAAGTTTGACCGGCGCGACCGGCGCTTTAAGCTTTTGGATGTCAACGGCCGCTTCTGGACCTGGAGCAGCCTCGGTCGCAGGGCCGGGGTCGACTTTCCTTATTTGGCGTGGCGGCAGGCTATCGGGCAACCCGTCACCTCGGGGCGCGCCAGAACGGGCGTTGCATGGATGCATGCAAGCCGCGATATCCTCGCCGCGTGGCAAGAAATATCGCGCGGCACACTGAGCGTAGGCGACTATCTGGCGAGCTTTCGCAAACCGTTGACGTTTGCGAGTTTTGCGCTGGATGACCCGCTGCCATCGCTTGTCGAACTTCCGGTCCTGGCCTGGGATCGCATTACCCGCGGGGCCGGCCAGCGCGTTTTTCCTCATAGCCGGGCAGTCGCCGGTCAGCGCTAGATTTCGCGCGAAGCCGCTATTTTGCCGGTGGGCCAAGTTGCGCTAGTTTGCCGGCGCGTCCCGGCCGGGCAGTGTGCGGGTGTAGCTCAATGGTAGAGCAGAAGCCTTCCAAGCTTATGACGAGGGTTCGATTCCCTTCACCCGCTCCAATTTTCGCTTCGACCAAATCGGCATTGGCCGGCGTCCTCGTCGGTCGGTTGCAGCGCGGGACTTGCGCTTGATGGCGGCAACAGGCATGTGAACGCCCGCCTAGGAGTGTAGCTCAATGGCTAGAGCACCGGTCTCCAAAACCGGGGGTTGGGGGTTCGAGTCCCTCCACTCCTGCCAAGCCTCGCTCTCCTAAGTGGCTGGCGGACCAGGCGGACTTTCGACCTTGACGGTGCGGCGGGGCGGCAGTAGGTAACTGCCATCGTCAGCGGCCCGGTAACGGACTTCCGCGGCGAGCATATTCCCCAAAAGGAACCGCGGTGTCGGTCTCGTCCTTAAGAGTTGGGCGGGGGATGACTCTTGGATTAGGCGATGGCGAAGGTCAGTCCGTTCAAGTTTCTGCAGGAGGTGCGCGCCGAGGCGCAGAAGGTGACGTGGCCGACCCGGAAGGAAACGACCGTGACCACGATCATGGTGTTCGTCATGGTCGTCATCGCCTCGATCTTCTTTCTGCTCGCGGATCAAGTCATGCGCATCGCGGTGAGCTTTCTGCTCGGTATCAGTTGAGATTTGTATTCACCAGCCAATCGCCAACCAAATTCATGATCTGGAATTCATGACATGACGAGCCGATGGTACGCCGTCCACGCCTACTCGAATTTCGAGAATAAAGTGGCGGATTCGATCCGGGAGCAGGCCAAGCAGCGCGGCCTGTCGAATCTGTTCGAGGAAATCCTTGTACCGAAGGAAAAGGTCGTCGAAGTACGGCGCGGCCGTAAAGTCGACGCCGAGCGAAAATTCTTCCCGGGCTATGTGCTCGTGAAGATGGAAATGACCGATGAAGCCTACCACCTGATCAAGAATACGCCCAAGGTGACCGGCTTCCTCGGCTCCGACAATAAGCCGATGCCGCTCGCCGATGCCGAAGCGCAACGGCTGCTGCAGCAGGTGCAGGAAGGCATCGAGCGGCCGAAGCCGTCGGTTTCGTTCGAAGTGGGCGAGCAGGTTCGCGTGGCCGACGGTCCGTTCGCCTCGTTCAACGGCACGGTGGAAGAGGTCGACGAAGGGCGCTCGCGGCTCAAAGTCGCGGTGTCGATCTTCGGCCGCGCCACGCCGGTCGAGCTGGAGTTCGGGCAGGTCGAGAAGCTATAGCGTTGACGTGAAGGCGTGGGAGGTGAGGCGGCCGCCAGCCGTCGCCAGCCGCACCACTAACAGGAGTGGAGAATGGCGAAGAAAATCACCGGATATATAAAGCTGCAGGTGCCGGCGGGGGCGGCTAATCCGTCGCCGCCGATCGGGCCTGCGCTCGGCCAGCGCGGCCTCAACATCATGGAGTTCTGCAAGGCGTTCAACGCGCAGACCCAGAAGCTGGAGAAGGGTGTGCCGATCCCGGTCACCATCACGGTCTATGCCGACCGCTCGTTCAGTTTTGAGTTGCGCACCCCGCCGGTGTCGCACTTTCTCAAGAAGGCGGCCAAGCTCGAGAGCGGGTCGAAGACGCCCGGCCGCGACATCGCCGGCTCGGTGACGAAAGCCCAGGTGCGCGAGATCGCCGAGCAGAAGATGAAGGACCTGAACTGCGACACGATCGAATCCGCCATGCGCATGATCGAGGGGTCCGCGCGCTCGATGGGGCTGGAGGTGAAAGCATGAGTACGCTTGGAAAACGCGCACGCGCGGTTCGCGAAGGCGTTGATCGCGAAAAGCTCTATACGCTCGCCGAAGCGGTGAAGATGGTCAAGGACCGCGCCAAAGCCAAATTCGACGAGACCGTCGAAGTGGCGATGAATCTCGGCGTCGATCCGCGCCATGCCGACCAGACGGTGCGCGGCGTCGTCAATCTGCCGAACGGCTCAGGCCGTTCGGTGCGGGTTGCGGTGTTCGCCCGCGGCGCCAAGGCCGACGAGGCCAAGGCGGCGGGCGCCGACGTCGTCGGCGCCGAGGATCTGGTCGAAAAAGTGCAGGGCGGCGCGATCGATTTCGACCGCGTCGTCGCTACGCCGGACTTAATGCCGCTGGTCGGCCGCCTCGGCAAGGTTTTGGGACCGCGCGGACTGATGCCCAATCCGAAGGTCGGCACCGTGACGATGGACATCACCAACGCAGTCAAAGGCGCCAAGGGCGGATCGGTCGAGTTCCGTGCCGAGAAGGCCGGCATCGTCCAGGCCGGCGTCGGCAAGGCCTCGTTTTCTGCCGACAAGCTGATCGAGAACATCATGGCCTTTGCCGACGCGGTGCAAAAGTCGCGGCCGCCCGGGGCCAAGGGGCACTTTATCAACCGGGTGGCGATCTCTTCGACCATGGGCCCCGGCGTAAAGGTCGAGCCGGCAAGCCTGTTCCCGGAGACGCAGCAGTCGCATTAGCAAGTCCTCTTCCCCCGCGGGGAAGGGAGCGGTCACTTACGCCGCGGCGCGCTTGCCCCATAGCGTCTGTGTGGCGATGCGGGCGCCTTCGACCAGCGACTTTAGCTTAGCCCACATGATGGTGGGGTGAACGCGGCGGGCGAACGGGCTCTGCGCGAAGCCGCAATCGGTGCCGCCCATCACGTTCTCGCGCCCGACGATTTTGGCGAGCCGCACGATCCGCTCGGCGACCAGTTCGGGATGCTCGACGATATTGGTGGCATGACTGATCACGCCCGGGATCAAAATCTTGCCGGGCGCGAGCTTTACGGTTTCCCAGACTCGCCACTCATGCGCGTGGCGCGGATTGGCGGCTTCGAAGGAGTAATGCCCGACGCGCACCTGCAGGACGAGATCGACGATGTCCTTCAGCGGTACGTCGAAAGCGTGCGGGCCGTTCCAGCTGCCCCAGCAGATATGATAGCGCGAGCGCTCCTGCGGGATGCCGCGCAACGCGTGATTGAGCGCGTCGATCCGCAACTGGGCCCAGCGCCGATACTCGGCGCTCGACATCGGCGGCACCATGCGCTCGTGCATATAGGGCAGGAAGGCATCGTCGATCTGGACGCAAAGGCCGGCATCGACCACCGCCTTGTATTCCTCATGCAGCGCGTCGGCGAGCGCGGTCAAAAAGTCTTCTTCGTTCTTGTAGTACTCGTTTTTGGCGCCGGGCAGCGCGCTGGCTGGCGCCACGACGGGAAGGAATGCATCCAGGGACGGATGCTTGTCCTTCGCCTTGGCGACTGCGGCTTTGAGATTTTGGATGTCCCGCAACACCTGCTTGGCGGAATACTTGATCGGCCCATTGACGATCACGCGGTTACCGAGCCGTTTGCCGAGACCGGACGCGGCGTCGTATTCGGCATAAAATTCTGGAAATGCCTGGTGGTCGCGGCCGCCACCCATGGACGCCATCGGGTCCTTGGCTTCCTCAGGCGTTGCCGGCCGCACGGAAATGCCCGAGAGCCGCTTGTGCACATAGAAGGCCCAATTGGCGCCCTTGCTGAATTCGCCATCGCTGACGATGTCGATGCCGGTTCCGGCCTGCTCGCGGACGACCTCGGCGACGGAGCCGGTGAGGCAGACTTCGAAAGCGGCCTCATCGCATGGCTTGCCATCCTCGATTTGCCGCCAGAATTCGATCAGTTGCGGTGGCCGGATCAGGCTGCCGACGTGGGTGGTGCGGATCCAATCTGGATTTTGCGACTCTGGATTTTGTGACATGGGGTAAACCTCCCTTATAAATATGCAGGCCCTTGTTTTGCGTGGCAGGCCCTTGTTTTGCGTGGATCGTAGGCCACGACACAGCTTCGGCAAAGCCGCGTAAAACCGCTTGGCAAAAGCGCCGCGAGCCGCTAAATACGCCTCATGGGCGTGCCGGCCCGGTTTATCGGCGCGCCTTTGTGCGCTTCTCGAAAATCATGTGAGCAAAATCGCCTCTTAGGACACATCCTGCTCGGATTTACTAAGAGGCTGACAAGCTTGATGGATTCGTGATCGCGTCCTGTCCGAGACTGCCGGCGCCGGCAACGGCTTAATGCGATTCTCCAAAAGAGATTCGGGCCAGCATAGACGGGTGAAGAACGAGGGTAACCCTCACCCTACCCTCCCGCGTATCCGGGAGGGTAGGGTGAGGGTTCCTTCGGTTCTGACCTCGATGGCCGGAGGAGCGCAGGCTCGTCCGGGGGCAGGGTGTAGCTGTCGTCCTGCCTTGCGTCCGTCGAAAATCTCGATGGGTCAATGCGGGGCGGCCGGTATCAACCCGGCGGTTTCGCATAAGGCGGACCGCCTACCGGAGAGAGCTTTTGGATCGCGCGGCAAAAAGTGAAGCCGTTACCGCTCTTGGCGAGGTCTTCAAGACCACCAAGGTCGTCGTCGTGGCTCATTATTCCGGCCTCACGGTCGCCCAGATGCAGACTCTGCGTCGGCAGATGAGGCAGGCTGGTGCGAGCGTGAAGGTCGCGAAGAACCGTCTGGCCAAGATCGCTCTCGAGGGCAGCGACGTCGCTTCGATCGCGCCGCTTCTCAAGGGGCCGGCCCTGATCGCCTTCTCGGGCGATCCAGTGGCGGCGCCGAAGGTCGCGGTCGATTTCGCCAAGACGAACGAGCGGTTCGTCATCCTTGGCGGAGCAATGGGCACGACCTCGCTCGACCCGAATGGCGTCAAGGCGCTCGCCGCCTTGCCCTCGCTCGACGAGCTGCGGGCGAAGATCGTTGGTCTGATCCAGGCACCGGCAACCAAAATAGCGCAGGTAGTCAACGCCCCTGCCGCCAAGGTCGCCCGCGTGGTGCAGGCCTATGCCAGCAAGACGGAAAGCGCCGCCGCCTAAGGCACATCGTTTCGAAGGTTAGAACCAAAGGGACAAAACTCATGGCTGATCTGCAGAAAATCGTGAATGACCTCTCCAGCCTCACCGTGCTCGAGGCGGCGGAACTCGCCAAGCTTCTCGAAGAGACGTGGGGCGTCTCGGCGGCCGCCGCGGTTGCGGTGGCGGCCGGTCCGGCAGCCGCCGCAGCTCCGGCTGCCGAGGAAAAGACCGAATTTACGGTCGTTCTCGCCGCCGTCGGTGAGAAGAAGATCGAGGTCATCAAGGAAGTCCGCGCCATCACCGGCCTCGGCCTCAAGGAGGCCAAGGACTTGGTCGAAGGCGCGCCGAAGCCGGTCAAGGAGGGCGTCAACAAGGACGACGCCGCCAAGATTAAGGCGACCCTCGAAAAGGTTGGTGCAAAGGTTGAGCTTAAGTAGGCAGTGCTTACTTAATTGAAATCCCCCGATGAGCGGAGCGTAATCTGGGGATTCCAAAAGGCCAAGGTACAAGTCGTGAGTGATCCGGCGATTCGGAACATTCCCCGAATCACCGGAAAATAGAGCGCAGAAACAGGGCGTGTGACGCCTGTCCCGACGGTCGCGATGGATTGCGGCCCTCTGGAGAGTCGTCTTGATCGCCTCGGTAGCTCGAACCGTTATGTGCGTTCAAGCGCACGTCCCGCGGGTTCGAGCGTGGTGGTTTGAGCGGACGGTGCTTGCCGGCGGTTCGAGCCCGATGGTTCGATTGAGCGAGAGGACATGATGGCGCAGACGTTTATCGGTCGGAAGCGCGTAAGAAAGTTTTTCGGAAAAATCGAGGAAGTCGCGGAGATGCCGAACCTCATTGAGGTTCAGAAGGCGTCCTACGACCAATTCCTGCTGGTGGTGGAGCCGCAAGGCGGCCGGCCCAATGAGGGCCTGCAAGCCGTGTTCAAATCGGTCTTCCCGATTTCGGACTTTTCCAACACCTCGATGCTCGAATTCGTGAAATACGAATTCGAGGGCCCGAAATACGACGTCGACGAGTGCCGCCAGCGCGGCATGACCTATGCCGCGCCGCTCAAGGTGACGCTGCGGCTGATCGTGTTCGATATCGACGAGGAAACCGGCGCCAAGTCGGTCAAGGACATCAAGGAGCAGGATGTCTACATGGGCGACATTCCGCTCATGACCAACAATGGTACTTTCATCGTCAACGGTACCGAGCGCGTCATCGTCTCGCAGATGCATCGCTCGCCCGGCGTGTTCTTCGACCACGACAAAGGCAAGACGCATTCCTCGGGCAAGCTTTTGTTCGCCGCCCGCATCATCCCGTATCGCGGCTCCTGGCTCGACATCGAGTTCGACGCCAAGGACATCGTCCATGCCCGCATCGACCGGCGCCGCAAAATTCCGGTGACGTCGCTGCTCTACGCGCTCGGCATGACCGGCGAGGAAACCCTCAACACCTTCTACAAACAGGTGCAGTACAAGCGCGCCAAGGAAGGCTGGCGCGTGCCGTTCGACGCCAACCGGCTGCGCGGCTATAAGGCGATCAACGATCTCGTCGACGCCGACACCGGCAAGGTCGTGCTCGAAGCCGGCAAGAAACTGACGGTGCGCCAGGCCCGTCAGCTCGCCGAGAAGGGGCTCAAAGCGCTGCGGCTTTCCGACGAGGAACTGGTCGGCCAGTACATCGCCGAGGACCTGGTCAATCCCAAGACCGGCGAGATCTACGCCGAGGCCGGCGAGGAAATCACCGACAAGACGCTGAAAGTCCTTAATGAGGCGGGCTACAAGGAGCTGCCGCTTCTCAATATCGATCACGTCAATGTCGGCGCCTACATCCGCAATACGTTGGCGATCGACAAGAACATGACGCGCGAAGACGCGCTGTTCGACATCTATCGCGTCATGCGACCGGGCGAGCCGCCGACGATCGATACGGCGCAGTCGATGTTCCAGTCGCTGTTTTTCGATTCGGAGCGCTACGATCTGTCCGCAGTCGGCCGCGTCAAGATGAACATGCGGCTCGATCTCGATGCCCCGGACACCGTGCGTATCCTGCGCAAGGAGGACATCGTCGCGGTGATCCGCACGCTGGTCAATCTGCGCGACGGCAAAGGCGAGATCGACGATATCGACCACCTTGGCAATCGGCGCGTGCGCTCGGTCGGCGAGCTGATGGAAAATCAGTATCGCATCGGATTGCTGCGTATGGAGCGCGCCATCAAGGAGCGCATGTCGTCGGTCGATATCGACACGGTGATGCCGCAGGACTTGATCAATGCCAAGCCGGCGGCGGCCGCGGTGCGCGAATTCTTCGGTTCCTCGCAGCTGTCGCAATTCATGGATCAGACCAATCCGTTGTCGGAGATCACGCACAAGCGGCGCCTGTCAGCGCTTGGACCGGGCGGTCTGACGCGCGAACGCGCCGGCTTCGAAGTGCGTGACGTGCACCCGACGCATTACGGCCGCATCTGTCCGATCGAGACGCCGGAAGGGCCGAATATCGGCCTGATCAATTCGCTCGCGACTTATGCGCGGGTGAACAAATACGGCTTCGTCGAGACGCCGTACCGCAAGGTCAAGGACGGTCGCGTCTCCGACGAGGTGATCTATCTCTCGGCGATGGAGGAGGGCCGCTACACGGTGGCGCAAGCCAACTCCGCCATCGATGCGAAAGGTCGCTTCACCGACGATCTCGTCGTGGTGCGCCACGCCGGCGACGTCCAGCTCATTCCGCCCGACAAGGTGGATTTCATGGACGTGTCGCCGAAGCAGCTCGTTTCGGTGGCGGCGGCGCTCATCCCGTTCCTGGAGAACGACGATGCCAACCGCGCGCTGATGGGCTCCAATATGCAGCGTCAGGCGGTGCCGCTCGTTCGCGCCGAGGCGCCTTTCGTCGGCACCGGCATGGAAGGCGTCGTTGCGCGCGATTCAGGTGCCGCGATCGCGGCGCGGCGCACCGGCGTGGTCGATCAGGTGGACGCGACGCGTATCGTCATTCGCGCCACCGACGAGCCGGATCCGACCAAGCCCGGCGTCGACATCTACCGGCTGATGAAATTCCAGCGCTCCAACCAGAATACCTGCATCAACCAGCGGCCGCTCGTGAAAGTAGGCGATCAGGTCAAGAAGGGCGACATCATCGCCGACGGTCCGTCGACCGATCTCGGCGAGTTGGCGCTCGGACGCAACGCGCTGGTCGCGTTCATGCCCTGGAACGGCTACAATTTCGAGGACTCGATCCTGCTCTCCGAACGCATCGTCAAAGACGACGTCTTCACCTCGATCCATATCGAGGAATTCGAAGTGATGGCGCGCGACACCAAGCTCGGGCCTGAGGAAATCACGCGCGACATTCCGAACGTTTCGGAAGAGACGCTGAAGAACCTCGATGAGGCCGGAATCGTCTATATCGGCGCCGAAGTGCGCGCCGGCGACATCCTGGTCGGCAAGATCACGCCGAAGGGCGAGAGCCCGATGACGCCGGAGGAAAAGCTGCTGCGCGCCATTTTCGGCGAAAAAGCTTCCGACGTGCGCGACACCTCGTTGCGGGTTCCGCCCGGCGTGCAGGGCACCGTCGTCGAAGTCCGTGTCTTCAACCGGCACGGCGTCGAAAAGGACGAGCGCGCGCTCGCCATCGAACGTGAAGAAATCGAGCGGCTGGCCAAAGACCGCGACGACGAACAAGCAATCCTCGACCGCAACGTCTATGGCCGTCTTGCCGAACTGTTGGAAGGCCGTCAGGGTATTGCCGGGCCGAAGGGCTTCAAGAAGGACACCAAGATCACCCGTGCAGTGCTGGAGGAATATCCGCGCTCGCAATGGTGGATGTTCGCTTCGCCCAACGACAAGATCATGGCCGAAATCGAGGCCATCCGTAAGCAGTACGACGAATCGAAGAAGCGGCTCGAACAGCGCTTCCTCGATAAGGTCGAGAAGTTGCAGCGCGGCGACGAGCTGCCGCCCGGCGTCATGAAGATGGTCAAAGTCTTCGTCGCCGTGAAGCGCAAGATCCAGCCCGGCGACAAGATGGCCGGCCGCCACGGCAACAAGGGCGTGGTGTCGAAGATCGTTCCCGTCGAGGACATGCCGTTCCTTGCCGACGGCACACCAGTCGACATCGTGCTCAATCCACTCGGCGTGCCGAGCCGCATGAATGTCGGGCAGATCCTGGAAACCCATCTCGGCTGGGCCTGCGCCGGCCTCGGCATCAAGATCGGCAATGCCGTCGATTCCTATCACGGCAAGCGCGACCCCAAGCCGCTGCGGGAGCTGCTGCGTAAAATCTACGGCGAGGAGGAGACCATCAAGTCGCTCGACGACAAGGGCCTCATCGAGCTCGGCTCCAATCTGCGCCACGGCGTGCCGATCTCGACCCCGGTGTTCGACGGCGCCAAGGAGGCCGACATCGAGCATATGCTCGACCTTGCCGGCCTCGATCATTCCGGGCAGGTGAACCTCTATGACGGGCGCACCGGTGACACGTTCGATCGCAAGGTGACGGTCGGCTACATCTATATGCTGAAGCTGCATCATCTGGTCGACGACAAGATCCACGCCCGGTCGATCGGCCCGTACAGCCTGGTCACCCAGCAACCGCTCGGCGGCAAGGCGCAGTTCGGCGGTCAGCGCTTCGGCGAAATGGAAGTCTGGGCGCTCGAAGCCTATGGCGCCGCCTACACGCTGCAGGAAATGCTGACGGTGAAGTCCGACGACGTCGCCGGCCGCACCAAGGTCTACGAATCGATCGTGCGCGGCGACGATGCGTTCGAATCCGGCATTCCGGAATCGTTCAACGTTCTCGTCAAGGAAATGCGCTCGCTCGGATTGAATGTCGACCTGCACAATTCCAAGCAGCAGCGCGGCGGCGAGGGCGGCATGCCGGAGGCTGCGGAATGAACGATGGTGGGCGGCGGCCGAGCCGCTCGCACAGGCGTCGTCGCCCGCGGATGCGGGCGATCCAGTAACCCGCGGCGGCGGTGATTACTGGGTGCCCCGCTTTCGCGGGGCATGACAAAGCGGAATTTTCGGGCTGCCGATGCAGCCAAGGAGTATGCGATGAACCAAGAACTCATGAATCTTTTCAGCCCGCAGGTGCCGGCTCAGGTCTTCGACCAGATCCGGATTTCGATCGCGAGCCCGGATAAGATTCTGTCCTGGTCCTACGGCGAGATCAAAAAGCCGGAGACCATCAACTACCGCACCTTCAAACCGGAGCGCGACGGGCTGTTCTGTGCCCGCATCTTCGGGCCGATCAAGGATTACGAGTGCTTGTGCGGCAAGTACAAGCGCATGAAATACAAGGGTATCATCTGCGAGAAGTGCTCGGTCGAAGTGACGTTGTCGCGGGTGCGGCGCGAGCGCATGGGCCATATCGAATTGGCTGCGCCGGTGGCGCATATCTGGTTCTTGAAGTCGCTGCCGAGCCGGATCGGGCTTCTGCTCGACATGACGCTCAAGGACCTCGAGCGCATTCTCTATTTCGAATATTACGTCGTGCTCGAGCCGGGTCTCACTCCGCTCAAGGACCGTCAGCTCCTCTCCGAGGACGATTACGTCAAGGCGCAGGATCAATTCGGCGCCGACAGCTTCACCGCCATGATCGGCGCGGAAGCGATCCGCGAAATGCTCAAAGCGCTCGATCTCGAAAAGATGGCGGCGGATTTGCGCCAGGAGATCATCGAATCGACGTCGGAGCTCAAGCCGAAGAAGCTCGCCAAACGGCTCAAGCTGATCGAGGCCTTCACCCAGTCCAAGAACAAGCCGGAATGGATGATTCTGACGCACGTGCCGGTGATCCCGCCCGATCTGCGGCCGCTGGTGCCGCTCGACGGCGGACGCTTCGCGACGTCCGACCTCAACGATCTCTACCGCCGCGTCATCAACCGCAACAACCGCTTGAAGCGGCTCATCGAGCTGCGTGCGCCCGACATCATCATCCGCAATGAGAAGCGGATGCTGCAGGAGGCGGTCGACGCCTTGTTCGACAACGGCCGCCGCGGCCGCGTCATCACCGGCGCCAACAAGCGGCCGCTGAAGTCGCTTGCCGACATGCTCAAAGGCAAGCAGGGTCGGTTCCGGCAGAACCTGCTCGGCAAGCGCGTCGACTATTCCGGTCGTTCGGTGATCGTTGTCGGCCCGGAGCTGAAGCTGCATCAATGCGGGCTGCCGAAGAAGATGGCGCTGGAATTGTTCAAGCCGTTCATCTATTCGCGGCTAGACGCCAAAGGCCTGTCGACCACCGTGAAGCAGGCGAAGAAGCTCGTCGAAAAGGAAAAGCCCGAGGTCTGGGACATTCTCGACGAGGTCATTCGCGAGCATCCGGTGCTGCTCAACCGTGCGCCGACGCTGCATCGGCTCGGTATCCAGGCGTTCGAACCGGTTCTGATCGAAGGCAAGGCGATCCAGCTTCATCCGCTGGTTTGTGCGGCGTTCAACGCCGACTTCGACGGCGACCAGATGGCGGTGCACGTGCCGCTGTCGCTCGAGGCGCAGCTCGAGGCGCGCGTCTTGATGATGTCGACCAACAATATCCTGCATCCCGCCAATGGCGCGCCGATCATCGTGCCGTCGCAGGATATCGTGTTGGGCCTGTACTACCTCTCGATCATTCGCGACGCCGTGGAGGGCGAGAAGCTCAAACTGTTCGGTGACATGGCCGAGATCGAGCTCGCCTTGCACGAGAAGGTCGTCAGCCTGCATTCGCGGATCAAATACCGCTGGCAAGGCGTCGGCGAAGACGGCAAGCCGGTGACGCGCTGGTACGACACCACGCCGGGCCGCGTCATTCTCGGTTCGGTGCTGCCGAAGCTCGCCAAGACGCCGTTCGACCTCGTCAACAAGCTGATGACGAAGCGCGAGATCTCCTCGATGATCGACACGGTGTATCGCCACTGCGGTCAGAAGGAGACGGTGATCTTCTGCGACCGTGTCATGGCGCTCGGCTTCCATCACGCGTTCAAGGCCGGCATTTCGTTCGGCAAGGACGACATGGTGGTGCCGCGCTCGAAGCGCGTGAGCGTCGAGAAGACCCGCGATCTGGTCAAGGAATTCGAGCAGCAATACAACGACGGTCTGATCACTCAGGGCGAGAAGTACAATAAGGTCGTCGATGCCTGGTCGAAGTGCACCGAGGAAATCGCGGAAGCGATGATGAAGGAGATCTCCACGGCGCGGCCGTCGGCCGACAAGGGCCAGGAGGCTCAGGTCAACTCGATCTACATGATGGCGCATTCCGGCGCGCGCGGTTCGCCCGCGCAGATGCGTCAGCTCGCCGGCATGCGCGGCCTGATGGCGAAACCGTCCGGCGAAATCATCGAGAGCCCGATCATTTCCAACTTTAAGGAAGGCCTCTCGGTGCTCGAGTACTTCAACTCGACGCATGGCGCCCGCAAGGGTCTTGCCGACACCGCGCTGAAGACCGCCAACTCCGGTTATCTGACGCGGCGCCTCGTCGACGTGGCGCAGGACTGCATCATCACCGATGTGGACTGCGGCACGACGCGTGGCATCAAGGTGCGGGCCATCATCGATGCCGGCACGGTCGTTGCCTCGCTGGCGAGCCGCATCCTCGGCCGCACTACGGCCGAGGACGTGCGCAATCCGAACAGCAACGAGGTGCTGGTGCCGAACGCGACGCTGCTCGAGGAGCAGCACGTCGAACGCCTGGTCAATGCCGGCGTCCAGGAGATCAAGATCCGTTCGGTGTTGACCTGCGAGACGACGAGCGGCTGTTGCGGCATGTGCTACGGGCGCGATCTCGCCCGCGGCACTCCGGTCAATATGGGCGAGGCGGTGGGCGTCATCGCCGCGCAATCGATCGGCGAGCCGGGCACGCAGCTCACCATGCGCACGTTCCACATCGGCGGCGCGGCGCAGATTTCGGAGCAGTCGTTCGTCGAGTCGAACTTCGAAGGTACGGTCAAGATCAAGAATCTGAACGTCGCCCGTAATTCGGAAGGCGATCTGATCGCGATGAACCGCAACCTGATCGTTGCGGTGCTCGATCCCGACGGCACCGAGCGCGCCGTGCACCGTATCCAATACGGAGCACGGTTGAAGGTCACCGACGGCGAACACATCAAGCGAGGGCAGCGTATCGCCGAGTGGGACCCGTATACCCGCCCGATTCTCACCGAGGTCGAGGGTGTGGTGGGCTACGAGGATCTCGTCGATGGTCAGTCGCTGACGGAGACGCTCGACGAGTCCACCGGCATAGCCAAGCGCGTAGTCATCGATTGGCGCTCGGGCTCCGCCCGCGGCCAGCAGGACCTGCGTCCGGCGCTGGTAATCAAGGGCAAGGACGGCAAGATCCTCAAGCTCAGCCGCGGCGGCGAGGCCCGCTATCTGCTTGCAGTGGATGCCATCATCTCGGTCGATCCCGGCAGCACGGTGGGTGCGGGCGACGTTATCGCCCGAATCCCGACTGAGAGCGCCAAAACGCGCGACATCACCGGCGGTCTGCCGCGGGTCGCGGAATTGTTCGAGGCCCGGCGGCCGAAGGAGTCCGCGGTGATCGCGGAAATCTCCGGCACCGTGCGTTTCGGCCGCGACTACAAGAACAAGCGGCGCATCACCATCGAGCCGGCCGGCAAGGATGAGGAGCCCAGGGAGTATCTGGTCCCCAAGGGCAAGCACATCCACTTGCAAGACGGCGACGTGATCGAGAAGGGTGACTTCATCGTCGAAGGCAACCCGGCGCCGCATGATATCCTGGCGATCAAGGGCGTCGAGGAGCTTGCCGGCTACCTCGTCAACGAGATCCAGGACGTCTATCGGCTGCAGGGTGTCGCCATCAACGACAAGCACATCGAAGTGATCGTTCGGCAGATGCTGCAGAAGGTTGAGATCGTCAATTCCGGCGAAACGGATCTCATCCAGGGCGAACAGGTCGACAAGACTGAGTTCGACGAGGTCAATGCGCGGGTCACGGCCGAAGGCAAAAAGCCGGCGACCGCGCATCCGGTGCTGCTTGGCATAACCAAGGCCTCGCTGCAAACGCGCTCGTTCATCTCGGCGGCGTCGTTCCAGGAGACCACCCGCGTGCTTACCGAAGCCGCGGTCAACGGCAAGGCCGACACGCTCGACGGCTTGAAGGAGAACGTCATCGTCGGCCGCCTGATCCCGGCAGGGACCGGCGCCATGATGAACAAGATACGCGAAGTCGCCATCAAGCGTGATGCGCTCATTCTCGCCGAGCGCGAGAAGGAGGCCGCGGTGAAAGCCGAGGCGGCCGCGGAGCTTGCGGCGCTGCCCGCGGCGGAGTAGTGACGCCCCCGCTTAAGAGGATATCGAGGGCCGCCCGGTAGGCGGCCCTTTTTTATTGTAGCGTGGGTCGAGCGCAGCGAAACAGGATCGGCGATCGAGCCGAGTGATCCGTCCCGGCTTTCGCTGCGCTCAAGCCGGGCTACAATCAGTCATGTCCGCAACGCTCAAAATCCTCTCCGGCGGCGCGATGCGCTCCCTGATGGTCGACATTGTGCCGCTGTTCGAGCGCGCGAGCGGCGTCAAAGTCGAGATCGAATTTCGGCTCACATCGGTATTGCAGAAGGAAATCGAGGCCGGCGCGGTTTTCGACGTTGCGCTGTTGCCGCGACCGGAGCTCGATGCGCTCGCGCATGTCGCCAGGATCTCGGCAGACGCTACCGCCGACGTGACGCGCTCGACGGTCGGGCTCGCGGTGCGCACCGGCGCGGCCAAACCCGATATCGCCACCGTTGCCGCGTTCAAGCGCGCGCTCCTGGATGCCCAATCGATCGCCTATAGCGACGGACCGAGCGGTGCCTATATCGCCGCGCTATTGGAACGCCTCGGCATCGGGGCGGAAATGAAGCCGAAGACGAAACTGACGAGCCGCCCTGTGGCCGAGATTGTCGCGGAAGGCGAGGCCGAGCTCGGCATGCAGCAGGTCGTCGCCATCCTGCCGATCAAGGGCGCCGAACTTGTCGGCCCCCTGCCCAACGAATTGCAAAACGTCATTATCTATGCCGCTGGTATCGCGCCCGGCGCCGGCGATCCAGCCGCGGCGCGCTCCTTCCTCGAATTTATGCGGACCGACGAGGCGCAGCGCCTCATCCGCGCCAAAGGCATGGAGCCGGGCTGATTAGTTACCGGCAAATGTCGCAGATGTGCTTGCGCCATCGCACTTTTATGACCATATCGGCTTTACGCGGGGTTGACTTGGGACGGTAGCGCCGATACATACCGCGCACTTTTCGGCAGGCGGTGAGCTTCGCCAGTCGGAACGGCCTGCCGGGTCCCCGAATAAGCTATTGTAAGTGTTAGCTTTATTGGCTCGGACGCGGCGTGACGCCTCGACGAAGGAAGCTCAAACGCTGCCTCTGACTTCGGAAAGTCAGACTACTGGTGCATGACCGTGCTCGCAGCGCGGTCCTCTGCGATGGCCAAGCGCCTTTCCGCCCGGGAAGCGGACGGCGCGATTTGGTCTGCGTGGATGGATCCCCATGGCGAACCGGGGTGGAAGCCTCGGATAGGAGCGAAGGTAAAGGAATGCCGACGATCAACCAGCTCATTCGCAAGCCGCGGGTCACACAGCACGCGAAGAAGAAGGTGCCGGCCCTGCAGCAGAGCCCGCAAAAGCGCGGCGTCTGCACCCGTGTCTACACCACGACGCCGAAGAAGCCGAACTCGGCGCTGCGCAAGGTCGCCAAGGTCCGGCTGACCAACGGTTTCGAAGTGATCGGCTATATTCCGGGTGAGGGTCATAACCTGCAGGAGCATTCGGTGGTGATGATCCGCGGCGGCCGCGTCAAGGATCTGCCCGGCGTGCGCTATCACATCCTGCGCGGCGTGCTCGATACGCAGGGCGTCAAGAATCGCAAGCAGCGCCGGTCCAAGTACGGCGCGAAGCGACCGAAGTAAGTCGAAGGAAGAGAAAGATGTCCCGTCGCCACAGGGCAGACAAGCGCGAGATCCTGCCGGACCCGAAATTCGGGAACGTCGTGGTCACCAAATTCATGAACTCGGTCATGCATGCAGGCAAGAAGTCGGTGGCCGAGAACATCGTTTATGGCGCACTCGACATCATCGAAGGCAAAACGCGTGGCAACCCGGTCGGCGTTTTCCAGCAGGCTCTCGACAATGTCATGCCCTCGATCGAGGTCCGTTCGCGACGCGTCGGCGGCGCCACCTACCAGGTGCCGGTCGAAGTGCGCACGTCGCGGCGCCAGGCGCTCGGCATCCGCTGGATCATCTCCGCGGCGCGCGAACGCAACGAAAAAACCATGACCGAGCGGCTTTCCGCGGAGCTGCTCGACGCCTCGAATAACAGGGGAAACGCCGTAAAGAAGCGCGAAGACACGCATCGGATGGCGGAAGCCAACCGCGCGTTCTCGCACTATCGCTGGTAAAGCCGGCGACAGCGCAGGATCCCGAAAAATGCCCCGCACAAATCCGATCGAGGACTATCGCAACTTCGGCATCATGGCCCACATCGATGCCGGCAAGACGACGACGACCGAGCGCGTCCTCTATTACACCGGTAAGAGCCACAAGATGGGCGAGGTGCACGAAGGCGCCGCGACCATGGACTGGATGGAGCAGGAGCAGGAGCGCGGCATCACCATCACCTCGGCCGCGACGACCGCGCAGTGGAATGGCAAGCGGCTGAACATCATCGACACGCCCGGCCATGTCGATTTCACCATCGAAGTGGAACGTAGCTTGCGCGTGCTCGACGGTGCGGTATGCGTGCTCGATTCCAATCAGGGCGTCGAGCCGCAGACCGAGACGGTGTGGCGGCAGGGCGACAGATACAATGTCCCGCGCATCGTCTTCTGCAATAAGATGGACAAGACCGGCGCGGACTTCCTCCAGTGCCTCAAAGATATCGTCGACCGCCTCGGCGCCAGGCCGGTCGCGATCCAGCTGCCAATCGGCGCCGAGAATCAGTTCAAGGGCATCATCGATCTCGTCCGCATGGTCGGGGTGGTGTGGGACGAAGAGACGCTCGGCGCGAAATATCACGACATCGAAATTCCGGCCGAGTTGCTCGACCAGGCCAAGGAATATCGCGAGAAACTGATCGAGGCAGCGGTCGAGCTCGACGACGACGCGATGACCGCCTATCTCGAAGGCAACGAGCCCGACGTCGCCACGCTCAAGCGTCTGATCCGCAAGGCGACCATTTCCAGCACGTTCTTTCCGGTGCTGTGCGGCTCGGCCTTCAAGAACAAGGGCGTTCAGCCGCTGCTTGACGCCGTCGTCGACTATCTGCCGTCGCCGGTCGACGTGCCGCCGGTCAAGGGCGTGGATCCCAAGGGCAATGAAGTCGAGCGCAAGGCGTCGGATACCGATCCGATGGCGCTCCTGGCGTTCAAGATCATGGACGATCCGTTTGTCGGCACCATCACCTTCTGCCGCATCTATTCCGGCAAGCTCGAGAGCTCGACCGGGGTGATGAACTCGACCAAGGACCGCAAAGAACGCGTCGGCCGCATGCTGCTCATGCACGCCAACAACCGCGAAGACATCAAGGAAGCCTTTGCCGGCGACATCGTGGCGCTGGCCGGCCTCAAAGAGGTCCGCACCGGCGACACGCTGTGCGATCCGCAGAAACCGGTGATCCTGGAAAAAATGGAATTCCCCGATCCGGTCATCGAGATCGCGATCGAGCCGAAGTCGAAAGCCGACCAGGAGAAGCTCGGCGTGGCGCTCGCCAAGCTCGTCGCCGAAGATCCCTCGTTCCGCGTTCATACCGATCAGGAGTCCGGCCAGACCATCATCAAGGGCATGGGCGAACTGCACCTCGATATCAAGGTCGACATCCTCAAGCGCACCTATAAGGTCGACGCCAATATCGGGGCACCGCAAGTCGCCTACCGCGAAAAAATCACCCGGGCCGCCACGGTTGACTATACCCACAAGAAGCAGACCGGCGGCCACGGCCAGTTCGCGCGCATCAAGATCGTCGCCGAGCCGAGCGAGCCCGGCGCGGGATTCGTGTTCGAGAACGAGATTGTCGGCGGCTCGGTGCCGCGCGAGTTTTTCCCGGCCGTCGAGAAGGGCCTGGAAGGCTCGTTGGGCTCCGGCGTCCTTGCCGGTTTCCCGGTGGTCGATATCAAGGTCAGCCTGATCGACGGCGCCTCCCACGACGTCGATTCCTCGGCCATGGCGTTCGAGATCTGTGCCCGCGCGGCAATGCGCGAGGCGCTGCAAAAAGGCGGCCCGACGCTGCTTGAGCCGATCATGAAGGTCGAGGTGGTTACGCCGGAGGACTATACCGGCTCGGTCATCGGCGACCTCAATTCGCGGCGCGGCCAAATCCAGGGCCAGGATATGCGCGGCAACGCTAACGTTATCAATGCGATGGTGCCGCTCGCTAACATGTTCTCCTACGTCAACAATCTGCGCTCGATGTCCCAGGGGCGCGCCACGTTCACGATGCAGTTCGACCACTACGCAGAAGTGCCGAAAGCCATCGCCGAAGAGGTTCAGGCGAAGTTCGCCTGACGAACATTCACAAGGATTAGAGAGACCCGAACGGAGAGTCCCTATGGCCAAGGAAAAATTCCAGCGCACCAAGCCGCATTGCAATATCGGCACGATTGGGCACGTCGATCACGGCAAGACGACGTTGACGGCGGCGATCACTAAGGTCGCGGCCGCAAAAGGTCAGGCGCAATTCACGGCTTACGACCAGATCGACAAAGCCCCGGAGGAGAAGGCGCGCGGCATCACCATCGCAACCGCGCACGTTGAATACGAAACCGACAAGCGGCATTACGCCCATGTCGACTGCCCGGGCCATGCCGACTATGTAAAGAACATGATCACAGGCGCCGCGCAGATGGACGGCGCGATCCTGGTGGTTAGCGCGGCCGACGGCCCGATGCCGCAGACCCGCGAGCATATTCTGTTGGCGCGGCAGGTCGGCGTTCCCGCTCTCGTCGTCTATCTCAATAAGGTCGACATGGTGGACGATCCCGAGCTCCTTGAACTGGTTGAACTCGAAGTCCGCGAACTCCTGTCCAAGTACAATTTCCCCGGCGACAAGATTCCGATCATCAAGGGCTCGGCACTGGCGGCGCTCGAAGACAAGAATCCGGAACTCGGCAAGAACTCGATCGATGCGTTGATGAAGGCGGTCGACGAATACATCCCGCAGCCGGAGCGTCCGAAGGATCAGCCGTTCCTGATGCCGGTCGAAGACGTGTTCTCGATCTCCGGCCGCGGCACGGTGTGCACCGGTCGTATCGAGCGCGGCATCATCAAGGTCGGCGAGGAAGTCGAGATCGTCGGCATCAAGCCGACGCAGAAGACCGTCGTCACCGGCGTCGAAATGTTCCGCAAGCTGCTCGACCAGGGCGAAGCCGGCGACAACGTCGGTTGTCTGCTCCGCGGCACGAAACGCGAAGAGGTCGAACGCGGGCAGGTGCTGTGCAAGCCGGGTTCGGTCAAGCCGCACACCAAGTTCAAGGCCGAAGCCTACATTCTCACCAAGGAGGAGGGTGGACGCCACACGCCGTTTTTCACCAACTATCGGCCGCAGTTCTACTTCCGCACCACCGACGTGACCGGCGTGGTGACGTTGCCGGAAGGCACCGAGATGGTGATGCCCGGCGACAATATCGCCATGGAAGTGACGCTGATCGTGCCGATCGCCATGGAAGAGAAACTGCGTTTTGCCATTCGCGAAGGTGGCCGCACCGTCGGCGCCGGCGTGGTGGCGAGCATCATCGAATAAGGAATGGGCTGTCGTCCCCCGCCAAGGCGGGGGACCCAGTTTCCCCGTCGCTGCGGGGTATCTAAGGACTAGCGATTACTGGATCATCCGCCTGCGCGGACGATGACAGGCAGAAAGACGAAGCTAATGAACGGCCAGAACATCCGCATTCGGCTCAAGGCGTTCGATCACCGCATCCTCGATGCGTCGACGCGCGAGATCGTCAACACCGCCAAGCGCACCGGTGCGCAGGTCCGCGGCCCGATTCCGCTGCCGACCAGGATCGAGAAATTCACGGTCAACCGCTCGCCGCATATCGACAAGAAAAGCCGCGAGCAGTTCGAAATGCGCACGCATAAGCGGCTGCTCGATATCGTCGATCCAACGCCGCAGACCGTCGATGCGCTGATGAAGCTCGATCTCGCCGCCGGCGTCGACGTCGAGATCAAGCTCTAAGGCGTGGAGAACAAAAAATGCGTTCCGGGGTGCTTGCGCAAAAAATCGGGATGACGCGGCTGTTCACCGAGACCGGCGAGCATGTGCCGGTGACGGTGTTGCGGCTCGGCAATTGCCAGGTCGTCGGTCACCGCACCAAGGAAAAGAACGGCTACGTCGCATTGCAGCTCGGCGCCGGCGCGCGCAAGGTGCAATCGACGACGAGGGCCGATCGCGGCCACTTCGCCGTCGCCAAGGTCGAGCCCAAGCGCAAGCTCGCTGAATTCCGCGTCGACGACGACGCGCTGATGCCGGTCGGCGCCGAAATCACCGCGGACCATTTCCTCGTCGGTCAATATGTCGACGTCACCGGTACCTCGACCGGCAAGGGTTTTGCCGGCGGTATGAAGCGCTGGAATTTCGCCGGGCTTCGCGCCAGTCACGGCGTGTCGATTTCGCATCGCTCGATCGGCTCGACCGGCGGCCGACAGGATCCTGGAAAAACGTTCAAGAACAAGAAGATGCCGGGTCATCTCGGCGTCGACCGGGTGACCACGCTCAACCTCAAAGTCCGGCAGACCGACGTAGCCCGCGGCTTGATTATGGTCGAAGGTGCCGTGCCGGGCGTCAAAGGCGGCTGGATCACGGTGCGCGACGCGGTGAAGAGGAAGCTGCCCGACGGCGTGCCGAAGCCGGGCAAGTTCAAGCTTGCCGACAATGCGGCCACGGCGCCTGTTGCGGTCGGCGACGAAGCGGGGGGCGCGTGACATGGAAATAAAGATCACCTCGCTCGACGGCAAAGACGCCGGTTCGGTCACTTTGTCCGACGCCATTTATGGTCTCGAACCGCGCACCGATCTGATTCATCGCTGCGTGGTGTGGCAACTGGCCAAGCGCCAGCGCGGCACGCATGAAGTGAAGAACCGGGCGGACATCGACCGCACCGGCAAGAAAATGTATGGCCAGAAGGGCACCGGTTCCGCGCGTCACGGCTCGGCGCGCGTCAATCTGTTCCGCGGCGGCGGCCGTTCGTTCGGTCCGCACACCCGCAGCCACGCTATCGGGCTGCCGAAGAAGGTTCGCGCGCTGGCGCTCAAGCACGCACTCTCGGCCAAGGCCAAGGACGGCGGCATCATCGTCATCGAGGCGCTCGCCGTGAAGGAAGCCAAGACCAAGGCGCTGCGCGGGCATTTCGACAAGCTTGGCGTCGCCAATGCGCTGTTCATCGACGGCGCCGAGGTGGCGGCCGAGATACGCACCGCGGCGCGCAATATCCCGAATATCGACGTGCTACCGGTCGCCGGCATTAACGTCTACGACATCATGCGGCGGCAAAAGCTCGTACTGACCCGCGCCGCAGTCGATGCATTGGAGGCGCGATTCAAATGACCACCACCGACCCGCGCCATTACGACATCATCGTCGCGCCGCTCATCACCGAGAAGGCGACCAACGCGTCCGAGTTCAACAAGGTCGTGTTCAAGGTTGCCATGACCGCGACCAAGCCGCAGATCAAGGAGGCGGTCGAGAAGCTGTTCGACGTCAAGGTCAAGAGCGTGAACACGCTGCGTCGAAAAGGCAAAATGCGAATCTTTAAGGGCCGCTATGGCCGCACCTCCGATACCAAGCGCGCGATCGTGACCCTCGAAGAGGGCCAGAAGATCGACGTCACGACGGGGCTGTAGGGAGCGGGCGATGGCACTCAAATCATACAATCCGGTAACGCCTGGCCAGCGCCAGCTCGTCCTGGTCGATCGCGCCGGCCTGCATGCGGGCAAGCCGGTCAAGGCGCTCACCGAAGGCAAGAATTCGAGCGGCGGCCGCAACAATGGCGGCTCGATCACCATTCGCTATCGCGGCGGCGGCCACAAGCAGGCCTACCGCATGATCGATTTCAAGCGCCGCAAATTCGACGTACCGGCCAAGGTCGAGCGGCTCGAATACGATCCGAACCGCACCGGCTTCATCGCGCTCATCAAATACGAGGACGGCGAACTCGCCTACATTCTGGCGCCGCAGCGGCTAGCCATCGGCGACACCATCGTGGCGGGCGAGCATGTCGACGTGAAGCCCGGCAATGCGATGCCGATCGCCAATATCCCGGTCGGCACTATCGTTCACAATATCGAATTGAAGATCGGCAAAGGCGGCCAAGTGGCGCGCTCGGCCGGCACCTATGCCCAGATCGTGGGCCGCGACGGCGAATACGTGATTTTGAGGCTGAATTCCGGCGAGCAGCGCTTGGTTCACGGCCGTTGCCTCGGCACCGTCGGCGCGGTGTCAAACCCGGACAACATGAACATTTCGATCGGCAAAGCGGGGCGCACCCGCTGGATGGGACGGCGCGGCCACGTCCGCGGCGAGACCATGAATCCGGTCGATCATCCGCTCGGCGGGCGCACGCGTGGCGGCCGGCATCCGGTCACGCCGTGGGGTAAGCCGACCAGAGGTAAGAAGACGCGCAAGAACAAGTCGACGGCGAAGTTCATCATGATGAGCCGCCACGCGCGCAAGAAGCAGAAGTAGGAGCGACCATGACGCGTTCGGTCTGGAAGGGTCCGTTTGTCGACGGCTATCTGCTGAAAAAGGCAGATGCCGCGCGTTCGTCCGGACGTCACGAAATGATCCGCATCTGGTCGCGGCGATCGACGATCCTGCCGCAATTCGTCGGGCTGACGTTCGGAGTCTATAACGGCCAGAAGCACATTCCGGTGATCGTCACCGAGGAAATGATCGGGCACAAATTCGGTGAATTCGCGCCAACCCGCTCGTTCTACGGCCATTCGTCGGATCGCAAGGCCAAGCGCGCAGGCTCGTCGGGTGCCGGTTCGTCCGAAGGCGCCCCCGCACCGGCTGCCGCGCCGGCGGCTGGTGCATCGTGATGTCTGGAGCGTTTCAATGAGCAAGAAAAAGCGCGAGCGCGCGCTCTCCGACAACGAGGCCAAGGCGGTCGCCCGCATGCTGCGGGTCAGTCCGCAGAAGCTCAATCTTCTGGCGCAGCTCATTCGCGGCAAGAAGGTGGCGACGGCGCTCGCGGACCTCGAATTTTCGCGTAAGCGCATCGCGCGTGATGTGCGTAAATGCCTGGAATCGGCGATCGCCAACGCGGAAAACAATCACGACCTCGACGTCGACGATCTCGTCGTGGTCGAGGCTCATGTCGGCAAGGCCATCGTAATCAAGCGGCACTCGCCGCGCGCACGCGGCCGGGTCGGAGCGATAGTCAAGCCGTTCTCGCATCTCACCATCGTGGTGCGTGAAGTCGAAGCGCAGGCATAACGGGAGCGGCGAGGAGAACACCATGGGTCAAAAGGTCAATCCGATCGGGCTTCGTCTCGGCATCAACCGCACCTGGGATTCGCGGTGGTATGCCGGTAAGGCGAGCTACGGCTCGCTGCTGCACGAGGACATGGAGATCCGCAAAGCCTTGATGGCCGAGCTCAAACAGGCCGCGGTGTCCAAGATCGTGATCGAGCGGCCGCACAAGAAATGCCGCGTCACCATCCACTCGGCGCGCCCCGGCGTCGTCATCGGCAAGAAGGGCGCCGACATCGAGAAATTGCGCCGCAAGGTTGCCGCGCTCACCGACAGCGATGTCGTGATCAACATCATCGAGATACGCAAGCCCGAGCTCGACGCTCAACTGGTCGCCGAGTCGATCGCGCAGCAGCTGGAGCGCCGCGTTGCCTTTCGTCGCGCGATGAAGCGCGCCGTGCAATCGGCGATGCGGCTCGGCGCCGGCGGCATTCGCATCAATTGCTCGGGCCGGCTCGGCGGTGCGGAAATCGCGCGCATGGAATGGTATCGCGAGGGCCGCGTGCCGCTGCATACATTGCGCGCCGACGTCGATTACGGCGTCGCCACCGCTTTCACCACCTACGGCACCTGCGGCGTGAAGGTTTGGATCTTCAAGGGCGAGATCATGGAGCACGACCCGATGGCGCAGGACAAGAAAATGGCCGAAGGCGAGGCCGGCCGGCCGCGGCGGGACGCGGCGTGAGCGGACGAGTGGGAATAGAGGCTTAAAGTCATGCTGCAACCGATGCGAACGAAGTTCCGCAAGGCGCACAAGGGCCGCATCCACGGCGTCGCCACCAGTGCCGCCACGCTCGCGTTTGGCCAGTACGGCCTGAAGGCGACCGAACCCGATCGCGTCACCGCACGGCAGATCGAGGCCGCGCGGCGCGCACTGACCCGCCATATGAAGCGCTCCGGGCGCGTCTGGATCCGAATGTTCCCCGACGTGCCGGTGTCGAAGAAGCCACTCGAAGTGCGCATGGGCTCCGGCAAGGGCACGCCGGAATTGTGGGTGGCGCGGGTGAAGCCGGGCCGCATCCTGTTCGAAATCGACGGCGTGACGGTCGAAGTCGCCAAGGAGGCGCTGGCGCTTGCGGCCGCCAAACTGCCGATCAAGACCCGGTTCGTCGAGCGGATCAGCGAGTAGGTGCGTGACATGAAACCGGCCGATATCAGAGCCATGACGATCGATCAGATCGACGACGAGGTGCTTAAGCTTAAGAAGGAGCATTTCAACCTGCGTTTCCAGCGCGCCAGCGGGCAATTGGAGAATACCGCGCGCGTGCGCGAGGTAAGGCGCGATATCGCGCGGCTGAAGACGATCGTGCGGACCAAGCGCCAACATCTGCCAAAGCACGCCTTGGCGAGGAGTTAAGAGGAACAAATGCCAAAACGTACCCTGCAGGGCGTCGTGGTCAGCGACAAACAGGCGAAGACGGTGGTGGTGAAAGTCGAGCGTCGCTTCACCCATCCGATGTACAAGAAAACGATACGCCGGTCGAAGAAGTACTACGCGCACGACGAGAACAACGAATTCAAGGTCGGCGACATGGTGTGGATCGAAGAGCACCGGCCGATTTCCAAGCTCAAGCGCTGGGCGGTGGTGCGCGGCGAGAAGAAGAAGGCGTCGTAAGAGTGATGCGACCGGAATGGAAAGAGTGGGGTAACCCATGATCCAGATGCAAACCAATCTCGACGTGGCGGATAATTCCGGCGCGCGCCGCGTCATGTGCATCAAGGTGCTGGGCGGCTCCAAGCGCAAATACGCCACCATCGGCGACGTCATCGTCGTCTCGGTGAAGGAGGCGATCCCGCGCGGCCGCGTCAAGAAGGGCGACGTGATGAAGGCCGTGATCGTGCGTATTTCCAAGGACATCAAGCGCGCCGACGGCTCGATCATCCGCTTCGACCGCAACGCCGCGGTCCTGATCACGCCGCAGATGGAGCCGGTCGGCACCCGCATTTTCGGACCCGTGCCGCGCGAGCTGCGCGCGAAAAACCACATGAAGATCATTTCGCTTGCGCCGGAGGTGCTGTGATGGCGGCGCGGATCAAAAAAGGCGATAACATCATCGTCATTGCCGGCCGTGACAAAGGCCGCACCGGCGAGGTCATCGAAATGCGCCGCGAGGACGGCCGCGTGCTGGTGCGCGGCGTCAATATCGTCAAGCGCCACCAGCGCCAGACCGCCGCGCAGGAAGGCGGCATCATTTCCAAGGAAGCGCCGATTCACCTGTCGAACGTCGCGCTCGCCGATCCCAAGGACGGCAAGCCGACCCGGGTCGGGTTCAAATTCGTCGGCACAGGCGAGGACCGCAAGAAGGTGCGCTTCGCCAAGCGCTCTGGAGTTGAGATCGATGGCTGACAAGGACGAGAAGAATACGAAGAAGCCGGAAAAGTCGCCACGGCCGCTGACTGCTGAACAGGCCGTCAAAGCCGGAAAGGACGACAAGAAGGCGGCCAAGCAGGCGCGCGCCGATAAGGCCGCCGCGGACGGCAAGGCCGGCAAACAGGCTTCGCCGCGCGAACCGGAACCGCGCGTGCCGGCGCGCTTAAAGATTCAGTTCGACGAAGCGATCCGTACCAAGCTCGCCGAGCAGTTTGGCTACAAGAATCGCTTCCAAGTGCCCACGCTCGACAAGGTCGTCATCAATATGGGTATCGGCGAGGGTGTCGCCGACAAGAAGAAGGTCGACGGCGCCGCTGCCGATCTTGCATTGATCGCCGGCCAAAAGGCGGTGGTCACCAAGTCGCGCAAATCGATTGCGACGTACAAGTTGCGCACCGGCCAGCCGATCGGCTGCAAGGTCACGCTGCGCAAAGCGCGCATGTACGAGTTCATCGACCGGCTCATCAATATTGCGCTGCCGCGCATGCGCGACTTTCGGGGGCTCAATCCGGCGAGTTTCGACGGCCGCGGCAACTACACGCTCGGCATCAAGGAACACATCGTGTTCCCGGAAATCGACTACGACAAGGCCGCCGACATCTGGGGCATGGACATCACGGTCTGCACCACCGCGCGCAATGACGAAGAGGCGCGCGCCCTGTTGACGGCATTCAATTTTCCGTTCCGGCAGTGAGGCGGAAAGCCTCAGACGCGGAGCACGAGGAGAACTAGATGGCGAAGAAGAGTTCGATCGAGAAGAACAACCGGCGGCGCCGGATGTCGAAGAAATATTCTGGCCGCCGGGCGCGGCTGAGGGCGATTGCCCGCGACAAGTCGAAGCCGGTGGAGGAGCGGTTTGCCGCCACGCTGAAGCTCGCCGAATTGCCGCGCAATTCCTCCGCCACCCGCATCCGCAACCGCTGCGAATTGACCGGCCGGCCGCGCGGATTTTATCGCAAGCATAAATTGTCGCGTATAGCGCTGCGGGAGCTCGGCTCGAAGGGGCTAATTCCCGGCCTGGTGAAGTCGAGCTGGTAGGAGGAACGCACCATGGCCATGAACGATCCGCTCGGCGATCTCCTGTCCCGCATCCGCAACGCGCAGATGCGCAATAAATCCAAGGTAAGTTCGCCGAATTCGCGGCTGCGCGAGAGCGTGCTCGAAGTGCTCAAGTCGGAAGGCTATATCCGCGGCTTCGCCGTGGTCGAGAAAGACGGCCGCTCAGAGATCGAGATCGAGCTGAAATATTTCGACGGCGAGCCGGTCATCCGCGAAATCGAGCGGGTGTCGAAGCCGGGCCGCCGCGTCTATACTTCGGTCAAGAGCATGCCACGCATCAATAACGGGCTCGGCGTCACTATCGTGTCGACGCCGAAAGGCGTTATGGCCGACCACGACGCGCGCGACGCCAATGTCGGCGGCGAAATCCTCTGCACGGTGTTCTGATGTCGCGGATCGGTAAGAGAGCAATCGCGGTGCCCTCCGGGATCACCGCCAATGTCGAGGGCCAGACCGTGAAGGTGAAGGGCCCCAAGGGCGCGCTTGCCGTCGCCGTCCACGACGACGTCTCGGTCAAGCTGGAGGGCGGCCAGATCAAGGTCGAGCCGCGCGCCGAGACCAAGCGCGCCCGCGCCCAGTGGGGCACCTCGCGCACGCTCATCGCCAATCTCATTTCCGGCGTCACCAAGGGATTCGAGCGGCGGCTCGAGATCAACGGCGTCGGTTACCGCGCGGCGGTGCAGGGAAAGAATCTGCAGATCGCGCTGGGCTACAGTCACGACATCGTCTATCCGATTCCCGAGGGCATCACGATCGCCACGCCGCGGCCGGTGGAAATTGTCATTACCGGCAGCGACCGACAGAAAGTCGGGCAGGTCGCCGCCGAAATCCGCGACTATCGGCCGCCGGAGCCTTACAAGGGCAAGGGCATCAAATATTCCGACGAACGCATCTTCCGCAAGGAAGGCAAGAAGAAGTAACGGAGCCGCGCGATGACCAAGCTCAGCGACAGGATCATGCGGCGGCAGGGCCGCGTGCGCGGCGCCTTGCGGCGCGCCGCCGGCAAGCGCAGGCGGCTGTCGGTATACCGCTCGTCCAAGCACATCTACGCGCAGGTGATCGACGACGATCAGGGCGTCACGCTCGCTTCGGCGTCTTCGATCGAGAAGACCGCGCGCGAGAGCCTGAAGACCGGCGCCAGTGTCGATGCGGCGAAGGCGGTGGGCAAGCTCATCGCCGAGCGCGCCAAGCAAAAGGGTGTCAAGGACGTCGTGTTCGACCGCGGCGGCTATCTCTATCACGGCCGGGTCAAGGCTCTGGCTGAGGCCGCCCGCGAGGGCGGGCTCAATTTCTGATAACCGGACAGCAAACGAGTTGGATCGATAACATGGCGCACAGATATGGCACGTGAACCACGCGAGCGGAGAGACGAGCGCGACAGCGAGTTTGTCGACAAGCTCGTGCACATCAATCGCGTCGCCAAGGTGGTGAAGGGCGGACGGCGCTTCGGCTTCGCCGCTTTGGTCATCGTCGGCGATCAGAAGGGCCGGGCCGGCTTCGGCCACGGCAAGGCGCGCGAAGTGCCGGAGGCGATCCGCAAGGCCACCGAGGCCGCCAAGCGCGCGCTGACGCGGGTGCCGCTGCGCGAAGGCCGCACGCTGCATCACGACGTCGCCGGCCGTCACGGCGCCGGCAAGGTCTATCTGCGCGCCGCCCCTCCCGGTACCGGAATCATCGCCGGCGGCCCGATGCGCGCCGTATTCGAGACGCTCGGCATGCAGGATGTGGTGGCCAAGTCGATCGGCACGTCGAACCCCTATAATGTCGTGCGCGCCACATTTGATGCACTTAAACGCCAGGACTCACCGCGCTCGGTCGCCGCGCGCCGCAATATCAAGGTCTCCACGCTGCAGGCGCGCCGCCGCGACGTCGATGCCGAACAGACGGCCGAGTGAGTACGGAGCAGGTCATGAACGCCGATAACAAGGCCGGCAAAACCGTAAAAATCCGGCAGACCGGCAGCCCGTCGCGCCGGGTCCACACGCAGCGCGAAACCCTGATCGGGCTCAAGCTCAACAAGATCGGTCGGGTCGCCGAACTGGTCGATACGCCGGCGACCCGCGGCATGATTGCCAAGGTCGCCCATCTCGTCGAAGTGGTGGAGAAATAACCCATGCGACTTCACGAACTCGCCGGCCGTCCCGGCGCCCGCAAGACGCGCAAGCGCATCGGCCGCGGCATAGGCTCGGGCAAGGGCAAGACCGGCGGCCGCGGCGGCAAAGGCCAGACCGCACGCTCCGGCGTCCGCATCAAAGGTTTTGAGGGCGGCCAGATGCCGCTGCATCGCCGCCTGCCCAAGCGCGGTTTCAAAAACACGATGTTTGCGTTGAAGCTCAATGAAGTGAATCTCGGGCGCATCCAGGTCGCGATCGACGCCGGCTTGCTCGATGCCGCCGGCAAGATCGACGCCGCGGCGCTGGTGAAGGCAGGCGTGCTGCGCCGCACCAAGGACGGCGTGCGGCTTCTCGGCGCCGGCGAAATCAAGGCGAAATTGTCGCTTGCCGTGTACGGCGCCTCGAAATCGGCGGTCGCCGCGGTGGAAAAGGCCGGCGGCACGGTCGAAATCCTTGCGCCCAAGGCGAAGCCGAGCGAGCAGGCGGCCTGACGCCTATATAGGCCATCTCTATATAAGCTAGGTCGCACACGGAGCACTGGCGGATGGTCTCTGCAGCAGAACAACTGGCAGCCAATCTCAACTTCTCGGCGCTCGCCAAAGCTGAAGAGCTGAAGAGGCGTATCTGGTTTACGCTCGGCGCGCTGTTGGTCTACCGGCTCGGGACTTACATCCCGCTGCCTGGCATCGATCCGAATGCCTGGGATCAGATTTTCCAGTCTCAGGCCGGCGGCATTTTGGGCATGTTCAACATGTTCGCCGGCGGCGGCATCCACCGCATGGCGATCTTCGCCCTCAACATCATGCCCTACATCTCGGCCTCGATCATCATTCAGCTGATGACGACAGTGTCGCCCACCCTCGAACAGCTCAAGAAAGAGGGCGAGGCCGGCCGCAAGATGATCAACCAATACACCCGTTATTTGACGGTGGTGCTGGCGGCGTTCCAGGCCTACGGCATTTCCGTAGGCCTCGAAGGCGCGGCCCATGTGGTCAGCAATCCCGGCCTGTTTTTTCGCATCTCGACGGTGATCACGCTCACCGGCGGCACCATATTCCTAATGTGGCTCGGCGAGCAGATCACCCAGCGCGGCATCGGCAACGGCACCTCGCTCATCATCATGTCGGGCATCGTGGCGCAATTGCCGTCGGCTGTTGCCGGCACGCTCGAACTCGGCCGCCAGGGCGCGCTGTCCACCGGGCTCATTCTGATCGTGATCCTGATGGTGATCGCGGTCATCACCTTCATCGTGTTCATGGAGCGCGCGCAGCGCCGGCTATTGATTCAGTATCCCAAGCGCCAAGTCGGCAATCGCATGTTCGAGGGTCAGTCCTCGCATCTGCCGCTCAAGCTCAACACGTCGGGCGTCATCCCGCCGATCTTCGCCTCGTCGCTGCTGTTGTTGCCGACGACCATCGCCAATTTCACGGCCGGGCAGGGACCGGGATGGCTGACCGTCATCACCACGCAACTTGCGCACGGCCGGCCGCTCTTCCTCATTCTTTACGTCGGACTGATCGTATTCTTCGCCTTTTTCTATACCGCGATTGTGTTCAATCCAACGGAGACCGCAGACAACCTGAAGAAGCACGGCGGCTTCATCCCCGGCATCCGGCCCGGCGAGCGCACGGCCGAATATATCGATTATGTCCTGTCGCGAATCACGGTAATTGGCGCAGCTTATCTTGCTATTGTTTGCCTGTTCCCTGAGATATTGATCTCCTATGCGGCGGTGCCATTCTATTTTGGCGGTACCTCGCTCTTGATCGTCGTTAGCGTGACCATGGATACTGTGGCGCAAGTCCAGGGCTACCTGCTGGCTCACCAGTACGAAGGCCTGATAAAAAGATCGAAACTGAGGGGACGCCGTCGATGAGATTGATCCTGCTCGGCCCGCCGGGGGCTGGCAAGGGAACGCAGGCCCTGCGGCTCGTCGCCAAATACGGAATAGTGCAGCTCTCGACCGGGGATATGTTGCGGGCCGCCGTGAAGGCGGGCACGCCGGTCGGCCGTCAGGTGCGAGAGCTCATGGCGCGCGGCGGTTTGGTCCCTGACAACGTCGTGGTCGGCATTGTCGGCCAGCGCATCGAAGAGCCGGACGCTCGCAAGGGTTTCATTCTTGACGGATTCCCGCGTACTGTGCCACAGGCAGTGGCCCTCAACCGCATGCTGGAGACCAGAGGGCTTTCACTCGACGTGGTGATCGAGCTGCGCGTCGACGAGGACGCCCTGGTGCGGCGGATCGAAAGCCGTATCGCCGAAATGAAGGCGAGCCGCGAACCGATCCGCGAAGACGACAGCCCCGAAGTGCTGCATAACCGGCTTCGCAGCTATCGGGAGCGGACCGCCCCGTTGATTGCCTATTACCGGCATCAGGGCATACTGCGGACGATTAACGGCATGGCGCCTATTGCCGAAGTAGCGGCCGCTATCGACAAGGCGCTGCCGGCTGATCCGCCATCGGCCGGATCGCCGGCGGGCAAAAAAAAAAGCGAAGAGCTCAACCAAAGCGAAGAGCTCAACCACTGAAATCGCGGCGCAGTAGCGATGCGCCAAAGAAAACCATAGGAAAAAAGTCCGCAAAGAGCCCATCGGCGCTCCGCAAACGGCCGGCAAAGCCCAAAAGGTCGGTAAGTAAACGACGCGGTAGCCAAGGTGGCCGTCGATGACCATGTTTATACAAGATAATGCCAGCCGAGGTTGACGAAAGCGCTTGGAATCCATTAATAAGCCCGGAATATCCAGTCGGAGATTTAGCAGCGATGCCAGGCCACAGCGGCAGGCAGGCGCTGGCTTTTTACGTTTGTGGCCTTCTCGGGTGACATTGGAGCCGATGGAGAGCGGCCAAGTGCTGCGGGTGATCCGTGGCCGGGCCGCTGCAAGGAGTGACTGACGTGAGGAGTAGCTAACTTGGCTCGTATCGCTGGCGTCAATCTACCGACCAACAAGCGCATCGTAATTGCGCTGCAGTACATCTACGGCATTGGCGGCGCCAAGGCTCACGAAATCCTGGACAAAGTGTCGATCCCGGAATCGCGCCGGGTGTCGCAATTGACCGACCAGGAAGTGTTGCAGCTGCGCGAAGTGATCGACCGCGACTACATGGTCGAAGGCGACTTGCGGCGTGAAGTCGCCATGAACATCAAGCGGCTGATGGATCTTGGTTGCTACCGTGGTCTGCGCCACCGCCGCAGTCTCCCGGTCCGCGGCCAGCGCACGCATACCAATGCCCGGACCCGCAAGGGGCCGGCCAAGGCGATTGCCGGCAAGAAGAAATAGCGCGTGGAGCAGGACAGCGTGACGGCAGCGGAGCCGCCGGCTCCGATCCGCAAAAGGGTTCAGAATGGGTAAAGAAGCCACGCGCGTTCGCAAACGCGAACGCAAGAACATCGCTTCGGGCGTCGCACACGTGAACGCGACTTTCAACAATACGATGATCACGATCACCGACGTGCAAGGCAATACCATTGCCTGGTCGACGGCGGGCACGATGGGCTTCAAGGGCTCGCGCAAGTCGACGCCTTATGCGGCGCAGGTCGCCGCCGAGGATGCCGCCAAGAAGGCGCAAGAGCACGGCATGCGTACGCTTGAAGTCGAGGTCGCCGGGCCCGGTTCGGGACGGGAGTCGGCGCTACGCTCGCTGCAGGCGGCCGGCTTCACCATCACTTCGATTCGCGACGTGACCCCGATTCCCCACAATGGCTGCCGCCCGCGCAAGCGGCGGCGCGTATAGGACATCCGGCCGATGGAACAAATGGAACATCTGCCGCCGCTTGATCTTGGCCCCGCGGAGCGGAGTGGGGCGCGCGAGACGTTGGCGCCGCGCAACGCGATGGGTGATAACGTGACGATTCAAAAGAATTGGCAGGAATTGATCAGGCCGAACAAGCTGCAGGTCGGCGCCGGTGCCGACACGCGCCGTTCGGCGACCGTAATCGCCGAGCCGCTCGAACGCGGCTTCGGCGTGACGCTCGGCAATGCGCTACGGCGCATCTTGCTGTCGTCGCTGCAAGGCGCCGCCGTTCAATCGGTGCATATCGACGGCGTGTTGCACGAATTTTCCTCGATCGCCGGCGTGCGCGAGGATGTGACCGATATCGTGCTCAACATCAAAGACATCGCGATCAGGATGCAGGGCGACGGCCCCAAGCGCATGGTGGTGAAGAAGCAGGGTCCGGGCACGGTCACCGCCAGCGACATTCAGACCGTCGGCGATGTCGTGGTGCTTAATCCCGACCTTGTCCTGTGCACGCTCGACGAAGGCGCCGAAATCCGCATGGAATTTACGGTGAACACCGGCAAGGGTTACGTGCCGGCCGAGCGTAACCGACCCGAGGATGCGCCGATCGGACTCATTCCGGTCGACAGTCTGTACTCGCCGGTACGCAGGGTGTCCTACAAGGTCGAGAATACCCGCGAAGGCCAGATCCTCGATTACGACAAGCTGACGCTGTCGATCGAGACCAACGGTGCCCTGAGCCCGGAGGACGCGCTCGCCTATGCCGCGCGCATCCTGCAGGATCAGCTCAACGTGTTCGTCAATTTCGAAGAGCCCAAGCGCGAGACTGCGCACGAGGCGATTCCCGATCTCGCCTTCAATCCGGCGTTCCTCAAGAAGGTCGACGAGCTCGAACTCTCGGTGCGTTCGGCCAACTGCCTGAAGAACGACAACATCGTCTATATCGGCGACCTGGTGCAGAAGACCGAAGCCGAAATGCTGCGCACGCCGAATTTCGGCAGAAAATCGCTCAACGAGATCAAGGAAGTCCTGGTGCAAATGGGGCTGCATCTCGGCATGGAAGTGCCGGGCTGGCCGCCGGAAAACATCGAGGAATTGGCCAAACGGTTCGAGGATCACTACTGACCGGGTGTCAGGAAGCGGGCATCGGGAATCAGGCCACATCCTGATACCCGACTGCCGATCCCTGATCCCTGTGTCCGGAGGACACACGTGCGTCACGCAAAAACCCATCGCAAATTCAATCGCCGCTCGGACCATCGCAAAGCGATGCTGGCCAATCTCGCGGTGTCGCTGATCAAGCACGAGCAGATCACGACGACGCTGCCAAAAGCGAAGGATTTGCGGCCGGTGGTCGAGAAGCTGGTTACGCTCGGCAAGCACGGTGGGCTGCATGCGCGCCGCCAGGCGATCGCGCAGATGCGTGACCTCGCCATGGTCAAGAAGCTGTTTGACGTGATCGGCCCGCGCTACAAGGCGCGCCATGGCGGTTATACCCGCGTGCTCAAGGCCGGCTTCCGTTACGGCGACTCGGCGCCCGTCGCGGTGATCGAATTCGTCGATCGCGATGTCGATGCGAAGGGTCTGGATTCGGGGCCGGTCCAGGAGCGCCGGACCGAGGCGGAAGCTTCCGCAGCGGCGTAACGCGTTCGCAAGCAGGACGGGGCTCGTCGCCCTTCTGCGGCCTCGATCGGATGCCACTATCCGGGCCCGTTGATTCGGGGTTTTCCATGCCGCGTTTACAGCTGCCGCGTTTGCATCTTTTGGCCGTTCCGGCTGTCGCGATCGTCCTGCTTGCGATTTTCGTGCACGGCGCCGGCGCGCAGCAGAGCGCGGTCCAGCGTCAGGTGCCGACCTCGCCCGCCGAGCTGCAGCTATCCTTCGCGCCGATCGTGAAGCGAGTGGCGCCTGCGGTGGTCAACGTCTACGCCGCGCGCGTCGTCGAAAACAGCAATCCATTCTTGGCCGATCCGTTCTTCCGCCAGTTCTTCGGCGTGGTGCCGCGCCAGCAAATCGAGCGCTCGCTCGGCTCGGGCGTCATCGTCGATCCTTCGGGCCTCGTCGTCACCAACTATCACGTCATCGAAGGCGCCAGCGAAGTGAAGGTGGCGTTGTCCGACAAGCGCGAATTCGCCGCCGATATCGTGCTCAAAGACCAGCGCAGCGATCTTGCCGTTCTGCGCGTCAAGGGCGCCAAGGAACGTTTCCCGACCCTGCCGTTCGCCAACTCCGACGACATCCAGGTGGGCGACGTGGTGCTGGCGATCGGCGATCCGTTCGGCGTCGGCCAGACCGTGACGCACGGCATCGTCTCGGCGGTGGCGCGAACCGACGTCGGCATCAGCGACTATCAGTTTTTTATCCAGACCGACGCCGCCATCAATCCCGGCAATTCCGGCGGCCCGCTGGTCGATATGAACGGCCGCATGGTCGGGCTGAATTCGGCGATCTATTCGCGCTCCGGCGGCTCGCAGGGCATCGGCTTTGCCATCCCGGCGAATATGGTTCGCGTGGTGGTCGCCTCGGCCGAGGGCGGCAGCGGCGCGGTGAAGCGGCCATGGCTCGGCGCCAAGCTTCAGGAGGTGACGCCGGACATCGCCGACAGTCTCGGTCTGCAACGGCCGAGCGGGGCGCTGGTCGCCAGCGTCGTCCCCGACAGCCCGGCCGCGCACGGCGGCATCAAGGCTGGCGACGTCATCGTCAGCGTCGACGGCACCGCGGTCGACGATCCGAGCGCGTTCAATTATCGCTTCGCGACCAAGCCGCTGGGTGGCACCACGCAGGTCGGTGTGATCCGGCAAGGCCACGCCATTGTCGTGCCGATCGGCCTACAGAGCCTGCCCGATACGCCGCGCGAGGAGGTTGAAATCCGCGCCAGCTCTCCGTTCCGCGGCGCCACGGTGGCAAATCTTTCGCCGGCTCTGGCCGATGAAATGCGCCTCGATCCGAATGCCCAGGGCGTCGTCATCACTAACGTCGCCGACGGTTCGGACGCGCAGTCGACCGGCTTCCAAAAGGGCGATATCATCGTTTCGGTGAACAATCAGAAGATCGCGAAGTCGGCCGATCTCGAGCGCATCGCCGGGACCGGCAGCCGGCAATGGCGGATTACCCTGATGCGTGGCGGCCAACAGATTTCCGTCATGTTCTCCGGATGAGCTCGCGCCCTAAACCGAAGGGACCAAGCCTGTTCGCCGCCGGCGGACTCGATCGCGCTGCGCCGCGGCCGCTCGCCGATAAGCTCCGCCCCGACAAGCTCGACGACGTGGTCGGCCAGGACCATCTGCTCGGTCCCGACGGCACGCTCACGCGCATGCTCGACGCGCGTTCTCTCGGCTCGTTGATCTTCTGGGGACCGCCCGGCACCGGCAAGACCACGGTCGCTCGCTTGTTGGCGCACGCCACTGAACTCTATTTCGAGCAAATCTCGGCAATTTTCTCCGGCGTCGCGGACTTGAAGAAAGTGTTCGATGCCGCACGGCTGCGCCGCGAAACCGGGCAGGGCACCCTTCTGTTCGTCGACGAGATTCACCGCTTCAATCGCGCGCAGCAGGACAGCTTCCTGCCGGTGGTGGAGGACGGCACCATCGTGCTGATCGGCGCAACGACCGAAAATCCGTCATTCGAGCTAATTTCGCCGCTGCTGTCCCGGGCGCGGGTTCTGGTGTTCAGGCCGCTCGATGCCGACGCCATCGAAAAGCTGCTCGCCCGCGCCGAGGCGATCGAAGGCAAGACGCTGCCGCTCGATGCCGACGCGCGCGCCGCGCTGGTCCGCATGGCCGACGGCGACGGCCGTGCCGCGCTGACGCTTGCCGAAGAAGTCTGGCGCGCCGCGCGGCAAAGCGAGACTTTCGATGCCGCGGGCCTGCAGGATGTGGTGCAGCGCCGCGCGCCGATCTATGACAAAAAGCAGGACGGCCATTATAATCTCATCAGCGCACTGCATAAATCGGTGCGCGGCTCCGATGCCGATGCGGCTTTGTATTATCTCTGCCGGATGCTCGATGCCGGCGAGGATCCGCTCTATTTGGCGCGCCGCGTCGTGCGCATGGCGATCGAGGATATCGGGCTCGCCGATCCGCAGGCGCTGGTCGTGGCCAATGCCGCGAAGGACGCCTACGATTTTCTCGGCAGCCCCGAAGGCGAGCTCGCCATCGCCGAAGCCGTGCTTTATGTCGCCACCGCGCCGAAATCGAATGCGACCTATGTGGCGTTCGGCGAGGCTATGCGCACGGCGAAGGAGGCGGGCTCGCTGTTGCCGCCCAAGCACATCCTCAACGCGCCGACCAAATTGATGAAGACCGAGGGCTACGGCTCCGGCTACGAGTACGATCACGATGCGGTGGAGGCGTTTTCCGGGCAGGATTATTTCCCGGATGCGCTCGGCCGGCGGCAATTCTACGATCCGCCCGAGCGCGGCTTTGAGCGCGAGATCAGGAAGCGACTGGAGTATTGGGCTAAGCTGCGGCGCGAGCGGAGCGGGACTTGAGGGGTAGCCGCGGACCACGCCAGCCTGGCGGCGGCAGGCAGATGGCCGGGCCGCGGCATTCGGATCGCCAGAAACCAAACTACGCGTTCCGTCACCCTGAGGTGCGAGCGAAACGAGCCTCGGACGGCGGCGGCCAGGGTGCTCGGACCGTGCATCCTTCGAGGGCCGCTGCGCGGCCGCCTCAGGATGACGGAGAACAAAAAACGGTGCTCGCTCCAATGCCGACGAGCGTGCAGAACGTCGCCGTGACCCCCGACGAATCCGGCATGCGGGTGGACCGTTTTCTCGAAGCGCGGTTTCCCGGCCTGAGCTTCTCCCACATCCAGCGCGTCATCCGCAAAGGCGAGGTGCGCGTCAACGCCAAGCGCACCCAGCCGAAGAACCGGCTTGAGGTCGGGCAGACCGTGCGCATCCCGCCGCTTCGCCTCGACGCGCCGAAGCCGCGCGCAGCGGGCGACGTGGCCGCCGATAAGACGCGCGACTTCCTGACATCGATCACGTTGTATGAAGACGCCGACGTGTTAGTGTTCAACAAGCCGTTCGGGCTTGCGGTGCAGGGCGGCTCCGGCACCACGCGGCACCTCGACGGCATGCTGGACGTGATGCGCGACGCGCACGGCCAGCGGCCGCGGCTGGTGCATCGGCTCGACAAAGACACCGCTGGCTGCCTGCTCGTCGCCAAGACGCGCTTCGCCGCCGCGGCGCTGGCAAAAACCTTCCGCTCGCGCTCGGCGCGCAAGGTCTATTGGGCTTTGGTCGCCGGCGTGCCGAAGGTGCAGCAGGGCCGCATCTCGACCTTTCTCGCCAAGGAAGAGCGCGAGGACGAATCGGTCATGCGCATCGCCCGCCACGGCGACAAGGGCGCCAGTCATGCCGTGACCTATTATGCGGTGGTGGAAACGTCAGGCCCCTTGATGGCCTGGGTTTCGCTCAAGCCGGTGACCGGCCGCACCCATCAATTGCGCGCGCATATGGCTCATATCGGCCATCCGATCGTCGGCGACCCGAAATATTTTTCGATCGAGAACTGGCAATTGCCGGGCGGCATGCAGAACCGGCTGCACCTCCTCGCCCGCCGCATCGCGGTGCCGCATCCGCGCGGCGGCACGATTGACGTCACCGCACCGTTGCCGCCGCATATGCAGCAGTCGTGGAATCTGCTCGGGCTCGACGCCAAGCGTTACGACCCGATTATCGAGGCGCCCGAGGAATAATCGGCCGTCGCGTGCGCCTTGCCGGCTGCTAATGCCGCAGGCCTGCCGGCCATGACGTCGCCGACGCGAAGGGATAGCGATCTTTGATATGCCTGTTGAAGAATTTACCCTTCGAAGGCGCCGCGGCGAGCTCTTCGAAAGTCCGCGGCGGTACTCCATCATAGACGTACATTTTCCCGCTAACGAATGTCACGTAGAGCTTCTTGCGGTCGCTGTCGTAGTCGAGATCGCGAATAACCGACGACGCAGCCTTCGTTTGCTCCTGCATGGCTCACTCCCGGAAGTGAACGAAATGTTGGACTAGGCGCCGCCCTTGGGCCTGCTCCTCCCGGTTCATTTTCTTCCTGGTTCATCTCAATAGCGCCTTTCAAGTCGGAAGGGTTCGCCCGGCGCAGGAGCCATCCTTGACAGGCAAGACTTGCATCCCAACGTTTGCTCGATGTGCGGACCCGGTCGTGTATGGCATTGTCGTCGCACCGCTTTGGCGCGAGTGCGCAATGCTTGCAGTTTTGCGCTGACCGCGATTCTGCTCGGTTTTGCGCCCGGCCCGGCAGCCGCGCAGGGTTACAATGGCTACCCCTATTCGATCATGGCGCCGGAACCGGGCACGGCGACCCGCCATATCGCAGCCCCAGGCCGAACGCGTCACGATATGGGCCATGCAGTGAAGCCGCTCGTCGGCCGGTCGAGGCACTGGCATGGGCTCGCGGCGCGGGGCTCGTCGGGTTCGGTGCTGCTGACGCCATTGCCGCGAACCGAGCTCATTCCTGCGGAGGGCGGCGGCAGGCTGACGGTGCCGGCATTGCCGCGAGAACAAGGCCCATCGGTCGTTCCGGGGGTTGCAAGCCCCGTCCCCAACCTGCCGCACGGCACCGAGACGTTTCAGGATCGCGCCTCGCGCTGCGCCTTCCAATCCGGCCTGTATAACGTCCCGGGAACCGCACGGAGCCAGTACATGGGCGGCTGCGTGCAGTAACCGCCGATGTTTCATGATGCTGCCTTTCGGCCGGCATTATTGTTCGGCTTGACAAGCAACTAAATGGTTGCATATTGTCGTCATGGATGCGGTGTTCAGGGCGCTGGCCGATGCGAGCAGGAGAGAGCTGCTCGACCGCCTGTACGCCGACAACGGCCAAACGCTCAATGAGCTTTGTGCGCGCCTCGACATGACGCGGCAGGCGGTGAGCAAGCATCTGGCGATTCTGGAGAACGCCAATCTCGTCGCCACCGTGCGGCGCGGCCGGGAAAAGCTGCACTACCTCAATCCGGTGCCGATCCACGAGATCGGCGAGCGCTGGATCGGGAAATTCGAACGCTCACGCTTGCAGGCGCTGAGCGACATTAAAAAGGCATTGGAAACCGAGTAAGGAGAAATGCGATGAGTAAGCCTGTTTTCGTCTACGTGGTTTATATTGCTTCGACGCCGGAGAAGGTCTTCAAGGCGCTGACCGACACCGACGCCACCGCGAAATTCTGGTTCGGTAACGCCGTCACCTCCGACTGGAAGGTCGGCTCACCGGTTACATTTCACCGCGAGGGCAAGCTGATCGTCAGCGGCAAGGTGCTGGAGCATGACGCGCCACGGCGTCTGTCCTACACCTTCCAGTCTCATCACGAGCCGCACAATGGCACTGAAAAACCCTCGCGCGTGGTGATGGACCTCGAGCAGCAGCGCGATCAGGTCAAGCTCACCGTCACGCATGACGACTTCGCGCCGGATAGCAAGGTATTTTCCAGCATCAGCAATGGCTGGCCGCTTGTTCTGTCGAGCCTCAAAAGTTACCTGGAGGCAAACCGCGTGCTCTACGCGCCGTGGTATGAGGAACAGGCCAAGCGCGAGGTGGAAAAAGCGGCGTCATGACGGCCACGTTCACGCCGAAGACGGTCTATGTCACCTACATCGCCGCCACACTGGAAAAGGTGTGGCAGGCGCTGACCTCGACTGAATTCACCCGGAAATATTTCTGGGAGCGCGGAGTGGAGATCGAGCCGAAACGCGGCGGCGCCTTCGTGCTGCGCCTGCCGGACGGCCGCGTCAACGTGCAAGGTAAAGTCGTCGAATACGATCCGCCTCGCAAGCTCTCGGTGACTTGGCACGTCGAGTGGCCCGAGGATTTCCGCAAACTGCCCGAATGCCTGGTGACTTACGAAATCGCGCCGGCCGGCGAGGCGGTGCGCCTGACCATGACGGAATCCCATTCCTGGGAGGTACCCGACGCGATCCTCTCCGGCGGCAAGCTGGGCTGGCCGGCGGTGCTGTCCGGACTGAAGAGCTTGCTCGAAACCGGCAAGGTTCCGGCGATTGCCATGGAGCCGCCGCAAGAAATGATCCAGGCGATCAGGCGGCTGAAGTGATTACCGCAGGCTGGCGTTGAACTTGTCGAGCGCTATCGAGCCCGGGCAAAGATCCTTCGCGCTGAGCGCATTAAGCGCGCCGTCGATCGTATTGAGATGGCCGTGCAGGTCCGCAGCCTCCCCGTCGACATAGAGCAGCCCAGTGACAATCTGCCCTTTGGCGGCATGATGCTGGATGAAGTTGGTGGCGGCAAGCCGATCATGCACGTCGTATTCGGCGTTCAGTTTCCGCAGGGCGATCGTCGTGCCGTCGTGCTGCTCGACCAGCTCCACGGTGCCCGGGGCGTAGTCGACGTGGATCGGCGCGCGGCCGGTCATGACGTCGAGAAAATTGACCGCCTCGTTGTGCTCGCGCACGTAATCGAAGCTCTTGGTCGATCCGGCGTGGTTGTTGAACGCGACACACGGCGAAATCACGTCGATGAAGGCTGCGCCTTCGTGCTCGATCGCCGCCTTGATGATTGGCACGAGCTGCTTCTTGTCGCCGGAGAACGAGCGGGCGACGAAGCTGGCGCCGAGCTGCAAGGCGAGGCCGACCATGTCGATGGCGCTGTCGTTGTTGGTGATGCCGCGCTTTGATTTCGAGCCGCGGTCGGCGGTCGCCGAAAACTGGCCCTTGGTCAGGCCATAGACGCCGTTGTTCTCGACGATATAGACCATATTGACGCCGCGGCGCATGCAGTGGGCGAATTGTCCGAGCCCGATCGAGGCCGAATCGCCGTCGCCGGAAACGCCGAGATAGATCAAATTGCGGTTGGCGAGGTTGGCGCCGGTCAGCACCGACGGCATGCGGCCGTGCACCGAATTGAAGCCGTGCGAGTTGCCGAGGAAGTAGTCCGGCGTTTTCGACGAGCAGCCGATGCCGGAAATCTTCGCCACCCGGTGCGGTTCGATCGACAATTCGAAGCAGGCCTCGATGATCGCGGCCGTGATCGAATCGTGGCCGCAACCGGCGCACAGCGTCGAAATCTTGCCCTCGTAATCGCGGTGGGTATAGCCCAATGCGTTTTTCGGCAGCTCCGGATGATGGAACTTCGGCTTGACGACGTAAGTCATGAAATCACCTGGGTCATGACACCACCTTCCGCAGCGGGGTGACTTTGAGCTGAGCTTGGTGGTCGCCGATCGCCTTGGCGATGTAGCGCGCGGTGATCGGGGTGCCATCGTAGTGCAGAATCGGCACCAGCCGCACCGGATCGATGCCGATCTCGTTGACGATCAGCGAACGAAGCTGCGCATCGCGGTTCTGTTCGACCACATAGACGAAATCATGGTCGGCGACGAAACTCGTTACGCTGGAATGGAACGGAAAGGCGCGCACGCGCAGCCGATCGAGGTGGTGGCCGGCCGCCTCCAACATGCCGATCGCCTCGTCCATCGCCGGCGAGGTCGAGCCGTAATAGATAACCCCGTATTTGGTCGGCTTTTGCGCGTTGGCCTGCAGCGGCCGCGGCACCAAATCCTTCGCGGTTTCGAACTTGCGCAGCAACCGCTGCATATTGTCGGCGTAGGCAGCGCCTTCTTCCGTATACCGCGCATAGCGGTCGCGCGACGTGCCGCGGGTGAAGAACGAGCCTTTGGTCGGATGGGTGCCCGGATAGGTGCGGTAAGCAATGCCGTCGCCGTCGACATCGAGATAGCGGCCGAAGTCGCGGCCTTCGTCCAGCATCTCGGCGGTCATGACCTTGCCGCGGTCGTACTGCTTATTATCGTCCCAATGCAGCGGCCGGCACAGCCGGTGGTTCATGCCGATGTCGAGGTCGAGCATCAGGAAGATCGCGGTCTGCAGCCGTTCGGCCAGGTCGAACGACTGTGCCGCGAAATCGAACGCCTCGTGCGGGTCCTCGGGAAACAGCAGGATGTGCTTGGTATCGCCGTGCGAAGCATAGGCGCAAGAGATCAAGTCGCACTGCTGGGTGCGGGTCGGCATGCCGGTTGACGGCCCGGCGCGCTGCACGTCCATAATGACGGCGGGTATTTCGGCGAAATAGGACAGGCCGATGAATTCCTGCATCAGCGAAATGCCGGGCCCGGAGGTGGCGGTAAAGGCGCGGGCGCCGTTCCACGACGCGCCGATAACGATGCCAATTGAGGCGAGCTCGTCCTCGCCCTGGACGATAGCGTATTTCGCCTTACCGGTCGCCGGATCGTGGCGGAGCCTCTTGCAGTGGCTGGTAAAAGCGTCGGCGAGCGACGACGACGGTGTGATCGGATACCAGGCGCAGACGGTGGCCCCGCCGTAGACCGCGCCCAGCGCCGCCGCCGAATTGCCCTCGATGAAAATGCGGTCGCCGACCTTGTCGGCCTTCTGCACGCGAATCCCGATCGGACATTTCAGGTTTTGCAGCGCCCAGTCGCGGCCGAGATGCAGCGCGTGGACGTTCGACGACAGGAGCTTCTCCTTGCCCTTATATTGCTCGCCGATCAGCGTCTCGATCGCTTTCGGGTCCATGTCGAGCAATGCCGACAACGCGCCGAGATAGATGATGTTCTTGAACAGCTGGCGCTGGCGCGGATCGGTATAGGTCGAGTTGGTAATGGCGGTGAGCGGCACGCCGAGCACCGTGATGTCCTGACGAAATTTTGAGGACGGCATCGGCTTCGTCGAATCGTAGAACAGGTAACCGCCGGGCTCGATCGAGGCGACATCCTTTTCCCAGGTCTGTGGATTCATCGCGACCATCAGGTCGAGCCCGCCGCGGGCGCCGAGGTGACCAGCCTCGGTGACGCGCACCTCATACCACGTCGGCAGGCCTTGGATGTTGGACGGGAATATGTTGCGCGGGCTAACCGGCACTCCCATGCGCAGCACCGCGCGGGCGAATAACTCGTTGGCGCTCGCCGAACCCGAGCCGTTGACGTTGGCAAACCGAACGACGAAGTCGTTTACGCTCTGGATTGGCATGCTTGTTCCGCGTGAGTCATATCGATCAAGTACTTCTGCATGTCCCAGGCGCCGGTCGGACAACGTTCGGCGCACAAGCCGCAATGCAGGCAAACGTCCTCGTCTTTCACCATGACCCGGCCGGTTTTCAGGTTGTTGGCAACGTAGAGGTCCTGGGTGTGGTTCTTCGCCGGCGCCTGCAGGCGTGAGCGAAGCTCGGGTTCCTCGCCGTTCTGCGTAAAGGTGATGCAATCCATCGGGCAGATGTCGACGCAGGCATCGCACTCGATGCAAAGCTGACCGGTGAACACGGTCTGCACATCGCAGTTGAGGCAGCGCTCGGACTCCTTCAGGGCGAGCTCCAGGTCGTAGCCGAGTTCGACCTCGGCCTTGATGTCGCGCAGCGCCACGACTTTCTCGCGATGCGGCACACGGAAGCGCTTATCCAGCGTGATCTCGTTGTCATAAGACCACTCGTGGATGCCCATCTTCTGGCTGGCCACCCCGACCTGCGGCGCCGGGCGCACATTGATGTCCTCGCTGCGGCAGAAGCGGTTGATCGAGATCGCGGCCTCGCGGCCGTGCGCCACCGCCCAGATGATGTTCTTCGGCCCGAAGGCTGCATCGCCGCCGAAGAAGATCTTAGGATTCGTCGACGCCATGGTTTTCGGATCGACCTTGGGCATGCCCCACTTGTCGAATTCGATGCCGCAGTCGCGCTCGATCCAGGGAAACGCATTCTCCTGGCCGACCGCGACCAGGACATCGTCGCACGGGAAAAGTTCATCCGGCTCGCCGGTCGCAACGAGCTCACGGCGACCTTTGACGTCGCGCACCGCTTTGACCTTCTCGAACAGGACGCCGGTGAGCTTGCCGTTATCGTGGGTGAATTCCTTCGGCACCAGATAATTGAAGATCGGAATGTCCTCGTGCATTGCGTCCTCCTTCTCCCAGGGCGACGCTTTCATTTCTTCGAAGCCGGAGCGCACGATGACTTTGACGTCCTCGCCGCCGAGCCGGCGGGAAGAGCGACAGCAATCCATCGCGGTGTTGCCGCCGCCGAGCACGATCACGCGTTTGCCGATCTTGTCGATATGGCCGAACGAGACGCTGGACAGCCAGTCGATGCCGATATGGATGTTCTTGGCCGCTTCCTTGCGGCCGGGAATCTCGAGGTCGCGGCCGCGCGGCGCGCCGCAGCCGACAAAGATCGCGTCGAAATTCTCGGCGAGTAGCGCTTTCAAACTGTCGATGCGCTTGCCACCGATGAATTCAAGGCCGAGATCGAGGATATAATTGCATTCCTCGTCGATCACGCTCTCCGGCAGGCGGAATTTTGGAATTTGGGTCCGCATCATGCCGCCGGATTTTGGATCCTGGTCGAACACGATGCAGTGATAACCCATCGGCGCCAGGTCCCGCGCCACCGCGAGCGAGGCAGGGCCGCCGCCCACGAGCGCGATGCGCTTGCCATTCATGTGCTCGGCCGGCTTTGGCAGTCGGTCGCGGATGTCGTCCTTGAAGTCGGCGGCGACCCGCTTTAATCGGCAGATCGCGACCGGCTCTTTCTCGACGCGGCCGCGTCGGCAGGCCGGCTCACAGGGGCGATCGCAGGTGCGTCCGAGGATGCCGGGAAACACGTTGGATTCCCAATTGATCATGTAGGCGTCGCTGTAGCGGCCCGCGGCGATCAACCGGATGTATTCAGGGACCGGCGTATGCGCCGGACAGGCCCACTGACAATCCACCACTTTGTGGAAATAGTCCGGGACCGAAATGTCGGTAGGTTTCATTGACTCCTCGTGCACGCAACGACCCGCACTTTACGCGGCGGTAGGAACGCTGCTGCGTGGATTTTCCCTCTTCCGGCGGTCCCGTAGCCGAATCCGGCACCGGATACTAGTCGGCAGAGGGGCGAATTTCCACCGCTTCTGCCTTGTTATAACAATGATTTCCCGCCGATGGCTGTTAACAAGAGCGCGACTGACGAGAACGGCTTAGCCGACATCGGGGGTCGCGCCGGTCGCCAGACCCATGGGGGCTGTAACACATTGAAGGTATAGGATAAATTGTGTCCCTTGCGCACCCTGTTCGAAACCATCCCCCGCGATGACCCGATGACGGCGGCCCGACGCGGCGCCCGGCCGGCCTCGCGGCCGCGATTCTACGCCACGGCAGGGGTGCAGCAAGCCGAACGCGGCTATTGCGTGACCCTCGACGACAAGCCGGTTCACACGCCCGCCCGCCGCTTGCTTGCCGCGCCGACGCTTGAACTCGGGGAGGCGGTCGCCGCGGAATGGCAGGCGCAGCGCGAGGTGATCAATCCGGCAAAAATGCCGCTGACGCGGCTTGCCAATGCGATCATCGACGGCGTTGCGGAAAAGCCGGCACCGGTCGCGGCGGAAATTGAAAAATATCTCGCCGCGGACCTGCTGTTCTATCGGGCGGGCGGTCCGCAACAATTGCGTGAGCGGCAGGCGGCGCAATGGGATCCGATCCTCACCTGGGCGCGCGATGGCCTCGGTGCGCATTTCAAACTAGGCGAGGGCGTCGTTCTTGTCGCCCAGTCCGAGGCCGCGCTGAAAGCTGTCGCCGCCGCGATTCCGCTCGAGCCCTGGCGGCTTGGCGCGTTGCATGTGATCACGACGCTCACCGGCTCGGCGCTGATTGCGCTGGCGATGGCGCACGGCGCGCTAGCCGCAGTTGCCGCGTGGCAGGCAGCCCATGTCGACGAGGATTGGAATATGGAGCAATGGGGTAGGGACGTTATGGCGATCGAGCGCCGCGCCTGGCACTTCGCCGAATTTGGCGCGGCAGCGGCCGTTCTGCATGAGCTCGCGAAGTGAGTTATATCCGCGCGTTCCCCACCGGGAAGCGCCGCATCAGCTCAACCGCCCGTCACGCTCATGTGCCGCGCCAGCGCCGGCCGCTGATGGCGGCGGTCGATGATGAAATCGTGGCCCTTGGGCTTGCGCCCGATGGCCTCGTCGATAGCGGCGAACAGAAGATCGTCGGCTTCGGAGGAGCGCAGTGGCTTGCGCAAATCGGCGGCGTCTTCCTGGCCGAGGCACATATAAAGGATGCCGGTGCAGGTGAGTCGCACGCGATTGCAGGATTCGCAGAAATTGTGCGTCAGCGGGGTGATGAAGCCGAGCCGGCCGCCGGTCTCGGCGACGCGCACATAGCGGGCGGGGCCGCCGGTGCGATGGTCGATATCTTCCAGCGTGAAGCGTTCGGCAAGCTGCGCGCGGGCGACCGAGAGCGGAAGATATTGGTCGAGCCGACCGGCGCCGATTTCGCCAAGCGGCATCACCTCGATCAAGGTGAGATCCATGCCGCGCCCATGCGCCCACTCGATTAGTCGGGGAATTTCATCGTCGTTGACGCCTTTGAGCGCAACGGCGTTGATCTTGATTTTCAGGCCGGCAGACTGCGCGGCATCGATTCCGGCCTGCACCTGATCCAACGAGCCCCAGCGCGTGATGGCGCGGAATTTTTCCGGGTCGAGGGTATCGAGGGAGACGTTGATGCGCCGGACGCCCGCCGCGGCGAGTCCTTCGGCAAATTTGCCGAGCTGGGAGCCGTTGGTGGTCAAAGTCAGTTCGTCGAGCGCGCCCCGGCGAAGGTGCCGCGATAGCGAATCGACGAGCGTCATGATGCCGCGACGCACCAGCGGTTCGCCGCCGGTCAGGCGCAGTTTGCGCACGCCGCGTGCGACGAAAGCCGAACACAGGCGGTCGAGTTCCTCCAGCGTGAGAACGTCGGCCTTCGGCAAAAACGACATGTTTTCCGCCATGCAATAGACGCAGCGGAAGTCGCACCGGTCGGTTACCGAGACGCGCAAATAGGTAATCGCGCGGCCGAACGGGTCGACCAGTCCGGCACGCCCGGCGGCGCGATCGAGTTCCAAGTCTTGCAGGCTGGTTGGCACGCTATCCATGCCTCATCAGATAAACACGCAAGTCTGCCGGATAAAGCCCTGATCGTCCAGAATGTTTTCCGAAGGTGCGCCTGCCGCGCGGCGCCGGGCCTTATCGCGTCGGCGGCGGGAACGGCGAAGGCGAGTTCATCGGCGGCGGCGGTGGGAACACATTGTCTTGCACCGGCGCCGCCGGCTCGGGAGCGGCGATCGATGGCTGGGTCGGGCCCGACACGGGGCGCCTCGGCGCGGCCGGCCTAGGCCTGGCGACGAACTTGCGCGGCCTCGGCTTGACCTTGCGCGGCGGGGGCGGGACCGCTTGCAGCGTCGCTATAACGGGGTTGGGCACGAGATCCGGCGGTGGGCTGCTGAACAAGGAACCTTCCGGCTGGTGGACGGAGAGCTGTATCGTCTGGGGTACGTAGCCGTTCAGCGCGAACGCGACCGCTTGGCTCGTAACCGGGAGCGCAAGCGAGCACGGTGTCGAACAGGTCTGGCCTTGTGCGGTCTGCACCGACGCGCCCGCCGGCACGGATTCAAACTGGAGGACTTGGGGCGGCGGCGGCGACGGTTTGAACCAGTCGGACGAGCCCGAACTCGAGCATCCCGCGAGTGCGGCGCCCATGACGATCGTGGCGGCGGTAAACAGCCAAACACGCAACATAACGCACTCCCCGTCCGTCGTTTGAATCTAGGCTCCCCAAGTTTTTGGGTAAAGCGGGAAGGTGCTTCCACCCGAGCCGCGTGACTGATCGCGCAACGTGGCGCAGCGCCATCACGCTCCCGGCCAGCAGCAAAGAAATGATGCAGGGACAATGATTTATCTCCGTCTCGTCGCGTCACCGCGGAACGAAGCCCGGGTAAGCGCGATGTTAACGTTAATAAATCCTTTGCTCGGGTGTGGCTACGCGATCACACCCGAACGCCTATCCGCGGCCAGCTTCGATTTCGCGGATCGCCATGGGTAGATCGGCGTATGAGCCGATGATCCGGTCAGGCCGCAGCAGCGCGATCGGCACTTCGCTATAGCCGAAATCCACGGCAATGACGGGTACGGTCGCGGCGCGGGAGGTGCGGATATCCGTTCCGGAATCGCCGACCATGATGGCGCGCGTGGGCTCGCCGCCCGCGCGCTGGATCGTGAGCCGCAGCATCTGCGGATCGGGCTTTTGGACGCCGAAAGTGTCCTGGCCGCAAATCGTTGCGAAGTGCCGGCTCAGCTTGAGCATGTCCAGTAGCCTGACCGAAAGCCATTCAAGCTTGTTAGTGCAGACCGCGAGGCGGCGGCCCTCGCCGGCCAGCTGATCGAGAGTCGCTTCAAGTTGCGGGAACGGTCGGGAGCGGTCGGCAATATGCGCGGCATAATGTTCGATGAAGGCGCCGAACATCCGATCGAGTTCGGCTTTCGAGCAATTACGGCCCTCGGCACTGAGCGCCCGCTCGATCATGACCCGCGCACCGGCTCCAATCATTCGCCGGGCGACGTCGTATTCGACCGGCGGCAGTCCCTCCTGCGCGAGAATGAGGTTGAGGGTCGAAATGAGATCGGGGGCGGTATCGATCAGCGTGCCGTCGAGATCGAAGACGATGGTGAGCATGGCTTTCCGGGTAGCGGGCGTCGGGCGGTAACGCAAGGCTCTAGGAACGAAGGCTCTAGGATCCAAGGCTCTAGGATCGAGGTCGGAAGGCGGCTACACACCCCATCATGGACGTTGACGCGTACAAGCGGGCCGCGGCCGCCCGCGCGATCGAATTCGTGCGCTCGGGCATGCGGCTCGGATTGGGTACCGGCTCGACCGCGCAGGTCTTTGTCGAGCTGCTGGCCACGCGCGTGCAGGCGGGGCTCGATGTCATTGCCGTCCCGACCTCGGAGGCGACACGCGCGCAGGCGGCGCGGCTGGGCATCGCGCTCACCACACTCGACGACGCGCCCGAACTCGACCTCACCGTTGACGGCGCCGACGAGATCTCACCCGATCTGACCTTGATCAAAGGCGGCGGCGGGGCGCTATTGCGCGAGAAAATGGTGGCGTCGGCATCGGCGAAAATGGTGGTCATCGCCGACGAGTCGAAATGGGTGCCGATGCTGGGCCGTTTCCCGTTGCCGATCGAGATCGTGCCGTTCGGCGCCACGGCCACCCGCCGAGCGGTCGAAGCGGCCGCCGCTGCGGCAGGATGTCCCGGCCCGGCGCACTTGCGCCTGGCCCAGAGCGGCCACGCTTTGGTCACGGATGGCGGGCACTGGCTGCTGGACGCCCGGTTGCAGCGCATCGCCGATCCGCAGGAACTCGCGAATAGACTTGCCGCCGTTGCGGGCGTCGTGGAACACGGTTTGTTCATTGGCCTCGCCAGGACTGCTATTCTCGCCGGTCCGGACGGGGTCCGGCTTGTCGAACGACCCTGATCTCAAGCACGAAGGAGTGCGTCTATGATCGCCCGTCTCTCCACGCGTTACCTTATGGTTGCGCTGATCGCGCTGTTTATGATCGGCGTCGTTCGGCCGGCTGCGGCCCAGACCGCGCCCTCGCCACCCTCACCGGCCTCGCTTCTGCTGGCAAAGCAGATCGTCGAAGTCAAAGGTGTCAGGAACATTTTCATTCCGCTGGTGCGCGGCGTGGTCGAAAAAACCAAGAATATGTTCATGCAGACCAACTTCATGTGGGCAAAGGATCTCGACCAGGTCGCCGCGATTGAGGAGAAGAAGTACGCTCCGCGCGTCGACGAGCTCGTCGATGCGACCGCGCGCATATATGCCACGCATTTCACCGAGCAGGAATTGAAGCAATTGCTGGCGTTCTACCAGTCGCCGGTCGGCAAAAAGGCGCTGGTCGAGGAGCCGAAAGTGCTCGATGAGGCGATGTCCTATGCCGGCACGTGGGGAGACAATCTGTCCCAGGAAGTCATTGCCAGCATGCGCCAAGAGATGAAGAAGCGCGGTCACGACATGTGATGCGATAAAATAATAAGATGGCTGAATACGACGTCGATTTGTTCGTGATCGGAGGCGGCTCGGGCGGCGTGCGCGCCGCGCGCATTGCCGCCGAGCACGGCGCGCGTGTGATGGTCGCCGAGGAGTATCGGCTAGGCGGCACCTGCGTCATTCGCGGCTGCGTGCCGAAGAAGCTGCTGGTCTATGCGTCGCGGTTTCGCGGCGAATTCGAGGATGCCGCGGGTTTCGGCTGGACGGTGTCGCAAATCTCGTTCGATTGGGCGGCCTTGATCGCCAACAAGGACCGCGAAATTGCCCGGCTGGAGGCGGCCTACGGCGCCACGCTCAACAAGGCCGGCGTCAAAGTAGCGAAAAGCCGAGCCCAACTGGTTGACCCTCACACGGTGCAACTGGCAAGCGGCGACCGGGTGCGCGCGGCCTACATCCTGATCGCAACCGGCGGCGCTCCGAGTTACGGCGATCCCATTCCCGGCATCGAGCACGCCATTTCCTCGAACGAGGCGTTTCATCTGCCCGAATTTCCGCGCCGCGTCGTGATCCAGGGCGGCGGCTACATCGCCGTCGAATTTGCCGGCATTTTCGCCGGCCTTGGTTCCCATGTAACGCTCGTCTATCGCGGCGAAAATATTTTGCGCGGCTTCGACGACGACGTGCGCCAGCACTTGCGGGTCGAGATGGAAGCCCACGGCATGAGGGTTCTCACCGGCTGCAAGATTGCGGCCATCGAGAACGCCGGCGGGCATTATTCGGTGCAGCTGTCGAGCGGCAATCACGTTCCGGCCGACCGTGTGATGTTCGCCACCGGTCGGCATCCCAACGTCGCCAAGCTCGGACTCAACGAGGCGGGCGTCGAGATTGCCAAGGACGGCGGCGTCGCGGTCGACGAATATTCGCGCACCACCGCACCGAACATCTATGCCGTCGGCGACGTCACCAACCGCGTCAACCTCACTCCGGTCGCCATTCGGGAGGGCCATGCCTTCGCCGATACCGTATTCGGCGGCAGGCCTACGGCCGTCGATCACGCCAACGTGCCGACCGCGGTATTCTCGGAGCCTGAGATCGGAACCGTCGGCCTCACCGAGACGCAGGCCCGCGCAAGGCTGGCGCGTACCGACATCTACAAGGCCATGTTCAAGCCGCTTAAAGCGACGCTCTCCGGCCGCGACACGACCGTGCTGATGAAGCTGGTTGTCGATGGCCTGTCCGACCGCGTCGTCGGCTGCCACGTCGTCGGCGAGGGTGCGGCCGAGATGGCGCAGATCGCGGCCATTGCCGTCAAGATGGGCGCCAAGAAAGCCGACTTTGACGCGACTATTGCGCTGCACCCGACTGGCGCGGAGGAGTTGGTTACTATGCGCAGAAAGACCGCAAGTTTCGCCCGGGAAGCCGCGGAATAGGCGGCATTTGTCGGGCTGTCGCAGGCATCGGCGGTTGTGTATATATGCGCCGTCATTCCGGCCGAGCCGCTATGCGGCGAGGGCCGGAATCCATAACCGCTGTTCGTGACTATGGATTCCGGGCTCTCCGCAGCGCGGCGGAATGACGGTTTGGAGATACGTATGTCGAAACCGTCAAACGCGGCGAAGTGGAGCTCGGATTCCTGGCGCGGCAAGCCGATCCTGCAGCTGCCGGATTATCCGGATGCCAAGGCGCTGGCCGAGGTCGAGGCGCAACTCGCCACTTTCCCGCCGCTGGTCTTTGCCGGCGAGGCGCGCAATCTCAAGAAGCACTTGGCGCAGGTCGCAACCGGCCAGGCTTTCCTGCTGCAAGGCGGCGATTGCGCCGAAAGCTTCGCCGAGCACGGCGCCAACAATATCCGCGATTTTTTCCGGCTGTTCCTGCAGATGGCGGTGGTGTTGACCTATGCGGCGGCCTCGCCGGTGGTGAAGGTCGGCCGCATTGCCGGTCAGTTCGCCAAGCCGCGCACCTCGCCGACCGAAAAGCGCGGTGGCGTCGAGCTGCCGGTCTATCGCGGCGACATCGTCAACGGCACCGATTTCACGCCGCAAGCGCGCACGCCCGATCCGCGCCGGCAATTGGAGGCCTATCGCCAATCGGCGGCGACGCTCAATCTGCTCCGCGCCTTTGCCACCGGCGGCTATGCCAACCTGTCGAATGCGCATCAATGGATGTTGTCATTCGTCAAGGATAGCCCACAATCCAAGCGATATCAGGATCTCGCCGGCCGACTGACCGAGACGCTCGACTTCATGCGCGCCTGCGGCATCGATCCCGAAGTGCATCCTGAAATGCGCACGACCGATTTCTTCACCAGCCACGAGGCGCTGCTGCTCGGCTACGAGCAAGCCTTTACCCGCGTCGATTCGACGACCGGCGACTGGTACTGCACGTCGGGCCACATGGTGTGGATCGGCGATCGCACCCGGCGGGCGGACCACGCCCATGTCGAATATTGCCGCGGCATCAAGAATCCGCTCGGTCTGAAAACCGGTCCGACGCAGAAACCGGACGAGTTGCTGCGGCTCATCGACCTGCTCGATCCGGATAACGAGCCCGGCCGCCTGACGCTGATCTGCCGCGTCGGCGCCGACAAGGTCGCCGAACTGTTGCCGGCCATGGTGCGTGCGGTCAAACGCGAAGGCCGCAACGTGATCTGGACGTGCGACCCGATGCACGGCAACACGATTACCTCGGTGACCGGCTACAAGACCAGGCCGTTCGACCAGATCCTCAAGGAGGTGCGCGGATTCTTTCAAGTCTGTGCCGCCGAAGGCGTCTATCCTGGCGGCGTGCATCTGGAAATGACCGGCCAGAACGTCACCGAATGCACCGGCGGCGCCCGCGCCATCAGCGACGAAGACCTCAACGATCGTTATCACACCGTCTGCGATCCGCGGCTCAATGCCGAACAATCGCTCGACCTTGCGTTTTTGCTGGCTGATCTGCTCAAATCGAAACGCCAAAGTGAGGCGACACCATTGCCCGCCGTTGCAGGGCTGTAGCAGACGATGGACGGCAGAGGACCGCTGAGAAGGCTTCAATGCTCTTTATCCGTTGTCTGTCATCCGTCATCCGTTCTCTGCCAGTGTCATGAATGAGCGTCCCGCCGACCGTCTGGCTGTTGCCGTGGCGCAGCTCAATCCCATCGTCGGCGACGTATCCGGCAATCTGGCAGGCGCGCGCAGGGCGAGGGCAGAGGCCGCGCGCGAGCACGCCGACATCGTCGCGTTCTCCGAACTCTTCATCGCCGGCTACCCGCCCGAGGATTTGGTGCTCAAGCCGGCGTTCCAGGCTGCCTGCCGGGCTGCGGTCGAGGCGTTGGCGCGCGACACCGCCGATGGCGGACCGGCCGTGTTGATGGGAACGCCCTGGGTGGAGGACGGTAAGCTCTATAATGCCTATGCGCTGCTTGCCGGCGGACGAATCGACGCGATCCGCTTCAAGGTCAACCTGCCGAATTACGGCGTGTTCGACGAGAAGCGTGTCTTTGCCCCCGGCCCGGTGCCCGGTCCGGTGAGCTTTTGCGGCGTGCGGCTCGGCTTGCCGGTCTGTGAGGATACCTGGACCGATTGGGGCGACTACGAGAACGTCGTCGAGTGCTTGGCCGAGACCGGCGCCGAACTCCTGATCGTCCCCAACGGCTCGCCGTACTGGCGCGATAAGATCGACGTGCGGCTCAATGTCTGCGTGGCGCGCGTCACCGAGTCAGGGCTGCCGCTGATTTACATCAACCAGGCCGGTGGCCAGGACGAACTGGTATTCGACGGCGCGTCGTTTGCGCTCAACGCCGACTGCTCGATTGCCTTTCAGCTGCCAGCGTTTCGCGAAACGGTGGCGATGACGCAGTGGTCGCGCAGCGCCGGCGGCTGGCATTGCGCCCAGCGACCGATCGCGCCGGCCGAGGATTTGGACAAATCGGATTACGCCGCCTGCGTGCTCGGCTTGCGCGATTACGTCGAGAAAAACCGTTTTAAAGGCGTCGTGCTCGGGCTCTCCGGCGGCATCGATTCGGCGCTCTGCGCGGCGATGGCGGTCGATGCATTGGGCAGCGAGCGCGTGCGCGCCGTGATGCTGCCGTACCGCTACACGTCGCAGGAATCGCGAAACGATGCGGCCGCGGTCGCGAGCGCGCTCGGCGTGCGCTACGACATCGTCCCGATCGAAAGCGCCGTGCAGGGGCTGGAAGCGGCGCTTGCCGGCATTTTCGCCGGCGCGCCGCGCGATGTGACCGAGGAGAATCTGCAGGCGCGCGCCCGCGGCGTCATCCTGATGGCGATCTCCAACAAATTCGGCCTGATGGTGGTGACGACCGGCAACAAGTCGGAAATGTCGGTCGGCTACGCCACGCTGTACGGCGACATGAACGGCGGCTTCAATCCGATCAAGGATCTCTACAAGACCGAAGTCTATCGGCTGGCTCGGTTGCGCAACGCGTGGAAGCCTGACGGCGCACGCGGCCCCGACCGCGCGGTCATTCCGGAAAACGTCATGACCCGGGCGCCGAGCGCGGAGTTGCGAGAGAACCAGACCGACCAGGACACGCTGCCGCCATACGATGTGCTCGATCAGATTCTCGAACGGCTGGTCGAGCGCGAGGAATCGACCGCGGTCATTGTCGCGGCAGGCTTCGACCGCGATACCGTGATGAAGGTCGAGCGGATGCTCAATTTGGCCGAATACAAGCGGCGGCAAGCGGCGCCGGGCGTGAAGGTGACGCTGAAGAATTTCGGCCGCGACCGCCGTTACCCGATCGTCAATCGCTTCACCGATCCGGGTATGCCAATTCCCGAAGTTGACGGCGCGCCGGTTGAAGGCGCGGCCAAGGGCAATGCCATGGCGAAGGCCGGCGCGTTGGATTTTTGACGCAGCGTCAGCGCGACGTCGGCTGCGGCTGAATTTGCGACGACGACAGGAACGGCGGCCCGACCACGCGCACGGCGGGTTTGGCATGGTCGGGAGCGGCCGCGCTCGCGGATGCCGCGTCGGTGGGCTTGGCCGGCGCGGCGGCAGCCGGCTGCTTGCCGTAGAGCTTTGGCGCTTGCGACAGGGCTTTCGCGTTCTGGTCGGTCACGACGATGTCGCCGCTCTCGAGCGTCGAGGAGTTGTCGGCATTCTTGAGCGCATCTTCCCAGCTCTCGCCGGGCCGCCGGCACGAACAGCCCGAGACCAATTGCGTGCGATAGCGATAGGCGGTCGGCAGCGCCGTGTAGAGCTGACCGTTGGTCGACACCGCCTGGTCCATGCTCTCGCCGGGATTACGGTAGGAATACAGCGTGACATCGGCCGCAGGACATTCGCGTTGGCAGGTGCGCACGTCCTCAGCGAAGTGGGACGGCAGCGTCGAATAGGAGACCGGAAAATAATAGCCGTCGCAGGCGCGCACGCAGACGGTGTGATAGGTCCCGTTCGGCGCGCCGTCGCCGTTCGGGTTCACGATCGTGCCGCCGCCGAACAGTGCGTCAAAAAAGCCTTGGGGGCCGCCTTGCGAGTTGGCGGCGGCGGTATACTGCGCGCCGCAATTATTCTGCGCCAATTGCCCAACGAGCGCGCGGCGCTGGTCGGCCTGATCGGAGGTGCCGCTCTTGAGCTGTTCGAGATCGCTCATCATGCGGTCGAGATTGCCGCGCATCTGCTGGATCTGCGACGTGATCGGCCCGCACTGCGGCGATAGCGCCGAAAACAGAGCGAAAAATCCCGTACCGGCGCAGCCGGATTTGTGCGCCTGTGCGGTGGCGCGGTCGATGTCGGCCTGCTGCTTGGCGATCGCGGCTGCGGACTGCTTGATCTGGTCGGCGCGGGCGGGGTCGGTGGTGCCGCGGTCGAACGCGGCGAGCTGGCCTTCGAGCCGCACGCAAACCGGGTTGGTTGTCGCCGGATTGAGCGGCGTTTGGTTCGGCGATGGCGGACCAGACGACGGCTGATATGGCGCCTGCTGATAGGCCGGCTGGCGATACTGCGCCGGCTGATCTGGCGCCTGAGGAATGGATGCCGGCGGGCTCGGATAGCCTTGCGCCGGCGCCGGGGTCGAGACGGCGACTGCGCCGAGCGTGGCGCCAAGCATGCCGCCAATAATGCTGGCATGCGCGGTTCGCTTACCGGGGCCTAAGCCGCCTAATTTATTGAGCATATTGGGTCCCGACACCGGTTCGCCGAACCTTCCGTCACATGGGGCGCGGATGAAGCCCGGCAATGGTGACAAAAGTGTGAACACACTAAAGCATCACTCCGCGTCGGGCTGTTTTTCCGGTCGCGCGCGGTCGAAAGCGGCCAGCGCCAGACAGCTCGCATCGACGCCGACGATCTTGGGAAATTTGTCCAGCGGCACTTTCAGGCGCCGGGCATTGTAGACCTGCGGCACCAGGCAGAGGTCGGCCAGCGTGACCTTTTCGCCGCAGGCATAGGGCGCGGGCGCGATCAAAGCCTCGATCGCCTCGAAGCCGGCAATGACCCAGTGATGGTACCAGGCATCGATCGCGCTCTGCTCGTGCTGCATCTCGTTCTTCAGGTAGCGCAGCGGGCCGATATTGTTGAGCGGATGGATGTCGCAAGCGATCAGTTCGGCGAGCGCGCGCACTTTGGCGCGGTTGATCGGATCATTCGGCAGCAGCGCCGGCTCCGGATGGGTTTCTTCGAGATATTCCATGATGGCGAGCGACTGAATCAGTACGTCGCCCGACGGCGTGACCAGTACCGGCACGCGCATCTGTGGATTGACGGCGCGAAACTCCGGCCGCCTGTTGTGACCGCCCTCCTTGATGAGATGGATGGGCGCCGTCTCGTAGGCGATGCCTTTGAGATTGAGCGCGATGCGCACGCGATAGGCGGCCGAGGAACGGAAATAGGAATAGAGCTTCACGTGTCCTCCATCGGGCTGTCGCGCTCGACCGTCTCGGCGACGAGTTGCGCGGATCGATCGGTGATTTGTTGCAGCGCGCGATTGAAGGCTCCGCGATCGCTTGGGGTGAGGATGTCGGTGAGCCGGCGGGCGAAATCGAGCGCGTGGGGGGCGAGCTCCTCATAGATCGTCCGGCCCGGGCCGGTCAGCGACAGAAACGACTCGCGCATGTCGGCGCGATTGCTGCGGCGCACAACGAGCTTGCGCCTTTCCAGAAGCGCCACGGCGCGGGACACTTTGGTCTTATGCATGTGCGTGTGGGCGCCGATGGCTTTGCCGGTCATCACGCCGAACTGGCCGAGCGTCACCAGCACCCGCCATTCCGGTATGCCGATCCGGTAGCGCCGCGCATAGACGCGCGACAACGCCTGAGAGACGAGGCTCGCTACGACATTGAGCTGATACGGCAGGAATTGCTCGAGCTTGAGCGGCGCCTGTTCGGCAGCCGGGGTTGTGGCGGCCGGTTCCCGGGTGCTGCTTTCGATTGCCCGCTCAACGGCCATTGACCACCAAATCGTCGATCGAAGTTAGGTCCCGCCGTCGCCGAGGTCCGCCCACGACCCGTGGTCCCACCCCGGCGCCCCCATGCAAGGATGGGACGCATTGTTGCGAAGATGGACGAACTTCATGGCCCACGCAACGGCATGGGGCTGGGCGCCGGCGAATACATTTCCGCTTTCCGGCGTTCGTATTGGTGCTAGGCTAGCAAGCAAAGCCGCCCATATGAAGCGGCCCCAAAGGGGGAGGGAAAGTCATGTCGCCGCAATCGACTCCGTCATCGCATCCACTGCTGTCATGCACCGATGGAATAGCAACAGGAATGACCGACGCGCTGCTTCTGGTTGGGCGCGTGCTGATAGCCGCTTTGTTTTTCCTCACGGCGTGGTTCGGTTCGCCGAACGTCGGCTATCTGACTGCACTCGGCTATCCGAGCCCGGGTCTCATGAGCACGTTCGCGATTGCCGTGGAATACATCATCATCGTTTCGCTCGTGCTGGGTGTCGCGACACGATATGGCGCCTTGCTCGGCCTCTCGTTCGTGATTATTGCGGCAGCTACCGCGCACCGCTATTGGACCTACCCGCCGCCGCAACAGCTCGTTCAATACATTTTCCTCACCAAGGATATCGCGATCGCTGGCGGGCTGGTGCTATTGTTTGCGACCGGCGCCGGGCGCTTCAGCGTCGATCGGCTGCTGTCAGGCAAAAGCTGACGGCGTCGTGACGTCAGCGAAGAGTCAGCGCGAGCACTCGATGGCGACGTAGTTGTCGCACTTGCCGCCCTTGCAGGTGCTCGGATCGCTCGTCGGGATGGCGCCGGTGATGTCGTCGCGGTCGACCTTGCGGTACGACAGCGCCTGGGCGAATTGACGCGACTTGCAATAGGCGCTCGCCGCCGCCTCACCGCACGTCGCGCCGGAGGCGAGGCAGCTGTCGACGCCGTAGCCGTCGCCGTCGTTGGCGACAATGAACATCCGCTTTTCGGCCTGGGCCGCGGCGGCGGCAAGAAGCACGGCCGCGGCGGCGGTCGCCGCAATCACGAAACGCATGGTTCCCCCACCCGGCGCTTGCGCGCCCAAGACCCGGCCGAAAAGACCCGGCCGAAAAGACCCGGCCGAAAAGACCCTGCCGAAAAGACCCGGCCGACGTGTTCGATCCCAACAAACTTAAGAATGCGACCGCGGGGTTAAGCGTTCGTTAAGGGAATTAAATTCACGTACGGCAATTGCTGCTTCGATCCCGATGTTTTTTGCGCCCGCAATGCGAGCGGCGCTGCGATGGTGCCGTTTCCACTGGCGGGCGCGCGCTTTCCGGAAAGCGCGACATCGCCGCGACACTTTACGGTCGCGAAATGGGGACCTTGACGCGATGCGTCGCCTCGACCATTCTGCGCCCATGCACGGTCTCGCCTATATCTGCGGCATTTGCCCGGAGATTATTCGCTAGCGTCAAACGCTGGCTGCGGCCGTCTTTTCTCACCGTCGAGATTTTGGACACGCCCGGCCAGCAGGCTGAAGGCGTACTCTATGATTCCGCATGGTTTGATTCGACGATGGAACTGAAGCTCTACGATACGCTGACGCGCCAGAAGCGGGTTTTCCAGCCGCTCGATCCGGCCAATGTGCGCATGTATGTGTGCGGGCCGACGGTCTATGACTTCGCCCATATCGGCAATGCGCGACCGGCGATCGTGTTCGACGTGCTGTTCCGGCTGCTGCGCCATCTCTATGGCGCCGACCACGTCACTTACGTACGCAACATCACCGACGTCGACGACAAGATCAACGCGCGGGCGGCGGAAGAATATCCCGGCCTGCCGCTCAACGAAGCGATCCGCAAAGTCACCGAGGCGACCGACCGGCAATTTCATGAGGATGTCGCCGCGCTCGGCTGCCTGCCGCCGACGGTCGAGCCGCGCGCCACCGAACACATCGCCGAGATGCGCACGCTGATCGAGCGGCTCGTGCAATCCGGCAATGCCTATGTCGCGGAAGACAACGTGCTGTTCAGCGTGTCGTCCGATCCCGATTACGGACAACTGTCGAAGCGCCCACTCGACGAGATGATCGCCGGCGCGCGGGTCGATGTAGCACCCTATAAGCGCGATGCGATGGATTTCGTCTTATGGAAGCCATCGAAGCCCGGCGAGCCGGCGTGGCCGTCGCCTGCCGGCATCAAGACGCCGGGCCGGCCGGGCTGGCACATCGAATGCTCGGCGATGTCGTGGAAGCATCTCGGCGAGACCTTCGACATCCACGGCGGCGGCATCGATCTCGTGTTTCCGCACCATGAAAACGAAATCGCCCAATCGCGCTGCGCGTTCCATACGCCGGTGATGGCGAATTACTGGATGCACAACGGCTTCCTTCAGGTCGAAGGCGAGAAGATGGCGAAATCGCTCGGGAATTTCGTGACGATTCATGAGTTGTTGAATGGATGGAAGGAACGGAAGTGGGCTGGGCAGATCATTCGATTGGCAATGTTGGGAACGCATTATCGTCAACCAATCGATTGGACGCTGTCGGCGCTTGAGGAGGCGGAAGCAGTTCACGCAGACTGGTCAGAGTTCTGTACAAATGCACCAACTGGTGAAGTGAGCCCTGCAGTGCTGACGGCACTTTCGGATGATCTCAACACGCCGAGGGTGATTGCGGAACTTCATGCAATAAGAAAGTCTGGAGATAATTCTGCCTTGCGTGGATCGCTTTCATTTCTTGGAATCGGATTAATATTCAACGTGTCGATTGAAATGAAACTCAGGTCTCGCATGGAAGTTAGCGCGAGCGTTGTTTCATCAGCAGATGTCCAGGTGGAAATCAAACGTATTGAGGGGTTGGTCGCCAATCGTAATGCGGCGCGTAAAGCCGAGAACTTCGCGGAATCCGACCGCATTCGCGACGAGCTTGCCGCTATGGGCGTTGCCGTGAAAGACACCAAAGACGGCACCACCTGGGAAATCGCGCGATGACTCTCCATCGTCATGGCCGGGCTTGTCCCGGCCATCCACGACTTGCCTTTCTGGCTGGCAAAAGAGACGTGGATGCCCGCGACAAGCGCGGGCATGACGGCGCGGTATTATTGGTCAGCAATAATAGAGAGATCGTGCCATGACGCCCCGCGCGCTCCCGCGACTGGCGCTGCGCCCAATGCTGCCGACCGACGTGTCGCTCTTGGCGGAGATTTTCCGCTCGGCAATCGAGGATTTGGCGGCCGAGGACTACAGCGAAACGCAGCAGGAAGCGTGGGCCTCGACCGCCGACGACGAGGAAGAGTTCGGCGCCAAGCTCGCCGGCGAATTGACGCTGGTTGCGACTTTCGCCGGCTCCGCGGTCGCTTTCGCTTCGCTTGCCGATAATACGCGCATCGACATGCTCTACGTGCATCCGGCCGCGGCCGGGCAGGGCGCGGGCGCCTTGCTGTGCGACGCGCTCGAAAAGCTCGCCGCCGCGCGCGGCGCCAAGGAATTGACGGTCGATTCCAGCGACGCGGCGCGTGCGTTCTTCGAGAAGCGCGGCTTTACGGCAAAGACCCGCAACACCGTGACGATCGGCGGCGAATGGCTCGCCAATACGACGATGATCAAGTCACTCGCCGCCAAGGAGGGCGCACCATGAAACGCGCGGATTCGCCGTTCCAACGCCACTGGCTCTATTATCTGATCATGAAATACGCCGTGATCGCCGCAGCGGTCGGCGTTTCGCTCTATATGGTCTATCGCTTGTATCGCGGCTGAAAGTTGCCATGACCGAACCACACCCGACCTTTCTTGGCTTGCGCACGCACCATCTGGCGATAGCGCTCATCGCGATCCTGATCGCGGTGGCGTTGGCGTCGAATTATTATCTGTGGTGAGATCGCATCGTGTCGCGCGAACGTCTTTATCTGTTCGACACCACGCTGCGCGACGGTGCGCAGACCAACGGCGTCGATTTTACGCTGGCGGACAAGCTTGCGATCGCACGCATGCTCGACGAGCTCGGCATCGACTATGTCGAGGGCGGCTATCCCGGCGCCAACCCGATCGACACCGAGTTCTTCGCCGAACGGCGGCCGCTGCGGGCAAAGCTCACCGCTTTCGGCATGACGCGCCGACCCGGCCGCTCGGCGTCGAACGATCCCGGCCTCGTTGCGCTTCTTGACGCGCAGGCCGACGCCATCTGCTTCGTCGCCAAATCGTGGGACTATCACGTGCGCGTGGCGCTGGAGACGACGGAGGAGGAGAACATTGCCTCGATCCGCGATAGCGTGCGCGCCGCCAAGGCCAAGGGCCGCGAAGTGCTGCTCGACTGCGAGCATTTTTTCGACGGTTACAAGGCCAAGCCGGCTTTCGCGCTTGCTTGCGCAAAGGCGGCTTATGAGGAAGGCGCGCGCTGGGTGGTATTGTGCGACACCAACGGCGGCGCGCTGCCGCACGAGGTCGAGCGCATTGTCGGCGAGGTCTGCACCAAAATCCCCGGCGATCATGTCGGCATCCATGCCCATAACGACACCGAGCAGGCGGTGGCGAATTCGTTTGCCGCGGTGCGCGCCGGCGCCCGCCAGATTCAGGGCACGCTCAACGGGCTCGGCGAACGCTGCGGCAACGCCAATCTCGTTTCCATCATCCCGACGCTGAAGCTCAAGAAGGAATACGCCGACAAATTCGAGATTGGCGTATCGGACGAGGCGCTCGGCCGCATCGCGCGCCTCTCCCACGCGCTCGACGAATTGCTCAACCGCGCGGCGGACCGCCACGCGCCCTACGTCGGCGAGAGCGCCTTCGCCACCAAAGCCGGCATCCACGCCTCCGCGATCGTGAAGGAGCCTGCGACTTACGAGCACATCGCGCCGGAGCGCGTCGGCAATAAGAGAAAGCTCTTGGTGTCGGACCAATCGGGCCGCTCCAACGTGCTGGCTGAGCTGGAACGCATCGGACTTGCCGTCGACAAGGACGACCCTCGCGTCACCCGGCTGCTCGACGAGGTCAAGGATCGCGAGGCGATCGGCTACGCCTACGAAGCAGCCGACGCGTCGTTCGAGTTGCTGGCGCGGCGGTTTCTCGACAAAGTCCCGCATTATTTCGACGTGGAAAAATTCGACGTCAATGTCGAGCAGCGCAACAATGCCAAGGGCGAGCGCGTTACCGTGAGCCAGGCGGTGGTGAAGATCAAAGTCGGCGATGAGGAGCTTATTTCGGTCGCCGAAGGCATCGGTCCGGTCAACGCGCTGGACGTCGCGCTGCGCAAGGATCTCGGCAAATATCAGAGCTTCATCACCGGGCTCGAGCTTACCGACTATCGCGTGCGCATCCTCAATGGCGGCACGGGGGCCGTCACTCGCGTTCTGATCGAAAGCACCGATGAGACCGGCGACCGCTGGACCACAATCGGCGTTTCCGCCAATATCATCGACGCTTCGTTCCAGGCACTGATGGATTCCATCGTCTATAAGCTGGTGAAGTCGGGCGCGCCGGCGTGACGCAATTTCCCCTCTCCCGCTTGCGGGGGAGGGTAGGGAGGGGGCGCGGCCTCAACGCTTGTCGAAGCGCACTAGCGCTTGCCCCGACCCGCATCGCTTCGCTCGCGGCCTCCCCCCGCAAGCGGGGGGAGGAAAGGGAAGTCTCATGATCGACCACATTTCCATTGCGGTGCGCGATCTCAATAACGCCGAGTCCTTTTATGCGGCGTTGCTGGCGCCGCTCGGCCTGACCAAACTGCGCGAGTGGCCGGACGCGGCGGTCGGATTCGGCAAGAAATATCCGGAGTTCTGGATCAATAAGCGCGCCGATATGGATCGCGTCGCGTCCGACAGCGGCGTGCATATTTGCCTGCGCGCGCCCGATGCCGCGGCGGTCGATGCATTCCACGCTGCCGCGCTGAAATCCGGCGGCAGTTCCGACGGCGCGCCGGGACCCCGCCCCGAATATCACGGCGGCTACTACGCCGCCTTCATCCGCGATCCCGACGGCAATCGCATCGAAGCGGTGACGTTTTTGCGTGCGGCGGAATGACGATTCACAGCCGATCCGCCGGGATCGCCATCGACTCTTCCGCTCCGACGACCTTGCCGGCGGCCTCATGCAGCATCGGTAAAATCTCTTCGACGCGTTTGGCGACGAGGAAATCCACACGCAGCGCGGAGGGGACAAACTTCACTGCACGCATATGTTCGATCAGCGCCAAAAGCGGATCCCAATAGCCGCTGATATTGGCGATCAGGATCGGCTTCTTGTGGCGGCCAAGCTGAATCCAGGTCAACTGCTCGACCAGTTCTTCCAGCGTACCAAGGCCTCCCGGCAGGGCGACGAAGGCATCGGCGCGCTCGAACATGGTACGCTTGCGCTCGTGCATATCGTGCGTGACGATAAGCTCCTGGGCGAGCCGCCGCGGCCGTTCCCGCTTGGTCAGAAATTCCGGGATGATGCCGGTCACCTCGCCGCCGTGTTGGAGCACGGATTCGGCGAGGGCGCCCATCAGGCCGACTGAGCCGCCGCCGTAAACCAGCCGCACGCCGTTCTCGGCGAGGATTTTGCCGAATTTTTGCGCCGCCTCGATAAAAGCCGGCTCGGTCCCCGGGCTCGATCCGCAATAGACGCAGATCGCATTGATTTTGCTCATAGAGTCTTTCTCATTAAACGGTAGATGTGGCGTCGATTCGCGCCCGCCGCAAGCGCTCTGAGCCGCAGGGCGAATTTCAAACCGGCCATTGCATGCCGATGCAGTCTGCGGTGAAAAGCTCTATATGACAGAAAACACGCAATGAGGGGCGCCGGAGGTATATCGCTGTCCGGTGCAGTCCGTTTTTCTGGGTGGCAATGCGAGATATTCACCAACCGACCGGGCATCTCAAGCGTGAGGTGAATGCCGATACCGCGGCACTGCTGCCGACACTTATTCGGCTATGGCCTTACACTTGGCCGGCCGACCGCAGCGACCTGAAGCTGCGCGTGGTTTTTGCGACCGTCCTGCTCATCCTCGCCAAGTTCGCCACCGTCGCGGTGCCCTACACGTTCAAATGGGCGACCGACGCGCTCGCCGGTCACGGTACCGCGCCCGTCGCGCCCGGCAATTGGCTCGCCTGGGCCTTCGCGGCGCCGGTGGTGATGACGCTCGCCTATGGCGGCGTGCGCATCGTGATGGGGCTATTGACGCAATGGCGTGACGGCATATTCGCCAAAGTTGCGATGAACGCGGTACGGCGGCTGGCGATGCTCACCTTCGAGCACGTGCATCTGCTTTCGCTGCGCTTTCATCTCGAACGCAAGACCGGCGGCCTGACGCGCGTGCTTGAACGCGGCCGCAATGCCATCGAGACCATCGTGCGCATGGTGCTGCTGCAGCTCGCCCCGACCGTGGTCGAGCTCGGCCTGATCGTCGCCGTTTTGTTTCTGCACTTCGATTGGCGCTATGTCGTCATCATCGGCGTCACCGTCGCGTTCTATATGTGGTTCACCTATGCCGCGACCCAGTGGCGGATCGGCATCCGCCGCAAGATGAACGAGAGCGACAGCGACGCCAATGCCAAGGCGATCGATTCGCTGCTCAATTACGAGACCGTCAAATATTTCGCCGCCGAGACACGCGAAGCCGCGCGCTACGACCGCTCCATGGCGCGTTACGAGGACGCGAGCGTCAAAGCCTATGTGTCGCTCGCCGTGCTCAACGCCGGGCAGGCGGTGATCTTCACCATAGGGCTCGCCGGCGCCATGGTGCTGTGCGCCTACGGCATCGAGCGCGGCGCCAACACGGTCGGCGATTTCGTCATGATCAATGCCATGATGATTCAGCTTTATCAGCCGCTGAATTTCATGGGCATGGTCTATCGCGAAATCAAGCAGGCGGTGATCGACATCGAGAACATGTTCGCGCTGCTATCTCGTCCTCCGGAAATCGAGGACCGGCCCGGGGCGCAGCCGCTGCAGGTTCGCGCCGGCACCATTCGCTTCGAGAACGTCTCGTTTGCCTATGAGTCCGCGCGGCCGATTCTCAAGGGACTGAGCTTCGACGTCGCGGCCGGGCATACCGTCGCCATCGTCGGCCGGTCGGGCGCCGGCAAGTCGACGATCTCGCGGCTGTTGTTCCGTTTTTACGAACCGACAGGCGGCCGCATCCTCATCGACGGCCAGGATATCCGCGACGTCACCCAGGCCTCGCTGCGCGCCGCGATCGGCATGGTGCCGCAGGATACGGTGCTGTTCAACGACACCATCCGCTACAACATCCGCTACGGGCGCTGGGATGCCAGTGACGCCGAAGTCGAGGAGGCGGCGCGCCAGGCGCAGATCGACGGTTTTATCCGGCGCGCGCCGCGAGGCTACGAGACTGAAGTCGGCGAACGCGGGCTAAAGCTCTCCGGCGGCGAGAAGCAACGCGTCGCCATCGCCCGCACCATCTTGAAGGCGCCGCCGATCCTGCTGCTCGACGAGGCGACCTCGGCGCTCGACAGCCACACCGAGAAAGACATCCAGGACGAGCTTGACCGGGTGGCGGAGAACCGCACCACGCTGGTCATCGCGCATCGGCTTTCGACCATCGTCGATGCCGACGAGATTCTTGTGCTCGACCACGGCGCGATCGTCGAGCGCGGCACGCATCGGGAGCTGCTCGGTCACGGCGGGCTCTATGCCAGCATGTGGAACCGCCAGCGCGAAGCGCAGAAGGCGCGCGAGATTCTGGCTGGAGTGGACGACGAAACGGAAGCGCCCAACCGCAATCCGCCGCCTGCGATGCGTGAGCAGGACGCGGAGCCTGAACTTCTCCCTGCCGCGGATGCGGCGGAATAGTGCACGACACGGTGTCGTGCCCCGCGCAAACACGCATGCGGGGCATCCAGCAATCGCTTTGCTGGAGTGTGATGATGGCAGTAGGTGAGTACTCGATCATCCGCTCTCGCGCGGATCATGACAATCAGGATCATTGAATACCCAGGGCTATTGAATACCCAGGATCATTGAATAACCATGTCCGTCATCGACTCGATTCGCCGGCAACTGACGCCGATCCATCCGGAAGGCTATCCCTTCATCGGCGGCTTTGCGCTCGCAAGCCTCATTCTGTTTTGGCTATGGGCGCCGCTCGGCTGGCTGGCGACGTTTCTGACACTGTGGTGCGCCTATTTCTTCCGCGATCCGCCGCGGGTGACGCCGGTCCGCGACGGCATCGTGGTGGCGCCGGCGGACGGCCGGGTGAGCCAGATCGTCAATGCGGTGCCGCCGCAGGAGCTCGACCTCGGCGAACGGCCATTGCCGCGCATCTCCGTTTTCATGAGCGTGTTCGATTGTCACGTCAATCGCAGTCCTGTCGCCGGACGTATCGACCGCATCGTGTATCGCGCCGGAAAATTCTTCAGCGCCGATCTCGACAAGGCGAGCCAGGACAATGAACGCAACGCATTGTTGCTGACGACCCAGGCGGGCCAGCGCATCGCGGTGGTCCAGATTGCGGGTCTGGTGGCACGCCGGATCGTCTCGTTCACGCGGCAAGGCGAAACCGTCGGCGCCGGGCAGCGTATCGGCATGATCCGGTTCGGTTCGCGCGTCGACGTTTATTTGCCCGAAGGCACGCGAGCGCTGGCGGCAGAGGGCCAGACCGCCATTGCCGGAGAAACGGTGCTGGCCGATCTCAAGGCGAGCGAGGCGGGACGCACGTTTCGCTTGAGCTAATGGTGAGGGAGGACAATCCAACGGGGGGTCTATGAAAACTTGCCCCACACGCGTTCGGTCGCCCACCAAATGAATTTGCTCCCAGCGACAATGAGGGCAGCCAAAGCAACCCACCCGTATATCTCTGCTGAAACAATTCCCGAACCGAGCGCCAGCACGGGCACGGTCATTGCGAGATAGTACGGTCCGGTAAAGCGGCAATGTGTACGATGGCATCGCCGCGCATTCAGAATGCACGCGGTGCCCATCCAGATGAGCGCTGCGATCCAGATGACCGTTCGAATCGGTACAGCAACAAACAGCGCGGCAAAGATGGCTGCATAAGGCAGCCACCATGCCGCTAGATTTGTGCGCGCGCGGTCAACCCAATCCGCAGAAGAATCCGTAGTGGCGCTCATAACGCTCTATCCAGCGCAGCAAGAAAGTTTCGTCACGTCTTTCTCGAACGCCAGCGCCGCGAGCTTCAACCCTTCGACTGTCGTCAAGTACGGGAAAATCGTCTCGGCGAGGTCGTCAATCGTCAGGCCCTGCCGGATAGCGAGCGTGGCTGTCTGAATACTGTCGCTTCCTTCCGGCGCGAGAATATGTGCGCCCAAAAGTTTGCGGTTCTTTTTATCGGCAACGAGCTTAATGAGGCCGCGCGTGTCGCGTGCCGCAAGTGCGCGTGGCACGGCGTTGAGCGGCAGCACCGACACTCGCGTTTCATATCCAGCGGCACGAGCTGCCGCTTCGGTCAATCCGACGCTCGCCAGCTGCGGGTCGGTGAACACGACCGCGGGCATTGCGCTGTTGTCATAGCGAAGGCTGTCACCGTTGAGGGCATTCTTGGCCGCGAGCTTTGCGCCATAGGCCGCCATGTAAACGAACTGGTCGTGACCGGTGACATCGCCCGCAGCGTAGACGCTAGAGCGCGTGGTTCGCATGCGATCGTCCACCTTGATGCTGCTATTTGGCTCTTGCGCGACGCCGGCTTCCTTGAGGCCTAGCCCCTCGACGTTGGGCGCACGGCCCGTCGCGACCAATAGACGTTCGGCGGTTTGCGTCTCGTCGTGGCCATCCCGCGTGACGACAAGAGAAACGACGCTATCGGTCTGTCTAGCCAGCTTGTATGTGACACCGCACTTCAACTGGATACCCTCGTCGCGGAAATACCCCGAAAGGGCGTCCGCGATCTCAGGTTCCGCCGTCGGCAGGAGCCGGCTGCGGCAAACTATCGTGACCTTCACGCCCATGCGTGCGAACATCTGCGCCAGTTCCGCGCCGATGTAGCCGCCGCCGATCACCAGCAGTGACTTCGGCAAGGCTTCAAGCGACAGCGCAGATGTGCTGGTCAGATAGTCAACGTTCTCGATACCGGGGATCGAAGGCACCGCAGGACGCGCACCGGTGGCGATGACAAGACGCTGCGCCTTGATGAGATCGCCGTTGATCGCGACACCACCTTCGGCAAGCCGGGCCTGTCCTTCGACATAAGAAATAGTGTTATAGGCGGGCAGCAAGTCCGCGTATTTCGACCGCCGCAGGTCTGCCACAAGTTCATCTTTCTGGCGGACGGTCGCTTGCCAATCGTCCGCGTAAGCCTTGGCCCTGATACCGGCAAAACGTGCGGCGGCACCCGCTTGGTGCAGCGTTTCGGCGGCACGGATCAGCGTTTTCGACGGCACGCAGCCGATGTTGACGCATGTGCCGCCGATCGTACCGTGACCGATCAGGGCCACTTGCGCGCCCTGTTCCGCCGCAGTGATCGCTGCCGAGAAACCGGCCGAACCCGCGCCGATGACAGCGAGATCAAAGTTCTTGCCTCGATTTTCCAAAACGCAACAGTCATTCATGTTTTGGCGCCTTGTTGAAAGCTTCAGGTCCGCAGCAGCCCTGTGCGCTTGCGCGACGATGCCGCAACCACAGGACGCCACCGCCAACAGCGATCAGTGCGGCGGCAATCAGGAGGTACGCTGAAATAGAAAGCCAAGCTGTCAGACCTGCCGCACCGATTGCAGCAACAAGTAACGGCCCCCCGCAACACAGCATCACCGCGAGAACTGCGCCTATGATGCCGAGTCCGGTATGCGACTGACCGCTCATCGACGCCACGGAGCAGGTGACGAGGGATAACCCGCGTTCGTTGTCGCGGTGACGAGAGCCGCTACGTTCGTTGCCGCATCATCGAAGGTCACCGTGGCCGTCACGTCCGCATCGCCGTTCGGCTGCGTGACCTGCACGGCCTTGACGCCCTTCACGTGCTCCAGCGTGCTCTTGATGATCGGGCCGCATAGCACGCATCCGGCATGATGCACGTCCAGCACGGCTGTGGTCTCGGCCGCCTGTGCGTCCAGGGGGGCGACGAAGAAACCGAGCGCCAGGGCTGCGGCAAGGTGATGCTTCATTGATGACCTCACTTGCTCTTTTCCATCGGCTTCATCTCCATCGGCTTCATCTTCTCGATCTCTGCCGTAGGCATCTCTTTCGCGATTTGCGTTGGATATCCCTGATCGGTCGTCGCCTTGCTGAGTGCAGCCGACGTCGTTACGGCATTGTCGAAGACCACATTGGCGATCATGTCGCCGGCGCCGTTCGGTTTACCGACCTCGACCAACTCCACGCCTTTCACACGGTTAAGTGCGGCTTTGACGATCAGGGGGCACAGTTCGCAGCGGGCATTGTGAACATTCAGGATGGCGACCGACTCCGCTGCCTGAGCGGCCATCGGGGCGGCGAGGAGGGCAAGCGAGAGAACGGCAGCAGCTTGGCGGATCATGCTCTATCTCCATGTTTTATTTTCAGGAACCGAGGAAGGCACGAGCGACGTACGGAAAGCCGACCGCGATCACGACGAGCGCTCCCGCGCTCCAGAGGCCGATCCTCGCCATACGGCTCGAAGCTGGCCGGGCGCAGTAGGAACCGTCCGCGCAGGCCGCCTTCGGCTTCCAGTAGACGAGGTAAGCGCCATAGCCGATGAAGCCGAGGGCGACCGCCGCGAACATCGGCTGGTAAGGTGCAAGCGCGGTCAGGTTGCCGATCCAGGCTCCGCTGACGCCCAGCATGAACAGTGCGAAGGGAACCACACAGCATGAGGCCGCGCCCAGCGCCGCCGCGATCCCGCCGGCAGCCGTCAATTTTTGCCGTCGCCCAATCGCGGCGCTTTCACGGGACTGATCCGCGGGCGAATTTTGCATCGCGATTGCCGCCACGCGCATGTGATCGTTCATGCAATTGCCTTTCATTCATTCAGCCGTCTGATAAGGTGCATCCTGTAGCAACTACAGGAGCAAGGACTTTCGCATGCGTGAGATCACGACTTCGCGAGCAGACGGCTTAGCGATTGGGGAACTATCGAAGCTGACTGGCGTGCACATTGAGACGATTCGCTATTACGAGCGGATCAAGATGCTACCGCTGCCGCCACGCACGTCGGGTGGCCGTCGGGTCTATGACCCGACCCACCTTCGCATCCTGGCCTTCGTACGGCGGTCGCGTGAGCTGGGTTTCTCGCTTGATGAAACCCGCGCGCTGATCCGGCTTGGCGGGCCTGAAAAGGCCTCATGCCGCGAAGTTCGCGAAATTGCCGCGCATCATCTTGACGATATCCACGCCAAGATCACTGATCTTCGCAAGCTAGAACGATTGCTGGCAAAAACGGTTGCCCAATGCACTGGCACCACCGCACCAATATGCCCTGTACTGGATATTCTCGATATCCAGCGCTCGAAATAGCTGAACGTTTGAGTACTGGTTTCCCCTTAAGGCAGGGGGCGGATTACGGACGGTTAACGTGGCAGTGCGCGACGCGTGGCGTGGCCGGCCGAAAACCGCTATATTCCCGCCATCGAGGTACTGAAATTGGCCATGCAACCACACCGCTTCGGCGACACGCGGCGGCGACGCTTCCGCCGCATTCCCGTACGCACGCTGGCGCCGAATCTCATCACGCTACTGGCGATGTGCGCCGGCTTGACCGCAATCCGGATGGCATTCGAGGACCGTTACGTGCTGGCGCTCGCCGCGATCGTTTTCGCCGCGATCCTTGACGGCATCGACGGCCGCTTGGCGCGGTTCCTCAAGGGAACCTCGCGCTTCGGCGCGGAGCTCGACAGCCTTTCCGACTTCGTCAATTTCGGCGTCGCGCCGGCGTTGATTCTCTATTTCTGGGGTTTGCATGAGCTGAAATCGGCCGGCTGGATTGCCGCCATGACGTTTGCGATTTGCGCAGCTCTCCGTCTCGCCCGCTTCAATGTCATGATCGAAGATCCCGATCGGCCCGCTTGGACCGGCAATTTCTTTGTCGGCGTGCCGGCGCCGGCCGGCGCTATCACGGTGCTGCTGCCGATTTATGCGGCGTTCCTCGGCGTTCCGCGCTCGGGATTTCTGACCTGGCTGACGCTGTTCTACACGCTTAGTGTCGCGTTACTAATGGTGTCGCGGCTCCCGGTGTTTTCCGGAAAACGCGTCGGCACCCGCGTGCCGCCGGAAATGGTCGGTCCGCTGATCGTCCTGGTGGTGCTGGCGATCGCGCTCCTGATCGCTTATCCGTGGATATTGCTGACCGCCGGCACCCTTGCTTATCTCGCGAGCCTGCCGTTCGGATGGCTATCCTATCGCGGCTATGAGCGGCGCTCGCGCGATGCCAGGGCGGAAGCAACGACCGTGCCGTTGCCTACTTCGCCGACGATAGTTCCCGGTCTGGTCCGGCCGGTGGACGACGACGATCGCCCATCGCGTCTGAATTGAGCCGTTGCGCCGGCGCGCGGCGGCGAGAGATATTTGCCGATGCGTGTTGTCCGGCGCCGCTTCCTCTTCTCGACGCTGGCTTCGCTGGCGGCTCCCGCCGTCATTCGCATGGCGCGCGCCGATACCCTGCCGATCGCGCTCAAGCTGCACCACGCCTTCTCGGCGGTGTCGAGCGTGCATGACAAGTTCCTCTCGCCGTGGGCGCGCAAACTCGAGGCGGAATCGAACGGGCGCATTCGTATCGACATCTTTCCATCGATGGAGCTGGGCGGCGCGCCGGCGCAGCTGTTCGACCAGGCGCGCAATGGCGATGCCGACATCGTTTGGGCGGCGCCCGGCTTGACGCCGGGCCGCTTTCCCAAAATCGAGATGTTCGAATTGCCGTTTTTACCGTCGCGCCGTGCGCTGGTCAGTTCAAGAGCGCTGCAGGACTTCGCTGCAATTTATCTGAAGGACGAATTCGACGAAGTTCACCCGCTCTGCTTCTCGTGTTCCGATCGCGGGGTCATCCACGCTTATGCGGCGGTCCGCTCGATCGCCGACATCAAGGGACTGCAGCTGCACGTGCAGACGCGGCTCGGCGGCGAAGCGATGCGGGTGCTCGGCGCCCAGCCCGTGCCGATGCCGAGCGAGGAACTGCCGGTCGCGCTCAGCGAACGCATCATCGACGGCTGTGTCGATCCCTGGCACATGGTGCCGCCGCTGCGGCTCAACGAACTCCTCAAGACGCACACGGAATTTTCCGATCTGTCGCTGTCGAGCCGGACCTACGTCCTGGCGATGAACAAGCCGGCCTATGAACGGCTGCCGCACGATCTTAAATCCGTGCTCGACAATAATTCGGACGCGGTTGCGGCCGGCATGGCCGGCACCATGTGGGATATTCAGGCCCATACCGTCGCTGAGAATGTCGCCGAGGGCGGCGATGTGATTGTTACGCTGTTGCCGGAAGCGGTCGCGCATTGGCGCAAGGCGACCGAGCCTGTCGTTGAGACCTGGCTGAAGGACATCAAGCAAGACAAGGTTGACGGCGGCAAAATGATCGCGAGCGCCCACGCCCTGTTGGCGAAATATGCCGGTTTGCCGGCGCCGGAGCCGCCGCAAACTCCGTCGCCGCAGCAGGAAGCGGCGCCGCCGCCCCAGCCGCCACGCTCGGCCGGCGTAACCACGGTCCCGAATGCACCGGTTCCGGCTGCGGCGTCGCCGATTGCAAAACCCGCTCCGTCACCGACGCCGCATGTCGCGACACAAGCGCCGTCGCCCGCGCCGGCGGCGTCCATCGCCAAGCCTGAACTGGCCGCGCCGTCAGCGGCTCCGGCCATAAAGCCCATTCATGTGCCGCCGCCTCATGTCGCGGCGCCGCCGCCTTCGCCCGTGCCGCCGGCACCGGTTGCAAGACCCCTGCCAACGATGTCCGCGGCTCCCGTGGTAAAGCCAGTCCCGCCGGCGGCTCCCGCTTCACCGCCCGTGCTCGCGCCGGCGCCACCGCCGAAGACGTTGAATATTCCGCTTTAACGCCGCGCAATTACAGCTGCGGCGGATAGCCCGGCATCAGATCGTACGGGTGCGCCCAACCCGGCAAGGCCTTGATACGGTCGAGCCAGACGGCGATGTTGTTACGCTCGGCGGCGATGTCGAAGCCGAATTCCTCGGCCGGATAGTACAGATAAGCGCAAAGCGAAATATCGGCGATGGTCGGCCGGTCGCCGAGCATGAATGGCGTTCCTGCAAGCCGCTTGTCGAGGATCGCCAGACTGCCGTCGATGCGGCTCTTAAGAAACGCCATCACGGCCGGTTCGCCGGCCGGCTGCGCGAAATTCCTAAGGAAACGATAGGGCCCCAAGAAGCCGTTGACCTTCTGATTGTCGAAAATGATCCAGCGCAGCGTTTCGAGTCGCTCGTCCTCGCCCTGCGGTTTGAACCGGCCAGTGCGCTCCGAGAGATAAGTCAGGATCACGCCGGATTGGCTGAGCTTCTTGGCGCCGTGCACCAGAACCGGCGCCTCGCCCATCTCGTTGACCTCGGCGCGGTATTTCGGCGTTCGCGTCTCGCCGCCCTTGAAGAAGTCGACATAGACCGGCTGCCAATCGGCGCCGATCAGGTTGAGCATCAGCGCGGCGCGATAGGCATTGCCGGATTGAGCGAAGCAATAGAGCTGATACTCGGCCATAACATCTCCGATAAGCGATTGCGAAAATCGATCACGGTCTGGCAAGCGTGACGTCGCCGCCGTTTGTAGCTTTTCCCTCGAAGTGGCCGCCGCTGAATGACAGTTCGGCTAGCACTTGGCCCTTGTAATCGTGGATTATCAGCATGTCGTGCTCGTAAGTCCATTTCCGGCTGGTGAAGAAGCTGCCGGGACAGCCGCCGGCGGGAGCGATTTTGCCTTGGTCGGCGCCGGGAGTGTCATTGAGCGTCATCATGCAGGCGGCGCCGCCGGCCGCCGCGAACTTCCATCGCCCGGCGAGATCGACCGGAGGCGGTTGCGGCGGCGGCGGCGCTGCTGGCGCGGTCGCGGCTGAAGCAGGCGGAGCCACCGCCGGCTCGGGCACGCCGCTGCCGAATCGCTCGGTATTGCTGCACGCACTGAGCGCTGCGAGCGCGAGCAGGAGCACGCCGGCTTTGACCGCACGTCTGGCCGGGTGGCTCATGCGTCGGAAACCGATCAATCGATAAGCTTGCAGCATCTCACCGCATGGTAGGAATCACGAACTCGGCGCCTTCCTTGGTACCGGAGGGCCAGCGCGCGGTCACGGTCTTGGTCTTGGTGTAGAATCGGATCGAATCGGGGCCGTGCTGGTTGAGATCGCCGAAACCCGAGCGTTTCCAGCCACCGAACGAGTGATAAGCAAGCGGGACGGGAATGGCGAAATTGACGCCGACCATGCCGACCTGCACGCGGCTGGTAAAATCGCGCGCGGTGTCGCCGTCGCGGGTGAAGATGGCGACGCCGTTGCCGTATTCGTGCTCGGACGGCAGCCGCACCGCCTCCTCGTAGTCCTTGGCGCGCACCACCGAAAGCACAGGTCCGAAGATCTCCTCTCTGTAGATTTTCATCTCCGGCTTCACCTCGTCGAACAGGCAGCCGCCGATGAAATTGCCGTTCTCGTAGCCCTGGAGCTTGAAGTCACGCCCGTCAACGACGAGTTTGGCGCCTTCTTTGACGCCGGTATCGATATAACCGCGCACCTTGTCGAGAAGCTCGCGTGTGACCATCGGGCCGTAATCGGCCTGTTGGTCGGTCGATGGGCCGATCTTGAGACTCTCGACGCGCGGAATGAGTTTCTGCATTAGCGTGTCGGCGGTCTTCTTGCCGACCGGCACGGCAACCGACACCGCCATGCAGCGTTCGCCGGCCGAGCCGTAGCCGGCGCCGATTAGCGCGTCGACAGCCTGGTCCATGTCGGCGTCCGGCATCACGACCATATGATTCTTGGCGCCGCCGAAGCACTGCACGCGTTTGCGGTGCGCGGTCCCGGTTGCGTAAATGTATTCGGCGATCGACGACGAGCCGACAAAGCCGATGGCCTTGACGCGTGCGTCGGTGAGCAGCGTGTCGACGGCCGCCTTGTCGCCGTTGACGACATTGAGCACGCCCTCCGGCAGTCCCGCCTTGACGAACAATTCGGCGATCCGCATTGGCACCGACGGATCGCGCTCCGACGGCTTGAGGATGAAGGCATTGCCGCACGCGATGGCCGGCGCGCATTTCCATAGCGGGATCATGGCGGGAAAATTGAACGGCGTGATGCCGGCAACGACGCCGAGCGGCTGGCGGATCGAATACAGATCGATGCCTGGCCCGGCGCCCTCCGAAAATTCACCCTTCATCAAATGCGGGATGCCGCAGGCGAACTCGACCACTTCGAGCCCGCGCTGGATGTCGCCCTTGGAGTCGGGAAAAGTCTTGCCGTGTTCGGACGACAGAAGCCGGGCCAGATCGTCATATTCGCTCTGGATCAATTCCAGGAACTTGAACATGACGCGGGCGCGGCGCTGCGGATTGGTGGCGGCCCACCCGGGGAAGGCGGCTTGCGCATTGGCGATCGCCTTTTCAACCTCGGACTTTCCCGCCAGCGCGACCTTGGCCGCCACCTCGCCGGTGTTGGGATTGAAAACGTCGCCGAAACGCCCCGAGGTCCCCTTCGCTTCCTTTCCGCCGATGAAATGACCAATCTCACGCATGTGTGTTCTCCCCGGACGAGCAGCGCCGCCAGCCGCTCAGCTCCCACCTATCTTGCGGCTTTTTTCCGTGGCGGTCATCCCCTTAGCTTGGGGGCGAGTACTACCGCGAGCCTGCACCAGGGCAACGATGTCCAACCGGCGTTAACGTGACCTGGCCATCAGTAACCGTCCCTTAAGCGCAATGATCGTACCTATAAGGCCATTGCCAGGGGCTCGCCGTCGCGGGTTGGGTGCGGTTTCATGGATATTGCCACGGGTCTCGGCCTTCTGGCCGGCACGACAGTCGTCTTGACCGTAATGCTCATGGGCGGCGGTCTCGGCATGTTCGTGAGCGACCACGCCGTCATTGTCATTTTCGGTGGGTCCTTTGCCGCGACTTTGATCCGCTTTCCGCTGTCGTCGATCTTTCACGGCTTGCCGCTCGGCATGAAATTCGTCTTCAGCATGCGCCGCATTTCGCAGCGCGATCTGGTCGATGAAATCGCCGGCCTCGCCGAGATCGCCCGCAAGCAAGGCCCGATCGGGCTGGAAAAGGTCGAGATCGAGGATCCGTTCCTCGCCAAGGGCATCCGCTTCGTCGCCGATGGTTACGACGCCGAGTTCATCCGCGACAATCTCGAACGCGACCGCGATAACTTCCTGCAGCACCTCGACGAAGGTCAGAAAATCTATCGTGCGGTCGGCGACTGCGCCCCCGCCTTCGGCATGATCGGCACCCTGATTGGCATGGTGCAGATGTTCGCCAACATGACCGATCCGTCCAAACTGGGCCCGTTCATGGCGACAGCGCTGTTGGCGACGCTCTACGGTGCGGTGGTGGCGAATATCTTGACTCTGCCGATCGCCGATAAGTTGCATCTCAAATTGGTCGACGAAGAGATCAACCGCACGCTGATCATCGACGGCATCCTCATGATCCGCGAATCGAAAAGCCCGACGCTGGTGCGCGAAATGCTGATCGCCTACCTGCCCGAAAAGCATCGGGATGCGGCGCCTGAGCCGGTTCCGGCCTGAGGCAAAGAACTTAACGATGGCGCGGCGCAAGGAAGCACACGGCGGCGGCCACGGCTGGTTTGTCACCTTTGCCGATCTGATGGGCCTGCTCGTCAGCTTCTTCGTCATGCTGGTCGCTTTCTCCAGTCAGGACCAGCAGAAGCTGCAGATCGTCGCCGGTTCGATGCGCGATGCCTTCGGCACGCAGACCAACGTCCGCTATTCGGGCATCATCGAGGTCGACGGCCTGCCGACCCGGCCAAAGCTGAAAAACGCAGCCCACATCCAGCCCGAGGACGCTTCCGCCACGCCCACTCCCGACCAGGGCGCTCACAATCCCGACTACGGCAGCAAGTTTCAGAGCGACCAGGCGTTCGCGCTCGCCGCGGCCTCGCTGCGCCAAGCGCTGGAAGACATGCCGGAACTGACGGAAGCCAGCAAGCACATCGTGTTCGAAGAGACCAAGGAAGGGCTCAACATCAACATCGTCGACCAGGACGGCCGCTCGATGTTCCCGGAAGGCTCCAAGGAGCCGTATGAGCGCACGCGGACGATCATCGAGAAAATTGCCGGGCCGCTGAAAGCGGTGCCCTATCGGATTTCAATCACCGGTCATACCGCCGCGTCGCAGACGGCGCCGCAGCCCGACTATGGCCCGTGGAACCTCTCGGTCGATCGCGCCAATGCGGTGCGGCAAATTCTCGAGGAACAGGGTTATCCATCGTCCAGGATGTACGAGGTGGCGGGGAAGGCCGATACCGACCCGCTATTCCCGGACGATCCGTATATGGCCGCCAATCGGCGCGTGACGATCACTTTGATGCACGAAGCGCCGCCGGTTCCGCCGGACCTAAAACCTTAACGGCAAGCGGCGCAGCCGAGCGCCGCGGCGGCATTAGGACTTCAGTATAAGCCATTGATCTATAATAGCTAAATCGCATTTACCCGCGCGTATGGTCTTTATGACCGGATAATATTATGTGGCGGTTTGCGAACTGCGCTTCCGCCGGCGCGAAAATATTTCGGCTTAACTGCTCATGACTCTCCGTTACGAAGGGTGTATAGGCGCGGCCCTGCATCGGTCTCGATGTGGCATCAGGAACAGGGCGACGTCCTGTCTTAACATTCATGACAGATAGTGCGAGCGCTCCCGCCCCGGGGAGCGAAACGCCGGTCGACGGCATCGGCGCTGCTCGTTCCCACACCGGTCTCTGGAGCCTTGCGCTCGGCAGCATCGGCGTTGTCTACGGCGACATCGGCACGAGCCCGCTCTATGCCTTGCGCGAAGCGATCATCGCCGCGTCGGGTGGGGAACGCGGCGAAATAGATCGCGCGGCGGTACTCGGTGTGATGTCGCTCATTTTGTGGGCGCTGTTCGTTATCGTCACCTTGAAATACGTGGTGATCCTGCTGCGGGCCGATAACAATGGGGAAGGCGGCACGCTCACTTTGATGGCGTTGGCCTCGCGCGCCGTCGGCCGGATGAGCAGGGCTGCCGGTGTCGTCGCGCTGCTGGGCATCGTCAGCGCGGCGCTGTTCTACGGCGACGCCGTCATCACGCCGGCATTGTCGGTGCTGTCCGCCGTCGAAGGCATCGACGTGGCGACGCCGGCGTTTCACGAATATATCGTGCCGCTGACAGTGGTCATTCTCCTGATCCTGTTCGCGGTCCAGTCGCGCGGCACGGCCAAGGTCGCGGCGCTGTTCGGGCCAATCATGCTGGTCTGGTTCGCTGCGATCGCGCTGCCCGGCCTGGTCTGGATCGCCAACGATCCGGGCGTGCTGTGGGCGCTTAACCCGTTTTACGGAATCGATTTTCTGCTACACCACGGCATCGTCGGACTGTTTACGCTTGGCGCGGTGTTTCTCGCCGTCACCGGAGCCGAGGCGCTCTATGCCGACCTCGGGCATTTCGGGCGCCGACCGATTCAGTTGGCGTGGATTGTCGTCGTGCTGCCGTCGCTGGCCGTCAACTATCTGGGGCAGGGCGCGTTGGTGTTCGCGCATCCGAAGGCGATCGCGAATCCGTTCTTCCTGATGTACCCCGATTGGGCGCTGATCCCCATGGTCGTGCTGGCCACGTTGGCGACCGTGATCGCGAGCCAGGCGGTCATTACCGGGGCCTATTCGCTCACCAGTCAGGCGATCCAGCTCGGCCTATTGCCGCGCTTCGAAGTGCGTCACACTTCGGCGGAGCAGGCCGGCCAGATCTACATGCCGCGGGTCAACGGGATGCTTTTGCTCGGCGTGCTTCTCCTGGTCGCGATGTTCCGCTCTTCGAGCGCGCTCGCTTCGGCCTACGGCATCGCCGTCACCGGCACCATGGTGGTTACCTGCATGATGGCGTTCATCGTCATTTGGCGGATGTGGCGTTGGTCGCCATACGCCGCGGCGGCGCTGATCGTGCCGTTCCTGGTCATCGACTTGACGTTTCTTTCGGCCAACATGCTCAAGGTCGTGCAAGGTGGCTGGGTGCCGTTGGCGCTCGGCGGCGTGGTCATGCTGGTGATGTATACGTGGCGGCGCGGCAGTCGCATCCTGTTCGCCAAAACCCGCCGGCTCGAAACGCCGCTCGACGATCTGGTGCGTATTTTGGAGAAAAAACCGCCGCAGCGTGTCCCCGGCACTGCAGTCTTTCTGACCAGCGATCCGAAAAGCGCGCCGACCGCGCTGCTGCACAGCCTCAAGCATTACAAGGTGCTGCACGAAAAGAACGTGATCCTCAGCGTCGAGACCATGCATACCCCGCGCGTCGGCAACGACAAGCGCGTCCGCATTGAACCGGTCGGCTCGACCTTTATGCGCGTGCAGTTGCGCTTCGGCTACATGGAAATGCCGAACATTCCGAAGGCACTGGCGATTGCGCGCAAGCTCGGCTGGCAATTCGACATCATGTCGACGTCGTTTTTCTTGTCGCGCCGTACGCTACGGCCGGCGCCGCATTCCGGCATGCCGCGCTGGCAGGACCGGCTGTTCATCACGCTGGCGCGCTCGGCCAATGACGCTACCGACTATTTCCAGATTCCCACCGATCGCGTCGTCGAGGTCGGCACCCAGGTCACCGTCTGACGTTGGCGGCTTCACCTGTGGGGCGGGAGGACGTAAGCTAAAGCTCACGATCTCGAGGAGGCCGCCAATGTCCGATCAAAGTCCCAGCGTGCGCGATTTGACGCCGCAAGAGGTGGCGCGCGGGCTGCAAGACGGCCGCATCGTGCTGGTCGACGTGCGCGAGCCGAACGAAACGGCGATCGAGCGCTTTCCCGACGCCGTGCTGGTGCCGCTCTCGGCGTTCGATCCGGCGGCAATCCCGGAGCCGGCCGGGCGCGATGTGGTGTTCGCCTGCCGCTCCGGCCGCCGTTCCGTGACCGCGTCGCTGGCGGCACAGGAACAGGGCTTCGCCTATGGCTCGCATCTCGCCGGCGGCATTTTGGCCTGGAAAGCCGCAGGCCTACCAACCGAGACGTGATGCAGCCGAGCGGAATTGTCTTCGGACTCGTTGTTGCCGTCTTTTTGCTTGCCGGGCCGGCGCGGCCGGCGGAGCGCGTCGTCAACTATTACAATTGGTCGGACTACCAAGCTCCGGCCGTGCTCGACGAATTCACCAAGGAAACCGGCATCACGGTTCGTTACGACACGTTCGATTCCAACGATACGCTCGAGGCTAAATTGCTGGCCGGGCAGTCCGGCTACGACGTTGTCGTGCCGACCGGTTATTTTCTCGCCCGCCAGATCAAGGCAGGCATTTTCCAGAAGCTCGACAAATCGAAGCTGCCAAGTCTTGCTTATGTCTGGCCGGAGATTGCCAATCGGCTCGCGGTCTACGATCCAGGCAATCAATACGCCGTCAACTACATGTGGGGCACGACCGGCGTCGGCTACAATGTCGAGGACGTGAAGCGGATTTTAGGTCCCGATGCCAAGATCGATTCGTGGGACTATGTCTTCGATCCCGACAAGATCAAGAAGTTCGAGAAATGCGGCATTCACATGCTGGATTCGTCCGACGACATCATGACGGCGGGCCTGCATTATCTGCACCTCGATCCGAATTCGAGCGACCCCGGCGACCTGAAAAAGGTCACCGATCTCCTGATGCGTATCCGGCCCTATGTGCGTAAATTCCATTCCTCGGAATATCTCAATGCGCTGGCGACTGGCGAGATCTGCTTTGCCGTCGGCTGGTCCGGCGACGTCAAGCAGGCGCAGCGCCGCGCGGCCGAGGCCAAGGGCGGCATCCAGATCGGCTATTCGATCCCGAAACAGGGCGCGCAATTGTGGTTCGACAATCTCGCCATTCCGAAGGATGCGCCGCATCCGCAGGAGGCGTACGAACTGATCAATTACCTGATCAAGCCCGAAGTCGCGGCCAAAAACACCAATTACGTCTGGTACGCCAACGGCGACCGGCCGAGCCGGTTCATCGACCCCGCGATCCTCGACGACCCCACCATCTATCCGGACGCCGCGACCATGGCGAACTTCTACACCGTCATCGCCCACGATCCGAAGACGCAGCGAGTCATCAACCGGCTATGGACCCGGATCAAGACCGGGGAATGATACTGCGACAATAAAACACCGCAACAAGGCTGCCGGGGTGGCACGGATCTTGGCATGCAGGGGCCCGACTTGTTCTAGTATCCGAGCCGAACGCGATAGGAATTCGCAAAACACAGGGGGAGGAAATGATGAGATTCACCGTACGATCGACGCTGTCCCGGCGCAGTATCCTGAAAACCGCCGGCGCGGCTGCGGCCGGCATTGCCGCGCCGGCGCTGCTTGGCGTTCGCGCCGCCTACGCCGATTATCCGGATCGTCCGGTGAAGTTCGTGGTGGCCAATACGCCCGGCGGGCCATCCGATATCGTCGGCCGCATCGTCACCGCCGCGCTCGGGCAATCGACCGGCAAGACATTCGTCGTCGACAATCGCGGCGGTGCTGGCGGCAATATCGGCATGGAATATGTCGCGCATGCCGACCCGGACGGCTACACCATCCTGCTCGCGACCAACGCCGTTTCGGTGAATGTCGGCTTGTACAACCATCTGCCATTCGATCCGGTCAAGGATTTTGTCGCCGTCAGCGAGTTGGCGACGTCCCCGAATACCTTCGTCGTTAAAGCCGACCTGCCGGCGAAAACGATGCAGGAATTCGTCGCGCTAGCCCAGGCCAATCCCGACACGTACAATTGCGCCACCCCGCCTATCGGCACGACAGCGCAGCTGCAGTTGGAACTTCTGAAGATCCGCGACAAGCTGCCGAAGCTCGCGGATATCGTGTTCAAGGGCGGCGGCGACGCCATCGCCGCGCTGCTCAGCGGCACCGCGCAATTGAGCTCGGGCTCATTGGCGCCGGCTTTGCCGCACATCAAGGCTGGCACGCTGCGCTGCCTCGCCGTCAGCGCCGCCGCCCGCTGGGCCGCTCTGCCGGACGTGCCGACCATGGAGGAATCCGGTTACAAGGATTTCGCATTTGCGGTCGACTGCGTGCTGCTGGCGCCGGCCAAGACCCCGCCCGCCAACGTCAAATGGCTGGAGGCGGAGACCCTCAAGGTTCTCAAGACGCCGGAAATGAAAGACAAGCTCTTCAAGGCCGGCTTCCTGGTGCGGCCGCAGGGCGCCGATGCCGCCTGGGCGCGGGTGACCAAGGAAATCGGCATGTTCAAGGGGATCATCGATCAGGCCGGCATCAAGAAGATGTAGCGCCCTGACAAAGGAACTTCGGAGCGGCAAAAAGGCTCTCCCCCTGACATCCAAACCAGCTTCCGGAGGCCGGACGGGCGACAAGGACCGCAACCGGAGGGGGAGGGAGGGTCATGCGCGACGAGGCGTACCACCGGGCCCTGACGGCAAGCGGCTATATGATCGCTAGCGCTATCGTTGCCCTGTCGATCGCTTACCTGTCGGCTATGGCCGGAACGATTCTGACAACCTTGGACATCCTGCCGGCGCACCTGATGTAGTTCCCCTTACCGCCATCGCCGGTGCAGCCAGAGCCACTGTTCCGGATACTGCCGGATCCAACCCTCGATCACCGAAGTGATCGCCTGCATGGTGCCTTTGATCTCGATGCGGCCGGCTGCGTCGCGCACGGGCTCGACCGGATCGGAGACTTCGCCCCAAAAACTGTTGCCGTCGGGCTTGCGCACCACGCGCATGCCGTAAATCGGCAGCTCGGTCTGCCGCGCCAGCATCGCGACCAGCGGGTTGGCGAGGCACGGCCGGCCGAAGAAGGTGACCTCGACGCCTTTGCTGTAGTGCTGGTCGGCCAGCATGCCGACGTGAATGCCGGATTGCAGCAGGCGGGCTAGCCTGACCGGCGCATCGAGCCCGGTCGGGATGAGTTCGCCCATCAGCGGCTCGCGCAACTTGACGATCACGTCGCTGACCGCACCGATATTCGGCCGTCGAAACAGCACCGCGGATTTCGCGCCGATCAATTTCGCGCCGACGCCGGGCAGCTCCCAATTGGCGAGATGCGCGGCAAAGCCGATCGTCGCGCGGCCGCTTTTCATGATCCAGTCGTAGCGTTCCTTCGACTCCGGCGGATAGGTGATGACGTCGGCGGTTTGTTTTCCGAAACCCTCGACGCAGAACTCGTCGAGATGGGCGAATTCGACGGCGATGCGGCCGAGATTGTCCCAGACACCGCCGAGGATTCTCTCGATCTCGGCGTCGGATTTTTCCGGGAAGGCTAAGCGCAATTGCACGCGGCCGATGCGGTGTTCCTTGAATAACGGGCCGGTCTTGCGCATGAACGCGCCGGCGAAATTGGCCATGCGCCGCCGATCGGTATGCTTGATCGCGTCGAGCAGGCCGACCGTCAGCGCGCCGGCCGTCCGATCTAGCAGACGCTTGAAGCGCCCGGCCGCCATCAGAATGCGATCCGGGAAAGTGGAAACCGGTTTTCCGAAAACATGATGCTAGAAAATGACGATGATCTTGCCGAATACCTGCCGGCTCTCGAGCCGCGCCAGGCCGCGCTCGAACTCGGCGAGCGGCACTTCAGTATCGATGACCGGGGTGAGGCCGGACGCCATCTTGGCGAGGCTCTCGCGGATATTGCGCATCGAACAGCCGAACGAGCCGAAGATGCGATACTGCTGCAAATAGAGCTGGAACAGATTCATGGTGATCGACTGACCCGAGGTCGAGCCGCAGGTGACCAGCCGTCCGCCGCGCTTAAGGCATAGAAGCGAGCCGTTGAACGTGTCCGGCCCGACATGCTCGAAGGCGACGTCGACGCCCTTTTTGCCGGTAAGCTTGCGCACGGCGCTTTCGAAACGATCGGTCTTGTAGTTGATGACGTGATCGGCGCCGAGCGCCTTCGCCTTTTCCGCTTTGGCGTCGTCGCCGACGGTGGTGATGACGGTGCAGCCGATTGCTTTTGCCATCCTGATTGCAGTCGAGCCGATGCCGGAACCGCCGGCTTGCACCAGAATGGTCTCCCCCGGTTCGAGCTTGGCATTGTCGAACAGCATGTGCTGAACGGTGCCGAAGGCCACCGGCGCGCAAGCGGCGTCGCGAAAACTCACGCCCGGCGGGATCGGTACGACGAGGCGCGCCGGCATGTTGATGAGATCGCGGGCGAAACCGTCGACGTGGAACCCCATGATGGAGGCCACGTTCTCGCAGAGATTGTCGCGGGCCTCACGGCAGGCCTTGCAGGCGCCGCAGGTGAGAGCGCCATAGGCGACGATGCGGTCGCCAACCTTGCACGAGGTGACATCCGCACCAACTGACGCGATTTCGCCGGCCGCCTCGACGCCGACGACCAGCGGTAGCTTGCGTTTGGCGAAGGCCATGCCGCGCCAGCCCCAGACGTCGATGTGATTGAGGCCGATCGCCTTGATGCGGATCTGCACTTCGCCCGGACCTGGCGCCGGCGGTGCCGCGACGTCACGCAGCTCGATCTTGCGGTCGGCAATGAGCGTCAGCGCACGGATGGTCCGCGCCGGAGCGGCTGCGCTTTCGCCAATTGTCGTTGCTGCAGTCCCGGTCACGCCGGCTCCCGCGTCAGGACCAGCGAAACATTCTGGCCGCCGAAGCCGAAGGAATTCGAGATGACCCGCGTCACCTTCGCGTCGCGCGCCGCGTTCGGCACGACATCGAGCGGTATCGCCGGATCGGGCACGTTGTGGTTGATGGTCGGCGGAATGCGCTGATGTTCAAGCGTGAGCAGCGAAAACACCGCTTCCACCGCACCAGCCGCGGTTAGCGTGTGTCCGATCATCGATTTGTTCGACGACATCGGAACGTTGCGGATGCGCTCGCCAAATACCGTCGAGACGCCGAGACATTCCATCTTGTCGTTTTCCGGCGTCGAGGTGCCGTGCGCGTTGATGTAGTCGACGTCCTGCGGCCCGACGCCGGCGTCGGCCAGCGCATTGCGCATGCAGGCGATGACCGGCTTGCCGTCCGGGCTCGACCGGGTGCGGTGAAACGAATCCGATTTCTCGCCGCAGCCTTCGAGAACGCCGAGTATCTTCGCGCCGCGTGCAATGGCGTCATCGTAATCTTCGAGCACTAGCGCTGCGGCGCCTTCGGCGAGCACGAAGCCGTCGCGGTTCTTGGAAAACGGCTTCGACGCCTGCGCCGGCGGATCGTTCTGCGTCGACAGCGCGGAGAGCAGCGAGAATCGCACCAGCGATTCCGGCGTAATCGAGCCGTCCGCGCCCAGCGCGAGCGCGGCACGGCACTCGCCGCGGCGGATCGCTTCGACGCCGAGCTGGATTGCGGTCGCGCCCGAAGCGCAGGCCGTGGTCAGCGAGATCGGCGAGCCTTCGGTGCCGAAATGATCGGCCAGGTGTTCGCCGATGATGCCGTATTTGAGCGTCTCGTAGATCGGCGAAAATTGCGGCTCGTGCGCCACCCGCATGAGATCGGGATAGCCGGCATCTTTATCGGGCGCGGCTTCCTCGGCCATCTGAATACGGTAATGCCACTCGATTTCGAGCGGCGGTAGCGCCAGAAATAGCGGCCCGGGAAAACGGCCTTTACTGCCAATGCCGGATTGCGCAATCGCTTCTTCGCCGGCGAGCAGAGCAATGCGCTCGGACAATTCCGCCGGCGGCATATAGTCCTTGTAAACGTCGTCGACCGTACCGGCGATGGTGGTGCGCAGTGAATCGAGCGGAAAACGCGAGATACGCCGGATGCCCGACTTGCCGGCGCTCAATTTCGCCCAGTTGTCGGCCTTGCCGACGCCGAGCGAGGTGACGATGCCCATGCCGGTGACCGCGATCACCGCACGGCCGGCTTTGTCGCGATGCGCGCTTGCGGTGGGACGCGTCGAAGCCATCACGTTCTCCTTCAATTCACCCGTTCGAGCAGCGCCAGCCCCTCGCCGCGCCAGTTGCCGACGCTGGTGACGACGACTTGGGAAAGATCGGGCGGGCTGTCGCCGAAGTCGCCGGTCCCCGTCGGAGCGAACAGCTTGCCATGCTCGATCACCCCGCACCCGATGCCCAGATTGGCCATGAATTGGGTATCGACGCCATGCCCGATATACGTACCGGTATTGCGTACGGGAAGGCCGATATCCGCAAGAACCGCGCGTTCGGCCGAAGTGGCCGGTTCGAGGCCGGCCGCTCCGGAAATCACGGCGGCATGGGTGCGGTCGATACGATCGGAAATCGCGTCCCATTGCCGGCGCAACGAAGCCTCGGTTTCGCCGGGCTTACGCACATTGCGGTCGGAAAACACCTGCGAAATCCGCGCCCGCGGCCGCGCGCCGCGCCTTTCGGCATGGTCGCGGCTTTCCAGAACCAGAAAGGCGCCCATGGTCGCAAAGGCGATGCCGCCTTCGCGGCCGCGATCCCAGACCGGTGCGAACTTGTCCTTGAGCACGACCCCGCCAAGCTCGAACGCCAGCAGCACGTCCCAGCGCGTGCCGTGATAGGCGCCGCCGACCAGCGTCAACTCGCTTTGTCCGGCGGCGATGCGCGCTTGCGCTACACGCACCGCGTCGACGCCGGCCGGTTCCTCGCCCATAAAGGTTCGCGAGGAGCCGACAACACCGTGAACGAGCGAGATATTGCCGGCGAGCAGATTGGGCAGCTGCGCCAGAAACAAGGTCGGCCGCAGGTCGCTCATCAGACGCTCATTGAGAAAGGCGCCGGGCTGCTTGGTCTTGCGCACGCCCGCCATGATCGCGGTATCGACGCCGATATCACGCTCGCCGCCGCCGGCCGCCACGATCATATCGGTGTGGTCGAGCACCTCGGCATTGCCGGCGATGCCGGCATCGCTCAACGCCATGCCGGCGGAGTAGACGCCGACCCGCTGCCAGGTTTCCATCTGCCGCTGGTCGCTCTTTTTCGGGATCTGCTTGTCGAAGCTCATCGGCGCGAGCTGATGCACGATGTAGGGTGCGAAGCTCTTGTCGTCATAAGGCGGCGGGTCGCCGCGCTCGAGGTGACTCCACGCCGTCGCCAGCCCTTCGCCCAGACAGGTGAGCAGACCGACGCCGGTGATCCACACCTCGCGACGTCCGTTCACTTCACGAACTCCTTGGCCGGAAAGTTTATCCGCTCGGCCCATTCCCACAGTCCCGCGCGCAGCTCCGGGCTCGGATAGGGGATGATGCGATAGGTGAGCGTGGCGTCGCAGACCGCCGCGCCCTTGCACCAGCCCTTGGCTTCGCCGATGGCATAGCCGGAGCCCTCGTGCACCACTTTGCCTTCGAATTCGAGCTCGTCGCCGGGGAACACTGCGCTGCGAATTTTGCCTTCTTTGACGCCGGCAAGCGCCGGCAATCCGGTAAATCCGGTAAGCGCGCTCACCAGCCAGCCGGTCGTCTGCGCCATGCATTCGATGAGCAGCACGCCCGGCATCAGCGGATAGCCCGGGAAGTGGCCTTCGAACACGGGGCTCTGCATCGGCACGGTGCAGACCGCGCGCGCCACGCGTTCGACGATATCGACGGCGACGAAGCGGTCGATCATCTGAAAATATTCAAGACGCATAGGCGGCGCTCAGGCGCCCTTGGCAGCGATCAACTCGTCGATCCGCTCGCACAGGTTCTTCAGCACGAAATATTGGTCGGTCGTCGCTTTGCCGTCATTGACTTCCTGAGTCCATTGTTCGAGCGGAAGTTTTATGCCGAACGCCTTGTCGATGGCGAAAGCGATGTCGAGGAAATCGAGACTGTCGATCTCAAGATCGTTGATGGCGTGGCTTTCGGGCTTGATATTTTCACGCGGGATATCGCAGGTTTCCGCAATGATTTCAGCCACTTTATCGAACGTGGTGGACATCGGGCGTGCTCTTTTGGTCAGCAGGACGACGCGCCGGCCCAGCCCGGCGCGAGCAAGCCCGGTCGGATCGGGCTTCTCAATGTGAACGCCCCGTATAGCGAAGGATGCCGGCAAGTTCAACGGCGGCAACTGTGGTCCAGGACGCATTCCTGCCGGGCCGAAAAGGGCGGATTCGCTCTTGGTGGCAGGAGCTTACCCGACGGTTCTCGGCGCGCGACATCTGCCACCGCGCTTGATCGGCCAGCCCATATTACCTAGGAAAGCCCCCGAGAGGTCAGCCAGGAGTCTGCTATGCCGCCGGCGCTCGTGCGCAAGCGCTGTTTCGTGCAGATGACCGGCTACGAGCCGGTCGGTCCGGAACACCAGCATCGCCGCTTCACCCGCGAAATGGCGCGGTTCCACAAAGCCTGGAACGTCCAAGGCAAGGTTTCGCCGCCGACGCTGACGGCCGACGGGGCAGTCGCGAGTTGGACCGTCGAGACTTGCGGACCGAACTGGCGCGTGGCGACGGATTTTCACTGGTTCCGCTGGGACGACTTCGTCGCCGCCGACGGGGCGCGAAGCGATTGGTTGCGCTTCGCGCTCGGCATCGCCGCCCTGATGGAATTCATTTTGAGCGGGACCGTGCTCAAATATTTCATCGTGGCGTGGCGCTACGGCGGATTCTTCCTGTTTCCGCTCATTTACATCGTCGGCATGGCATGGTTATCGATCGGTCTGACGCGCTTTGCAGTCGGGCATCTTGGCCTGCCACATCCGATGCTGATCTCGCCCGCGCTCTGGCTGGCGCTCTTTGTCGCGTTGCGATGGACGTTCGGCCGGTTCGTCCATATCGGCTACGCGCTTGACGACTGGTATTTCGCCCGCGATCTCGTGCATCGCGCGCGGTCTTCGCTTGACGAGCGGCTCGATCGCCTCGCGCACGAACTCGTGCGGCTGGTGCGCAATACCGATGCGGACGAGATCGTCGTCCACGGTCATAGTCTGGGCGCGCCGCTGGTGCTTGTCGTCATCGACCGCGCTTTGCAACTCGATCCGCAACTCGGCAGCCGCGGCAAGCCGCTTGTGGTGGTGTCGACCGGCTCGTCGCTGCTCAAAGTGGCGTTGCATCCGGCGGCCGGCTGGTTGCGCGAAGCCGTCGGCAGGCTGGCGGTCGCGCCGTCGGTCTATTGGGTCGAGTATCAGGCGCTGGTCGACATCATCAATGTCTACAAGGTCGATCCGGTGGTTGCGCTCGGCCTGCCGGCTACTGGAAAACCCATCGTGAAGATCATTCGCATCCGCATGATGGTGGAGGAGCATACTTATCGGCGCTTCCGTCTCAATTTCCTGCGCATCCACCGCCAGGCGGTGATGGGAAACGAGCGGCGCTATTTTTACGACTATTACATGCTGTGCTGCGGCCCGCTCGCGCTTGCGGAATGGGTCGGCAACCCTGATCGGGCTGTTGCGATGTTTGCCGCCGACGGCAAGCTGGCCGGGGCTGCCGCCGCGGACGGCCCCGCCTCGACTTTGCCGGCGCGCGCAACGGAGTTCTAGTCAGTGACCGCAACGCTCGCCAAGATCATTTGGCTCGCCTTTGGCGTCGCTTGGCTCCTATTGCGGCAGCAGCCGGGACGGCGCGCGCGCAAGACGCCGGTGAGCTACTCCGCGCGCGGCGCGCGGGAATTCGCGCTGCTCGGGGTCTCGCTGACCGGGCTCGGCATCGTGCCGTGTATTTATCTCGCGACCCATTATCCGCGATTTGCGGACTGTCCGGTTACCCCGGCGCTCAGTTACCTCGGGATTGCCGTGGATTGCCTCTGCCTGTGGCTGTTCTACCGCACGCATCGCGATCTCGGCCACAATTGGTCGGTCAGCCTCGACCTTCGCGAGCGCCATACCCTCGTCACAACGGGCGTCTACGCGGCGGTTCGGCATCCAATGTATGCGGGTTTCTGGCTCATGGCCGTGGCCCAGGCATTGTTATTGCCCAATTGGATTGCAGGCCCCGCCGGATTGGTGGGCTTTGGCATCCTGTTTTTTGGGCGAGTGCGGCGTGAGGAGGAGATGATGATCGCCGCGTTCGGCGATGAATATCGCATTTATATGCGTGACACGGCCCGCATCGTGCCCTGGCTGTATTGATTCCTTGCGGCACGTTGCATTTTTGCTACAGGTCGGCGCTGGATTGCGGCGCATTGCAGAATCGGGGGGAATTCGACCGCGTAATCTGGCAGTGCAATATGAATTGCTTAAGATACGCAGGCTCGGATTCCAATGCCGGGCTAGGTGCGGCAAGCCGTGAGGAGGTCATGAGAAGTTGGTGGCGTCTTACCACAATCGGAGTGCTGACGGCCGGAATGATGCTCGCGCTCGGATCGAGCCCAAGCATGGCGATGCCGCGCGCACACGTTTACCTGCTGCGCGGGCTATTGAATATTTTCTCGCTTGGCATGGACACGCTCGCAGCGGAGCTCAATAAGCGCGGCGTCTATTCGACAGTCGACAATCACGCCGACTGGCAGTCGCTCGCCGATCAAGCGGCGGCGAATTACAAGGCCGGCAAGGAGGGACCGATCATCCTTATCGGCCATTCGCTCGGTGCCGATGCGGTCATGGAGATGGCCGCCTATCTGGGCAGGCGAGGCGTTCCGGTGGCGCTCGTGGTGCCCTTCGACGGCACCGCATCGTACGCGGCATCGTCGAACGTCGCCCGGGTGCTCAATTTGACCCAGCATTATTATATGGCGCGCGGGCCGGGCTTCCACGGCTCGCTGATCAATGTCGATTTGAGGTCCGATCCCAATATCGACCACCTCAACATCGATAAATCGCCGCGGCTGCATGCGCGTGTGATTGCCGAAGTGCTCTCGATCGTCGGCGGACGCCGCATCGAGGCACCTAGCGCCGCCAAACCGTTGCCGGCTGGGCTTAAGACAGGCGCCAAGCCGCCACCGCCTGCGGTCGCGCCGAAAAAAAGCAGCGACAAGAGTGGTGAGAAGACCGGCGACGGCGCGATGAAGGCGGCGGCTGCCGTGAAGCCGCCGGCGGAAACCGGCGCGCCGGTCATTGCGCTGCCGGAAAAAGGCGGCAAGGGCGCGGGCGCCGATGCGCCTGTTGCCGCGTCGCCAAGCCCGCCCGGTTCGTCGAAATAGATTATTGTTGTGGCGGTTCCGGCAAGATGACTGGGGCGCAGTTGACGCGCCCCTGCATCACGCAATCCTGGTCTCGTTCCATGGCGGCGATGGTGTCGGCGAGCCACACGCCAGTGCCGACCAGGAATGTCACCACCGCCAGCGCGATGACGTTCATCAGCGCGCGGTGCCGATAATCGACGATTTCATCCCGGTCTTGTTCGAATTGGGCAAGATCGTCGGGCAGCTTGGTGTCGGACCGCTCAATGTCGGACCGCTCGATGTCGGACTGCACGAAAGCGGGCCGCTCAATGGCGGTATCGGTCGCCTGTTTTGGCGGGACCGGTCGCAGCGGCTGCCCCGGACGGCGAAACGGCAGTACCTGCCCGAACCCATTGGCGTCGTGCGGGTCCGGTCGGTTCTTTGCCGCCTGAGAACCACGTCGATTCATAGCCCCAGAATACGCTCCTGCGGTTAAATTTCTAAGCGCCGAATGCAGGCACTTCTCATAAGTAAAACCCGACCGGTTCGAGTTGTTTCCCTGGCCCGGCGGCGCATAGTCCATCGTGGACATTTCGTCCAGGCGGCTTAGAATTTTCATCAAATGAGCTTCGGACGCCGATTAAATGCGGTTTTGGCGCTGGCCGCCGCCTATGCGGTGGCAGTTCAGGTGGTTTTGGTCGCTGTCGCCGGCCCACTCGCCACCGGCGTTGCGTTCGCGGGTCAACCGCTTTGCTCGCACTTCGGCGCAGGCGGCTCCACGCCGCCTGCCGGCCATGCCGGGGTCTGCATCGGGGTCTGCTTCGGCTGCTGTTGCGGACCCTCCATTTGCCCCACGCCCACTCCGGAAATGACTTATGCGCCGGTGCCGGCGCAAGCTATCGCATTGGCGCGCGTGGTGGCGCCGCACGTTGTCGTCCGGATCCTCGACGCACACCGCTGCCGTGCTCCGCCGACTGCCTAAAGCATGATCCCGAAAAGTGGAAACCGGTTTTCGGAAAAGATCATGCGCAAACAAAAGGCTAGAGCGGGACAATGGTTCAAGGAAATCGCATCCCGCTCTAGCTCGCACGCGGTGGCGGCAAAGCCTTGCCGCTTCGGTAAGCCCTCAACACGGAGCAAGTCCATGACCCATTTAAGCTCGCAATCCATCTCGCGCGGCATTGCCGCGCTTCTCTTTCCCTTCGCGGCGCCGCTCCTGCTGGCGCAGCTCGCGGCCGGTCCCGCAACGGCAGCCGACTACGACGTCGGTCCGATGCACATTTCGCAGCCCTGGGCGCGCGCGACGCCGAAGGGCGCCGACGACGGCGCCGGCTACATGACGATCACCAACAAGGGAACGGCGCCGGACCGCGTCAGTTGCGTGTCGGACGACGCCAGCAAGCAATGCCAGATCCACAGCATGACCATGGAAGACGGCATCATGAAAATGCGCCCGGTCGAGGGCGGTCTGGAAATCAAGCCGGGCGAAACCGTCACGCTGAAACCCGGCAGCCATCACATGATGTTCGTCGATCTCAAGCATCCGCTGCGGCAGGGCAAGTCGGTCGAGGCCGAGCTGAAATTCGAGAAGGCGGGTACGATCAAGATAGAGTATCCGATTGCGGCGATCGGCGCGCCGGCGCCGGGTGTCACCGTTGGCGGCTCAATGAACATGCAAGGCCCCGGCGGCGCCATGAGCGGCCCAAGCGGCGGCATGCAGATGAATAAGCCCTGAGCGCAGGCGCGACATGGCCGGTGCAGCGAAAACCGCCGCGCCGGCCGCGCCGGAGTAAGCTAATTCCTTGCCTTACGATTGGTTAAGGTCGCCCGGCCTATAGGATGCTGACGCCGGTCAGCATCCTATGAGTATGAACCGATCCGATCCCAACGACGCGCCCGGCCGATCCGGGCCGCTGCAGCAAACGGCTGCCGATGAGCGGCCGTGCATCGCGATTGCCGAAGCATTACGCAACGACTGGTTCGAGATCTGGTATCAGCCCAAGATCGATTTGAAGCGCAAATGCCTTGCCGGCGCGGAAGCGCTGCCGCGCATTCGCCATCCGCAGCTTGGGGTGCTGTCGCCCGGCAGTTTCCAGGCCGACGTCGACGAAAACGGCGTCGTCGAGCTTGCGCAACATGCGCTCGTCGCGGTGCTGTGCGACTGGACCATGTACGACGATGCCGGTTTCAATCTGCACCTCGCGGTCAATATACCGGTCGGCATTTTGCTGCGCATGCCGGTCGCGGCGCTGGTCGCCGAATATCGTCCGCAATCCGAAGCATGGCCCGGTCTGATCATCGAAGTCACCGAGGATCAGATCGCGCGCGATATCGCGCTCGCCAACGAGCTCGCCGCGCAACTGCGCGGCAGCGGCATCACGATCGCGATCGACGATTTCGGCGCCGGCTATTCGTCGTTTTCGAGCTTGCGCAATCTGCCCTTCGCGGAATTGAAGCTCGACGGTTCGTTCGTGCGGAACTGCGCCACCGACGCCGCCAACGCCGCGATCTGCCAGACCGCGATCGATCTGGCGCACCGTTTCGGCAGCGCTGCGGCGGCCGAAGGCGTCGAAAACCAGGCCGACCTGCAGGCGCTGACGGTCATGGGCTGCGATTTCGGCCAGGGCCGGCTGATCGCGCCGCCGCTGCCGAAGGAGCGCTTCCTCGATCTGCTTCGCCAGCGCATGAACGGGCCGCGCGCCGGCGCTGCGGCAAGTCGCCCGCAGCCGGTCGTGCGACCCAGCGGCCGCGTGGCGTAAGGCGTTCGCCTGCCTATTTGGGTTCGGCGAACGGCGCCGGCGTGCCGTTCGGCAGCGGTGCCTTGAACGTGTTGAGCGTCATCGACACCATCGCGTAATAGCCGAGGATACCGACGAGCTCGACCGTTCCGGCGTCGCCGAGAATTTTCCTCATGCGATTGAACGCGCCGGTGCTGACGCGCCTTTTGCCGTAGAGTTCCTTGACGAATGCATACACCGCCATTTCGTCCTTCGGCGCCGATTTCGGCGCCCGGCCGGCCTGAATGGCGCGGATGGTTTCCGGCTTGACGCCCTGCTTCTCGGCGATGACGGCATGCGCCACCCACTCGTACTGCGCCTTCCAGTGCTGCGCGGTGCACAGAATCGCGAATTCCGACAGCCGCGGCGGTACGCTGGTCTTGAAGCGCAGGTGGCCACCGAGCTTTTGCGCCAGCTCGCCGAAGACGGGCGAATGCAGAAAGACCGCAAATGGGCCGGACAGCTTGAACTGGCCGCGCGGGCCGGACTTTATCGACGCCGCCAGCGCGCGTTGCTCGGCGGTGAAAGTGTCCTCGGAAAGCTCGGGCAGGCGAGGCGATTGCATATTCTTGGGCATGGTTTTCCTCTTCAAGCGGCCGCGCTGGCCCGCATTATTGTTGTAACGTGTTCGGTGGATTGACAACAGATATCGCTTCTACTGGGCGCGTCGACTGGCAGGAGCACGGTGAAGCCGGCCTGACGAATGATGGTTGCCTCCCTCGATATTTTGTTGCCGCGCGGCAGCCGTGCGTTTTGGCATCCTCGGCGTATTTGCGCTAGGACTATTCCATGGCCCTCGCGGTGAAAGCCTTATTCTTCGACGTGTTCGGCACGCTGGTCGATTGGCGCACGGCGATCGCGCGCGAGGTGCAGGCGCTGCTCGCGCGGCGCGGCGCCGCGCTCGATTGGGCGGCCTTTGCCGCTGCCTGGCGCGGCGAATATCAGGACGCCTTGGAAGACGTCCGCGCCGGCCGCATCGCTTTTTGCAAGCTCGACGTGCTGCACCGGCGCAACCTCGAAATCACGCTCAAGCGCTTCGGCGTCGCAGGTCTCGGCGAGGACGACAAGCGCAATCTCAATCTGGCCTGGCATCGGCTCGACGCCTGGCCCGACGTGCCGGGCGGTCTTGCCCACCTCAAGCGAAATTATCTGCTGGCACCGGTGTCGAACGGCAACATTTCGCTGATGGTCGATCTGGCGCGCCGCAACAACTTTCCATGGGACGCCATTCTCGGCGCCGAAATCGCCGGCGACTATAAGCCGAAGCCCAAAGTCTATCTCGCCGCCGCCGCGGCATTCGATCTGGAGCCGGACGCTTGCATGATGGTGGCCGCGCACTCGAACGATCTGGCGGCCGCCGCCGCACTGGGCTTGCGCACCGCGCATGTGGCGCGCCCGAACGAGCACGGCCCCGGCCGGGGCGAAGCCGCGCCCAGCGTGCCGGTCGATTTTGCGGTGAAGAGTCTCGAAGCGCTGGCGGCAAAGCTCGGAGCCTGAGCTTGCCGATGCCTGCCGTCAGCGGCGAGCGAACATGCGCTGGCGTGCGGCAATCTTCACCGCGGCGCGCTGCATCCGGGAAGCGAAAATAGCGTCGGTGATTTGGCTCAAGACTTTCAGAGCGGTGGTCGTGACGAAGTCCCTGTTACTGCCGCATTAACCATCGCCGCAAACTAAGCCGTGCCACCGACGATTGAAGTGACAGCGGTCACAATTGGGCGCTTTCGGGGTAAGTCATTGACGATATTCGACTAACGCCAATGGATTCAGCCGCCAAGCGTAGGATAATCGGTGTAACCCGCAGCCGATCCACCATAGAACGTCTTGCGGTCCGATACATTGAACGGGCCGCCGCGGCGGAACCGCTCCGGCAAATCCGGATTGGCGAGGAACAGCGTTGCGAACGAGATGAGATCGGCGGTGCCGTCGCGGATCGCGGCGTTGGCGCGCGCGAGATCGTAGCCCTTGTTGCCGATCAGCACGCCGCGCCAAAGCCTGCGGAACAATTTCAGGTCCGGCATTTCGCCCGCGGCGACCGGATCGCTAGCCGCCGGCTCGACGATGTGCAGGTAGGCAAGCGCGAAGCGCCCCAACGCGCCGACCGCGGCGGCAAAGGTCGCGCCGGGATTGCTGTCGGCCATGTCATTGTAGGGATTAGTCGGCGACAGCCGCACGCCGACGCGGTCGTCGCCCCATTCGCCGACGATTGCCTCGGTCACTTCAAGGAGGAAGCGCGTGCGGTTTTGCGCGCTGCCGCCGTAGCGGTCGGTGCGGCGGTTGGCGCTGTCGCGCAAGAACTGATCGACTAGATAGCCGTTGGCGCCGTGCAATTCGACGCCGTCGAATCCCGCCTGCTTCGCATTGCGCGCACCGCGGCGGAAATCGTCAACGATGCCGGCAATCTCGGCGGTGTCGAGCGCGTGCGGCGTGACGTAAGGCTGCATGCCGTCGAGCGTCCAGGCCTGGCCCGAAGGCGCGATCGCCGACGGCGCCACCGGCAGCGCGCCGCCCGGCTGCAATGAGGGATGCGAGATGCGCCCGACATGCCAGAGCTGCAGAAAAATCCGCCCGCTGGCGCGGTGCACCGCCTCGGTCACGAGCCGCCAGCCGGCGACCTGTTCGGCGCTGTGAATGCCGGGTGTGCCCGGATAGCCGAGCCCCTGCGGCGACACCTGCGTCGCCTCGCTGACGATGAGCCCGGCGCTCGCGCGCTGCGTATAATACGTGGCGTTGAGCGGCCCCGGCGCATTGCCGGATCCGGCGCGGTTGCGCGTCATCGGCGCCATCACCACGCGGTTAGGCAAGGTGAGGGGGCCGAGCTGGGTGGGGGAGAGGAGGATGG
>Ga0207416_1000116_pt1 | contig 146913 bp, 148 predicted proteins | sample PaiPotPPM11metaG_FD_184107 | JGI IMG/M metagenome (GOLD analysis project Ga0207416, IMG submission 184107) | Iron sulfur acid spring bacterial and archeal communities from Banff, Canada, to study Microbial Dark Matter (Phase II) - Paint Pots PPM... ...
CTATTCGACCTTGGGCATCTCCGCCGAGATCATCAAACCGCTGCGCACCTGGTACCATCCATAGTGACGGAAAAACCAAAAACCCTAGCAATATCGCGGATCTGTTCTGAAAAATGCGGAAGTTAGGCTAGCTCGGGAGGTTAGTCTAGCCACCGTAGGAAACATGTTGGCGTGTGGACGGCGGCTCAGCTTGCTTGACTGTCAGGTGGGGATCGCCTGAGACAAGGACGTGTGCTCCTGCGGCCGAGCGAGCGCAACCAAGTAATCGTCTTGGCGAGCGGGTGCAAGAATGCTAACCAGGAATTTGGCGCTTGTTAACATGAGAAGCGATCGAAACCTGCAAGATGTGGCTGCCAAGGTCAAACGAATGCGTCACCGGGTCAATTGACTTGAGGGTGCTATTCGGGTCTGCGAGCGCACCATCCTCCGAAGCTCTCGAAGAAGCGTGAGATTTCTTTGCTCCGAGCATCGCAAATGCCATATCGGTATAGACACCGATCAACTCGTCCTCACTCAACCGGCCGCGCGGACTGTACCAACGGGCAACGGAGGTTAGCATCTGCAGGAGGACGAAGGTTCCGATACGTGAGTCTTCGACCTGGAATTTTCCCTGTTTGCAGCCACGTTCGACTAGCTCCTGAATCTTGTCTGTATAGAGCCGCTGCAACTGCTTGATTGCCCGATAGTTTGGCCGAGTCGAACTACGCATCTCGGCCATCAGGACGGACGCTTGTTTGCCCGATTGGCGATACGGTAGCCGACGTGGAAAACGACGAATTTGAGCATTTGCTCGACGGGATCGTGAATCCCGGCAATCGTTGCGTCGAACTCGCGCAGTAGCTTCTCGGTCGAGTCTTTCATCAGCCAGAAAAGAAGCTGCTGTTCGCTCTCAATGTAGTTATAGAGGGGACCGGCCTGAAGGCGCAGCCTGCTCGCCAACAGCCGCAGATTCATCCCTTGATAGCTACGTTCGGAAAGCAGCTGAATCGCCGCCGAATGCAGATTCCGCAACGTCTCCGGACCTTTTGAGCCCGGCTGACTCCAATGCCCCGCGCCGACCCAACGCGGCAAAGTGAGCGGCGGTCGCGTAGCCTCTTGTGGTGCTCGAAGCCGTGTTCCGGGTAGCGCCGCCGGTATTCCATTATGAGTGAGTCGCTCGTCACTTTGGCGGAGGGCGCTAGCCAACTTGCTACTTCAGGCCCAGCATCGCCTTGGCTTTGCCAACCGCATCCGCGAACGAGGGGCGCGCAAGCGCGCGGTCGACATATGCCGCGAGTTTCGGCCAGCGCTTGGCGTCTGGCGACACGCCGGCGAAGCTTGCCTGGGCGAACTGCGTCGCGACGCCAATATCGGCGACCGAGAAACTGCGGCCCACCAGCCAATCGCCGTTTCCGAGCTGACCTTCGAGATAATTGAACAATGGAGGCAGTTCTTCGTTGATAGCCCTGTTGACCACCACCTCATCGGTCGGCTGCTTGAAGAACGCGGGCCCGGCTATTTTCTGGAAAAAGATCTTCGGCCCTACAATCGGAGAGAGTCCGCCGTCGCCATACTCTTCGAACCAGAGCGCGCGCGCATAATCGCGCGGGTCTGAGGGATACAGTGCCGGTGACGGCTTGACCCGTTCCAGATAGGCAATGATTACCGATGAATCCGCGAGCGTCAGATCGCCATCGCGATATGCGGGAATCCTGCCGAGTGGGCTGATCTCCTTACTAATCCGCTTGAACTCGGGCGGCGCAATCAAAGGAAAAACCGGATCGTGCTCGTAGGCAATGCCCTTTTCGGCAAGCGCGACCATCGTTTTGCGCACGAACGGCGACACGGGAGCTCCATAGAGCGTGGGCATAGGCTGACTCCTTCAACTGTAGTTTTCCATCTTTCTCACTCAATGAGCCTCGAATTATACCCGCACTGGCTTTATGAGAGGCAATATATTCCCGTGCGGTAATGATCATCGTTTTCGAGGTCGTGAGGTGCTCATTCCAAAGTTGAGCCGTTCGTGGACCCAGGGGAGCGAAGGGGGAAGGCAGGGTGGATCCATTCCAAACTTCCTTGGGATTCCTCGCTGACTCTCGGAACAGTGACAGGGGTCTACGCCTGTCACACAATTCAGATCGACAGTTTGTACAGCCGCGCGGCGTTGCGCCACAGGATTAGTTCGCGCTCCTGTGCAGGAACTTCGGCAAAGTTGTTCTCGATCATGCGCTCGGATTCGGGATACGTCGACGTCGATCGCGGAAACTCCGATTGCCAGAGGATGCGGTCCGGCCCGACGTAGTTGCGGTTGCGCAAGCCCACCTTTTCCCTCCACGTTGTCACGTAGCATTGCCGATGGAAAATCTCCGACGGGCGTTGCGTCAATCCTTCGTTTTCGGCCAAACGCTGGCGTTCCCATTGATGGTCCAGCGCTTCGAGCGCGAACGGCACGTAATCGATCGCGCTGCCCGGGAACACCGGCCATAATTTCGGGAACCGGTACAGAATCCCCGAGAGCACCATCCCATTGATTAAGGCCGCGCTACCGGCCGACTGGCGGACGTTGTCGAATGCCCGGGCGCCGGCCGCGTCGTAGGCCGGACTGATTTCGAACATGACGCTGGGAGCGCTTCCCGCATGGAAGCATACGGGGACGTCCAGTTCCTGGATTGTGGTCCACAGCGGGTCCCAGTCCGGCTTATACAGGTGGGGCGCGGCGGGATTTATCTGAGACGGCTGCGCCGGCATGATTACGCCCTTATGGCCGCTGCCTACCGCGCGCCTGGCTTCCGCGACCGCCGCTTCTATCGATCCCGCCGGTAGGATGGCCTGGGGTACGAACCGGGTGCTGGACGCGGCCCACACGTCGATAATCCAGTCATTATAGGTACGCGCGCATTCGATCTGAAGTTCGAGATCCTTGATTGCGCCGATCACCTCGCCACTGCCGCCCGCCGCTGATGGGTACAGCACCGAGCAATCAATGCCGTCCGAATCCATCGCGGTAAGCCGCGCCTGCGGATCGTACGCGCTCTTTGGCACTTCACTCCAGGTCTGAGGTTCCGAGCCGCGGTCCTTTGACAAAGCGCCGGTAGCGGCAAGCGCACTGCCGGTCCTCACTTGTCCTTCAATCACCCAGCGTTCGGCCCCGTCAGCCTGCGCTGCCACGTGTGGAATGCGGCCGCCCCATTTCGCCCGTGACATGCATCGCGTCCACAGGTCGGGCGGTTCCACGACGTGGTCGTCAACAGATATCACACCAAATCGCAATCCCACAGCATCACCTTCCAATCCAGCAGCAGTAAGAAAAGCGGCTGCGGCTTGAAACCGCACACCGTCGCGTTCATTCGGCTACAGCTTGTAGACGCGTTTGGGATTTTCGACCAGGATCTTGTGCTGATCCTCTTCGGGAACTCCCTCGAAGCTCCATTTCAACCACTTGTCAGCCGCGGGCCAGATTGAAGTCGGATGCGGGAAATCCGTCTCCCACAGGATGCGGTCGACGCCGATGAAATCGCGGAGCTTAATGCCTGCCTGCTCGTACCAGAAGTCGACGTAGCATTGCTGACGGAACACGTCGCTGGGCTTGCGCTTGAGCCCGTTTTTGTAAAGCTGGTTGCGCTCCCATTCGTAGTCGCAGGCTTCAAGCACGTACGGAACCCATCCGATACCGCTCTCTGCGCCGACGAAGGTCAGCTTCGGGAAACGCTCGAGCACGCCGCTCAGCAGGAGATTGGCAAAAATTTGTGAGGAGAGGGCGAAGGAGTTGGCGCTCCCAATCGCGAGCATCTTCATGTCGCTGGCGCCCGGCTCCGAGCCGAGCGTTAGCCGTTTGGCGCCCGCAACATTATGGAAATGTACCGGCATGTCGAGGTCCTGGGCGGTTCCCCACAGCGGATCCCAATAGCGGTCGGCAAACGCCGGCAGACGATACTGCTCGGTAGCGCCGATCATGAGAAATCCGCGATGGCCGCGATTGGCCGCATGCTTCAACTCGGCGACCGCGGCCTCCACGCTTGACAGCGGCAGCTCGGCCAGCGTGATGAAGCGATGGGGAGCGACGTCGTAAAATTCCTCGGCCAGATAATCGTTGTACGCCCGCACGCAGTCTTTCTGCAACTCGGGGTCCATTTTTATCATGAAACCCTCGCCACCGACCCCGGCCGTGTTGGGGAACAGCACCTGCGCAGAGACACCGTCGCGGTCCATCGCGCGCATCCGCCCGTCCGCCGTGTAGATCATCGACGGCACGTCGCGCCAATGGGTCGGTAGGCTCTTCCGATCCGGGATGACGCCGTGGCACAGGGCGAGCCATCCGTTCATCATCACCTTCCCGTCGCACATCCAGGTCTCCCGGCCATCCCTCTCGACGATCTGCGGTATACGGTCGCCCCACTTGGCCCTGGACATTCGGCTGGTCCAGGTGTCGGGTTTCTCCTGACAGTGACTGTCGACATCGATGCGCTTGTATTCGAAAGCCATGACCTAGTCTCCTCATGAATGCTCTAATTCATCCGCAACGCGGCGGTCTCCTGCGCGAGTGATTTAGCCCTGCGCACGCCAGGCGCAGCTACTTGCTGCTGGAAGTTTCGTCCTCCACGTAAAGCCGGGTCCGTTCGCGGCTATCGAGCGCATTACTCCCGTGAGCGCGCGTGTTTTCGTGCTCTTGGCGTGCCTGACGCATGGTCTTCAGTGATGCCGGACAGCAGGACCGGCGGGCGATTGGGGAATTCAGCGACCAGGGACAGACTGCCTCCCATTGCCTCGACTGTCTTGCGGAGTGTAGACAGCAGGAGATCGCTGCGCTTTTCAAGGCGCGAAACGCTGTCCTGGGTTACCCCGAGGGTCTTGGCCATCCGGACCTGCGTGAGTTTGCGAGCCTTTCGGAGCTCCCGCAAAGTCATTTCTTCGGCGATCAACTCGGCCGCGCGGGTCTCCACCTTTTTGCGCAGAGCCGGGCCCAGCTTGCTGATTTTATCATTCACATCCACGGGCATGCTTACTTCTTTGCCCCTTTCTGCCGGGCAAGATGAGCGTCGAAACGCTCATCGGCCTTCCGGATCAGCTCCCGGTAGAAGAGTCTTTCGTTAATCCCTGACTTATCTCCAGCCACAAGCAGGATCCCCTCTGCCTGGTATCGAAGCCGAAAGCCGCTCGCCATTCGCCACCCGCCGCGCCAAAACACAGCTCCTTCATATTGGTAGAGCGGGATCCGTTGAGCGTATCGGCGCGCGGGTCGCCCCAGCTGCGGACCGAATTGCTGGAGTAGCCCCGCGACAGCGCCAGGATCTCCGCCTTCACGTCCTCGTGCAGCGCGTCGAACTCGGGCTCAAACTCATCGCCGATTTCGACAACCCAGCTCACCCGTCAAGCTATGTTCTATAATACATATGATGTCCGATCCATACATAGGAAGCAGCTAGGATCCTAAGCTCCGATCCCCCTACGATGCCGCTCAGATTGGAACGTCATGCGAGGCGCTCTCCTTAGTGGTGCGCCTCCTTTTATTTTATCAGTCATAAGGAAGACCCGTGGGGTAGGGCTTCCCAGAGACCAAGAGGCTCGACTCGGAAGCCTTAGAGGGAAACGACCTGAAGTTTCTCGATCAACTCGAAATGTCGCCGATTGTTGGTCAACACCGTGAGACCGTGGCGCAACGCGGTGGCGCCAATCAGAAGATCGAAGTCGCCAACCGTCTTGCCCGCGGCTCTCAGCCTGCCACGTTCGCGTCCAAAAACTCGCGTGATCTCATCATCGATCCCAACTAACTCGATCCCACGCAGAAAATCCTGGAGCGCTTCCTCGCTTTTTTGCGGGTCACGGGAATAGAAAACGCCCTCGTAGAGTTCGGCGAGCGAAATTACCGACAGAGCGATGTCCGGGCTGAGATCCTGAACGCGGGCAACGATTTCGCGGTGCCCGTTGAGGTAATGGATCACCCAATCGGTATCGACCAGATAGCGCACCAATCAGACACGGGGCAATGGGCGGGTGGCGATAAGCCGATCCGCATATATATCCGCGATTAGTGCGTCAGCGTCGATCATGCCCTTCCACGCCCCCGCAGCTCGGCGCAAGGCATCGATGTCCTTCGCCTCGGGCTCAGAAATACTAACTAGAACCTCGTCTCCGTCGCGAAACGGAATTCGGTCGAGCAGATCAAGGCTGCTGCCCTTCACGCGGGCGCGGACCGTGCGTCTCTTGCTACTGATTTTTTTGGGCCTTGCCACGCGCTGATCGTAATCGGCATGTTAATGTGCGGCAAGAGCAAGCTGAGCTCTAGCGCGCCGCTCTTGCGTCGAAGACATACACTCCCCGACTTGAGAGCCGGATTCCAGCAAGATCGTCAACCGCTGCCGTACGGCCTCAATCTCAGCTGAAGTAGCGGCAGCTAGCTCACGTTTGTTTGGAGATGGGACGCCACGCCTCACCATTATAATTTTGCGCTTGAGATATCGCCTCTCGGGTCTGCGGTTCAAATAGGCGAATAGCTGTCCCTATACACATAAAGCATAAAGCGTAATCGATCCTTCCAATGCTCACCGTCCGGTGCACGCGCAAGCTCCTCAAACACCTTCATGCCGATGACGATGATGGAGGCGCTGCTGTGACCACGCAGCTCGGAGACTGGTACGGGAATCTGCTCTTCACCAGACATCGGTGACTTGTGATTTGCGTGAGTGAGCGCTCGCTAATGCCGGTATTCGTTGAGGCGAAAGATTTCTCCACCTTTGCGACGAGATTTCGGGCAGCGGTCCGTCTGGCGCTCGAATGTGTCGGAGTATCAACGAATTGTATTGATTGAGAATTGCGTGAGATGTTGACGATCGCGGTCGGGACCACCAAGAGCCGTAGTGTCGTAGGATCATTCATGAGCTGAGCTTCTTAGCGCGCTATTCTATGGATCGGCGGTCGCAGGGCGATTTAACCGTGCTTGCCAACGAGATCGCTGATACACCTTGCTCCGCCTCAAATATGAAACCCCGAAATCGGTGACGCTGGCGCTATTACGTGATCGAGGCGACGATGCCTAACTGGAAAATCAGAGCGTCGTCGCACGCGATCATTCGGCGACTCCGGCCGCGATGGCACCGGCAGCTACGAACGCCACCCTACCTTTCTCTAACCCATTGACTAGCTGAACTCTAGTTTGTTTGCATCACATAAGCTGCTTTATGCGCACAGACGACGGTGCACAGAGCCTACCAGCACACGCAGAGTATGGTGGTGTTCCAGTTCGCGTGACAGCATTTTCCGGAAGGCTAAGTGGAACGAGGGGCTGGCACACGCACAGCAGCAATATAGTGGCTTCCTCAGCAAGGAAAGGTGACAACCGTGAGAATGGGCCGGCTAGGTCCGCTTATTTCAGCCTCACGCACGTCGCCATTCCAGCCTTCCCGACGCTCTGAGTTCGCGCATCAACATCCGAAGACCGGGTGTCATGCTCGTGCGGGCGCTTGAGGTCGGCCCATTTGAATGCTGTTCAATGCATCCAACCAATCGGCGCTTTGGAGAAGTCCCAGGCGCGGATTCGCCTGGGTCTAATTTTTATGAATACCCGGCCCATGTTGTCGTTCACGATTTGGCTGTCACGCGCTTCGGTCGATGAGATCATCTCGCGAAAACCTTCGCCGGTGGTTCCGACGGCACCGTCGCGCGCCTGTAACAGATAGCGGCTCGTTATCAGCCCTACTGCCTGCTCGGGTAAATACTCGCCGCGCCAGGGACCTGCGCCGATGGTGATTTTCTTGCCCGACCCTGCCACCTCCATCTCGGCATCGCCTGTGATCATCACCGCCCTGGCCATATTCGACTGCATTCCCATCAGTGGACGATCGTCCATATCGACCACTACCGAGCAGCGCGGATTCAACTTCAGGTCCCGATACGACCCGCGCGTGCGGGTGGCGGTTAAATAGAAACATTCACCGTCCCAGTAATACCAGAACGGATAGACGTGCGGATAACCATCGGCCCCGATAGTCGCCAGCCGCGCGACCCATCGACCAGAGAGGAATTCGTCAATTTCCTGGCGGCTCATTGCGACTTGCGGAGACCAGGCGAGCGCGCCGCTCAATTTGCCGTGTGTGTCAGACATGCCTCCATCCTCAGAAGAAAGAGTTCTCCCCGTATAGACCTTCCGTTGCGGCAGCGTCCGTTCAGTATCACAGAGCAGCGGGTAAACTTCGAAGAAAACAGAGCATTCGACTCCACGATTCAGCGCGCATCGGACGGCCTCCTGTCTGGCGCATCATTCGGCGCAGGCGCGGATTATTCCCGCTATGCTGGCGGCGGTTTCGTTTGCGGTTGCGACTGGCATCATGATCGGCAGCGTGATGCCCGCGCGCCGATATTCTGCGATTCGCGCCCGCACCTCCTGGGCTGTGCCCGCAGCAGTGAGAGTCGCGACCATCTCATCACTCACCATCGGGACAGCCGCCTCCATACCGCCGCGCTTGTACGCGTCGGTGACAATATCGACGGCAACGGCGAAGCCCGCTTCACGCGCGACCCGCCGGTAGCGTGGGAAAAACCCCACGTAGAATGCGAGCACAGGGCGCATCCGCTCGTAGGCGACCTTGGGATCGGGGTCGACCGCGACCGGCACCAACGAGCCTATCTCGATTTCGCCGAGGGAACGCTGGGCGCGTGCGGCCCCAACCTCCAGATGCTCGCGGGCCTTGCGCGCCGAGTCCGGCGTGCTGAACACCATCAGCAGCCCCTGCGCGATTTCCCCGCACAACGCAAGCATCTGAGGAAAGAGTGCCGATAAATAAATCGGCACTGTGTTGCGCGCAGGGTTCAACCATAAATCGAACTTTTCGATCGTAATCGTTTTGCCCCTATACGAGACCACGCCGTCGCGCAGCAGCGTGCGCACCACTTCCACGGTCTCGCGCACACGCGTCACCGGGTCGCTGTAATGCACGCCGTGTTCGGCTTGGACCTGTACCTTGTGACTCGAACCCAGCCCGAGCACGAGGCGTCCGCTCGAGAAATGATCTAGACACGCTGCGGCCATCGTGATCGTGGGTGCGGTGCGCACGAACACGCTACTGATCGCGGTACCGAGCCGAATCCGCCGGGTAGCAAGTGCGCATGCCGTCAGAATCGAAAACTGCTCGCCACCATGGCCTTCGACTATCCAGGCGGAGTCATAGCCGGTATTCTCGCTGAGCCTGACGGACTCGACTATATCAGTCGGGGAAAGCCCTGATCCCAATGCGATTCCCAGACGTTCCATCGGCCTCGGCACTACCGCTTGGTTTCTTGCAGATACGCTAGTGCGTCTGACAGCGGCACGACGTCGCCGTACTTGCTATCCATATCGAAGAGATTGGCATCGTGCGGCTCTTGTGCACGATCGCCGACCGCCTCTTGTGGGATTATCGGCCGAAACCCATACGATAACGCGTCAACTACAGTTGCGCGGACGCACCCGCTGGTCGTGCATCCGGTGACGACCACTGTATCGACGCCACGCGAGACCAGGGTCGAGGCGAGCGGCGTGCCGAGGAACGCGGAAGCGTACTTCTTAACGAGCAACAGGTCCTCGGGCGCGCGATGGAGGCGCGGGTCGAGTTCCACCAGCTCCGAACCGACTTTCAGTTCGAGCAACGTCGGCGCTTTCTCCGGCCAGAGTCCACCGTCGCCAGGAATGTTCGGATCGTAGGCGACGACGGTAAAGACGATTGGTGTGCCGCCCTTGCGCGCCACCGGAATCAGCCGATTGATCGCCGCTACCTGACCGTCGAGAGTGCCGGCCAGAGGCGACCTCTCCGGCGCAGTAAACCCGAGCTGCATGTCGATCACCAGGAGCGCCGGATGTTTGCCATGGCCGATGCGATGTCCAAGGCCGCTGCGTTGGTAAATAAATCGTTTGTCCTCGGCCATTGTCAGGCCTCCTGAGAATAGACTCTTCTGTGATACACGTTTTCGGCTTTGCACGCTTTGCTCGGGACATAATGTCAGGCACCGCGCGGCTTCATCGTTTGCTCGACCGGCCGTCCGAAGCCCTGGTCGCCGAGTATTTCACCGTTCTCCATTACCTGTTGCCCACGCAAGAAGGTCATCACCGGGACACCTTTCACGCTGCGGCCTTGCCACAATGAGTAATCAGCTCGACCACGATAGCGCTGCCGCCCCAGCGTCATGTCCTTCTCCTGGTCGACTACGACCAGGTCGGCATCCGAGCCCACCGCGATCGCGCCTTTTCTCGGAAAGATTCCATACATCCGCGCCGCGTTCTCCGATAGCACTCGCGCAAGCGTTACCAAGTCGACTCCGCGCCGATTGATCGCTTCGTCGAATAACAGCGCCAGCGTATCCGCGACTTGCATGTTCACGCCGACCCGGCAGTCCCAGAAATCACCGCTCTCCTTAAAGCGCGCGGAATAGGTGAGGCTGTCAGTGCCGACTACCGAGAGCGTACCCTCCTTGATTCCACGCCACAGCCGCTCGCGGTCCTTCTCGAACCGAATCGGGGGCTGGATTTTACCTTTGGCTCCGGCACCATTAGCGTCCATCTCGGGGGCCGTGGTCGAAAGAAAATAGGCGATGGTTTCGCCTACAATCGGAAAGCCCTGAGCCTTCAACGCCGCGATTGTCTCGACGCTTTGAGCGGCGCTGATATGCACAGGATATAGTGGGCACCCGAGCTGATTCGCGATCGCACCGTAAGTATAAATCTGAACGCTCTCCGCCCATTCCGGACTGGTCTCTGCCCATGCGGTCAGGTAATCGCGCCGGCCCGAACGCCTTAGCTCGTCGATCAGGATTCCGCGCACATAGGGGTCCTCGGCATGGATCATTGGAAAGACCGGCCGGCCGCTGGCGGATATAGCGCGACAAGCCTCGTAGAAGAAACCCGGACTGATACCGTCGCGGCTCATGCCGAAGGCCTCGGCCTGCTCGCCCGCATAGCCAGTAAAGAATTTGTAGGAAACCCCGCCCTGCCTCGCCACAGCCGGAATCTGTCTCACCTGGTCGAGTGTGTTGACCACGCAGGTGACCTTGAAGTCGCACCAACTGCGCGCCTCCCCGCACTTGATTGCGCGGGAAAACAGCTCTGGCAGCGGCTCGCGCCCTATTAGAGTGGTGGTCGCGATCGTAGTAACCCCGCCAATCAGACAATCGCGGGTGTCATACTGAAAATCAGTCGCCATTGCGTCGTCGCCGAAGGTGTCGCTGATTCCGAAATGCACGTGCGGATCGAACAGCCCCGGCAACACGATTTTACCGCGCAGGTCGATCTCGCGGCGTGCGGCGCCGATCGTCTCGTCTGCGCCGACGGCGACAATTCGTTCGCCGACAATTGCCAATGCACCATTGACTGGTCCCGATGGAGTGACAATCAGCCCGTTTTTAAGCACCAAATCGTGCGTCACGGGAGATCTCCTTCATGTGCGAGGGTGTCGAACCCTCTCTTCGTTACGACACAAAGTGCCGCGTTCTTCTGATAGCTAAGTCCTACTCCTTATAAAATACAGTGACGTATAGTAGGGTCCATTTTCTCCTGGCATTCGTTATCATTCCACCTCGGTGGAGGTGGTGGGATGTCGAGGAGGAGCCATATCTAATAGAGCTGTCACCAGATGAGCGTCGAGAATTGGAGGCCCGAGCGAGGAAATATACCTCACCATATCGTGATGTGGTGCGGGCCAAGATCGTGTTGCTGGCAGCGCAAGGTCTGTCCAACGATCGCATCGCCGGGCGCCTGGATGTGCCGCGCCAGATTGTGACCAAGTCGAAAACTCTTTTACGAGAATCGCTTCCCCGGTCTGGATGAGCAGCCACGAGGTGGGGCTCCCACCCGCTTTTCCCCCCAGCCTGGTGGTTCAAGTTAAGGCGCTCGCCTGTGAGCTTCCGCACCGCCTCGGATTGTCCTTGTCCCGGCTCTCGATCGGCGACATCCGCCAGCACGTTGTTGCTCAAGGGCTGGTCGCGGAGATCAGCGGCGCGACCTTGTGGCGCTGGCTCAGCAGCGATGCGCTGCGCCCTGGCAACATCGAAGCTGGCTTTTCCCTCGCGATCCCGACTTTGCTGCCAAGGCCGGTCGCGTCCTTGACCTGTATGAGCGCGTTTGGGAGGACGCCCCCTTTGGGTGCCGACGACTTCGTGATCTCGGCGGATGAAAGACCAGTGTTCAAGCCCGACGCCGCAAACAGCCGACTTTGCCGCCGGCTTCCACTCGCCCCATGCGAGTTGAGCACGAGTACTTTCGCGAAGGCGCTTGGACCTACTTGGCAGCGTGGGACGTGCATCGCGCCAAGGTCTTCGGCCGCTGCGAAGTCAAGAACGGCATTGCTCCCGTGGATTGCCTTGTTGGTGAGGTCATGAGCCAAGCGCCCTACAAGACCGCCCATCGGGTCTTCTGGATTATGGACAATTGTTCCGCTCATCGCGGGCACAAAGCCGCCGACCATTTCCGCTCCAAATGGCCCAACGCCATTCTGGTCCACACCCCGGTCCACGCCAGTTGGCTCAACCAGATCGAGATCTACTTCTCGATCGTTCAGAGAAAAATTCTTATGCCCAACGACTTCTGTTCTCTGGCCGAACTCCAACGGTGTCTCCTTGCTTTCCAGACCCACTACGAACGCAGCGCGGCGCCCTTCCAGTGGACTTTTACCCGCAAAAATCTCCAGGCTCTTCTGGCTAAAATCGACCGCAAGCCGCTCGCGCTTGCAGCTTAACCATGCCCTTCACAATACGTCACCGTAATTCCGACGCGGAGTACTTAGCTAGTGGTCTGCCTTTTGCCAAGTCCCGAACTCAGGCACGGAGCGAGCTCTTCGAGTACATCGAACTGTTCTACAACCGCCAGCGGCGACATTCAGCCCTCGGCTACTTGTGTCCCAATGAATTCGAACGCCTAGCCATCAGGCACGCGCTGAAGCCAGTGCTCCGCTTGCCCGCGACCTGCCTGCCCCATGCACTGGACATTGCGGGACTGCGCTCCGCACACACACGCGTGCCGGAGAAGATTTTTCAAAAAATCTTACAACCATGACTCAGAACCAATCTAACCCGAGTGTCCACAAATTCGGGGCAGCCCCCTGGTGGAATTTCTACTTCCGGCTTTACCCTGGTACCATCCGCGCCCCGCAGGTAGTGGACTTTCTCACTCATCTGCTGCGCCACGTGCCGGGCCAACTGCTGGTGTTGTGGGACCGCCTGCCGGGACATAAGGCGCGCTTGACCCAGGACTTCGTTGCCGCGCAGCACGGCCGGCTGATCACCGACTATCTGCCGTCTTACGCGCCGGAACTTAATCCAGTGGAATACATCTGGGGCTACTGGAAAAACCATGAGCTTCCCAACTTCTGCCCCCACGACTTCGGCCAGCTTAGCTATCAGGCCCGCCGCGCCCTGCGCCGCATGCGCCGACGGCCGCGCTTGGTCCGAGCCTTCTGGAAACTGATGGCAACGCTCAAAAAATGATCAATTTCACGTTCTAAAAATGATCCACTCCGGACAATGAATTGGCTTCATTTTTCCCGCCGTCAGCGGCGGGCGCGGTCATTCTTTGTTGTTGGTGCCTGGTGGAGAACGATTATTAGCGTCGGCTCGGCGTTTGTTGGCGCGATAGGAATCGCCGCGAGTGGCGAGGATATGGGCATGATGGGTCAGCCGATCGAGCAGAGCGGTGGTAAGCTTTTCATCGGCAAAGACCTTGACCCACTCGGAGAACGCCAGATTGGAAGTGATGATGGTCGAACGCCGCTCGTAACGCTGAGCCAGCAGATTAAACAGCAGTTCACCGCCGGCGCGCTCGAATGGGACGAAGCCCAGTTCATCAACCACTAAAAGCGCGAGTTTTTGATAACGCTGTTGCAGCGCTGTCAGCCGTCGTTCATCTCGGGCCTCCAACAAGCTCTGCACCAGGTCAGCAGCACGGGTGAACAGTACGCGGAATCGGCGGCGAGTGGCCTCGACCCCGAGCGCGATCGCCAACATGGTCTTGCCGGTGCCGATCGGCCCGGCGAGAATGACGTCCTCGGCCTGGCCGATATACTGGCAGCTTGAGAGTTCGAGAATCTTTGGCCGCGACACGCCCTTGAGCGCGGCCCAATCGACCTGTTCGAGAGTTTTTACGTCGGGAAAACGCGCCTCGCGCAACAAGCGGCGCGCGGTACTCTGCCGACGGTTGGTGACCTCGGCTTCGAGCAATTCGCGCAGCAATTCTTCGTAGGCCCAGCCACCGTCGCGTGCCTGGCGGCAAAGGGCCGGATAATCACGTATCACCGCCGCCAGTTTGAGTTCCTTGCAATGCTCCATGATCACCGCCGCCTGCGCTGTGTCACTCATGGGCGCCACCGTTGGCCAGCAGCAGGTGGTCGTAATCAGCGGCCTTGGCTGCCTCGATGACAATGTTCGCAAGCCCGTTCGGCACCTCGATCGATTCGGGCGGCGCCGGCGGTGATGTCATATCGTCCAGTAACCCGGCCCGCTGATGCGCGAGTGCCGCTTCGAGCACTGGCCGGAGCCGTTCTTCGCCATGTTGCTCGAGTGTGCCCAGCAGTTTGGCCAGGATGCGCGCGGCCTCAAGTTGACCATGGGTAGCGGCCAGGAGTTGCCACAGGCTGCCCCAGGGCTCACCCAATTCGGCCAGCAACTCCGGCGCGATCTGGCGGACCGCCTGCGGTTTACGCGCGAGTTCGGGTAGATAGTGGCGATAAACTATACGGCGGCGGCCGAACCCCACTCGCGGATGGAGCACGCGCTCGCCCATGCAGACCAGGCGGATTTCTTCCAGGCCGACAAAGGCTGTGGCGCGCAACCGGGCCCAGCGCGACGGCGTCGAATACCAGGCGCCCTCTATCCTGACCAGCGCACGCGAGCTGATCTCGACCGTAATTGGTTCGCTTACCTCGAACGGCGCAGCTGGCAAGTGCAAAAGCTGCGGCCGCTCTTCGTTCCATAACTCGGCGAGGCTGCGGCCTTCCGAGTTGCGCCGTTCGATGAAAGCTCGCTCCAGGTCAGTTATCAGCATCTGCGCAATGGCATTGAGACTCTCGCCGCGCGGGACTGGCGTCATATGCTGCAGCCGGATCCACTTGCCGCGGCTCTCCACGCCGCCTTTGTCGTGACCCTCACCGACGCGGGCGAAGCATGGCTCGAACAGGTAGTGGCTGACCAACGCCTCGAAACGCTTGGTGAGTTTGCGCTCCACGCCCACGATCTTACGTCCCGCCGCCGGCAAATTATCGTAGATGCAGCGGCGTGGAACTCCCCCCAGTAAGCAAAGGCGCGCACGTGACCGTCGAGAAAGGCGATGGTGTCGCAGCGCCGGTACAGCCAGACGAACTCGCGGCCCGAGTACATCAGCCGCAGCAGGAACTTCCAGGCCTTATGCCACTGGCCGTCCAATTCCACGGTGACTTCAAAGAAGTCGACCTGGGCTTCGTCGCCCACGCGATGAATCAGCGGTACATAGACTTCTGCCCGCTGGCGCCGTCGCTCGCGCAGGTATTGGTGAATCGTAGTCAGGCCAACCTGATAACCTTCTTCCAACAGAGCGCGATGCAGCCGCACCCCCGTCAGCCGTTGCTTCGCGGTCGTGCGCGGCTCCCATTCGGGCGATAAGTGCGACGCACTGGGGCCGATTGTTCCAAATATTTACTCACGGTGTTGCGACTTAAACCCAGCTCGCGCGCCACCTGCCGGATGCTCGCGCCTTCACGCACAACCTTGTGTCGTATCACGTGCACTTGATCCATCCGCAGCATCCTCGTCCTCCGCCTCTTGCCGCACGCTTCCGCGCGCTTCGAGTCGGAGTCTAGGCCCGGAAGTGGATCACTTTTAGAGCGTGAAACTGCTTAGTTTTTTAGCGCGATATCCAGGAAACAGGCCCAACTCTCTCTGTAGCTCCATTATGCAAGTTTCACATGATAATTAAGGGGGGAGTTTCACATGATTGCTGACACAACGCCCCAGCGGCCGGGCGCTGGAGCGCGACGAACGCGCGATTGCGCACTGGAAACGGTATCGCTGGCCGCAGCTTAAAAAAAAGCCTGGCGCGAGGGGCGCACCATCATCTTCATCGACGAAAGCGGATTGAGCGAGCGGCCCTGCCGGGTGCGCACCTGGGCGCCGCGCGGACAGACCCCGGTGCGGCAGTACCACTTCAACTGGCACCGGCTCTCGGCCGCCGCCGGGATTACCTGCAGGTATCAATAGTAACTAACAAGCCAGTTCACGTGGTCAAAAGTCTTTCTGGAATGCGAGGAGCGCACTGCTGGCAAGTGATAAAACACCGTCGAGGTTCACCGGGTTAAGTAACGTTCGTAGGTTGCAGAGGAGCTGCTAATACCCCATTGCAGTCTAACACACGAAGCAAAGCGGGGTTAGCAGCGGCTGGCTACGTGTCCATCAAACCGTGGTCTTTCCTGATGGCATCTCGCTTGCTCGCTCGACCATCGGTCCGATGATGCGCCTATCAACCGCCGGCCAGTTCCCACGACTGTCCGGCCATAACCCTACCAGGAGGGTACTAACATGCCAGAAGATGTATCGTCCGCGCAGACCAGGCAGCAAAGGATCGCCCGCGTGATTGAAGCTCTGCGGGCGAGAGGGCACAGGCTAACGGATGAAGAGCTGCAACAGATGCAACAAACGACCGATGCGTTGGCAGCGCGACTTGCTGATGACGAGGATCACGACCATTCACATCCCTCGCTTCAGTGAGTGCAAATCCCGGATCGCCGGAGCGAATCGCTGTCCGCAATGCCCGCCTTATAGTCACACGATGACGTGCTAGGAGCGTCTAGCTCCGCTAGACAGTCTCACATTACGGGCATTGCGGCCCTTTGCTTGGCCTCGGCCGAGACTCGTCGTCGCACGATGGATCACCATCTTGCGACGGCGACTTACACCATTGGGGGGCTAGGATGTCTAATTCACGTGAATAGAGCGCTCACGGCTGACCTCACGTGGTAACGCTGATAGACCAACGTCGACAACGACACTGGAGCAACTGGAGTCAACAGATGCACGCTCGTATAGAGCAACTCGAATATCTAGAGATGCTCGACCCGATACTGGTGGAGCATAGGGCGTTTGGTGACAGTACCTACATACATGAGCAACTACGAAACTGTTACGAACGCCGCCTCGGTAAACTGTCCGCTTGCATGTCTGTCACCGGCCAGCTCCTGGATGCACTCATCGGGTCCGACATATACACTCGCCGTCGCGTAGTCGGTGACACTGTCGTCCGCTGTGCTATTGATCATGCGCTGGCACAAGGTAACACGGGCGTTCGACGCGGCTTACCATTTGCTGAATGTGAGGAAGTATTTGGCGCAACCGTCCAGCATCTCAACGACGGCAAGTGCGGTGGACCCCTAGAGCATGGTATCGAGCACGTTTATCGCTTGGGACCCGCGGCCTATCACGGTTGGATCTGGAGTGAACAGCATTGTGCCGATGCATGTGGTCGGGCGTTTCGCAGGCTGATACGGGATAATCATAAAGAACCATTACATACGCCTAATGTTGACGATGTGCAAATGCTAGAGAAAGGAGCACAACTGCTCAGCGAGCTTTTACCATGCTTGTCGCGCAGCGCGCTCAGCCATGCTCACTTAATCGCGCTCTTTCCACAGGTCGGCAAGTGGAAAGGAACAACATCCAGTTCCCAATTTAGAATAGGCGGGACGATTTTCTTAAGCTGCGAAATGATTGACAGCCCCTGGTGGGTAGCTGAGCATCTATTGCATGAGTCGTTGCATCAGAAGTTGTATGATGTTCGCCACGGACATTCAGTCTTTGTAGAGGAGTTACAGTTGTCAGGAGAGACCGCCAAAAGAGTGTGCTCTCCCTGGAACGCCCCGGGACCCAATAAAGCAAATTATTGGGATACATTTAGATCGGTAGCAGCGTTCCATGTGTACGTGCAGCTGGGTCTTCTGTGCAGTGTGGCAGAACGGCGCGCACATGAGCTGAAGGGAACATACGGTCCAATACGAGCGATGACGACGAGCCGAACAGCGATGGATCGTGCTCACTATTTGGGCGAACAAATCAAGCAACATTGCTGGCAGGAATTGGGCGTAGCAGGACGATCCTTGATGGAGTGGTTGTTGGCGGTCCTGGATATCCTCGATCCCGCTCCGCCTCCAAGAGGCGCATATATGCATTTATTGCTCGACCGCTATCAGAGGGAGGCTGCAATGGTCGCTAAGAAAATCGAACGCGCCGTCGGAACAGACCAGTCAGGCGTTACACGCCCAGTAGGGTTGTCGTCAGCTCTTAGGGAACAGCTGATAGCGCTTATTGATGAAGAGGTAAACGGTACGTGTTCCGTGCTGTCTGCCGTGAAAGCGGGATCAGATATCTGGCAATTTAAGGATGCCGTGACTCGTTGCATGGGTAAGGGAGCGGACATCGGGTTTAGAGACGTGCGAGGACTTATCGCGAGAACCATTCAGAAGGTGTCACCAGACGGATATCGGTTGACATCTCGTTCACCCGGCTTGCAAACCCCTGATGAGATATTCAAACAGATGGTTGAGAACTCGAGCCAGCGTGTTCACGGCATACTTGCACAATAAAGGCCGTGCTTTCTGTCTCTGGTGGAAGATATTTGCAAGAGGTCGATCTAATGGGCGCTAGGAGAGCGCGCCGCGGAGTTCGGCACGAAGCCCGGCATCGAGTGCATTTGTGGTTGCCGAACGCTTCGACGGGAAACGGTCCCCGCTCCGAGCTGTCCTCGCCGCAGATAGGTACTGGTAGCGATAAACTCAAGGCAGATGCAGATCCATGGAAGACGCGGATGCCGTGGCAACCGACGAACGAGCCACACTGTTACTTCTCAGCGATGTGATAGGAACAGTCTTCGGGACGGAAGACTTCTGCTTATTTCTTTATTCTCTCGTCCGAATGCAAACTCCCAGAACTATCGTGGAATTGGGCACCGGGCTAGGCCTATCCGCATTTTGGATGGCCCTCGCAGCCAAACGCAATGGAGTGGGACATGTGTGGACTGTGGACGATCTCGAGCTGTTCCAGAGAAATGAGGCTCTCTTAGACAAAATCGTGACGAACCTCCGGCGAGTACAGTGCCCGCTTCCGCTTCAAGCATCAACGGCCCAACAGTACTTTCACGGAGTATCTAAACTGCTAGACCTTGGTAAATACCTCACATTCGTGCAGCAAAGAATGGATCTGGATCAAAAACAACACTTTGATCAATATCCGTTTGCGAATGAGACGATTGACCTGCTGTTCTCGGATTTCAGGCATGGACCGGCCGACATCCTAGCTATCTTGGGCCATTTCCTTCCTCGAATGTCATCGGCATCTTCGGTCTTCATAGATTCAGCGCCTACCGCCTGGCCCTCGTACCTGCTTCTCGAGCAATTGATCATTCACCTCAACAGTGGCCACGTTCCGAAAGCTCTCCAGGACCGAAGCTCGGCTGACCTCACCCAGGTAATGAAAAACCGGCGCATAGTCTTGGTTCATCTGACGGAATCGAAAGAACGGAATCAGAACAGCACCGCGTGGTTGAAGATCGAGCCGATCGATCTCTTACCGCAACCACAAACATATATGCGCGGAATATAGCATCTTGTGAGTTCACGCTCAGCTTCTGAACCGTGTTGGTGTTGAATGTGAGGCTCCGAACTGATTCTGCAAGTCGACCAGATCGTCGGTCAGGCTGCGAGCACGCAGATAGACCAAAGCGGCCAGCCAGGAGCTCCGCGCCGCATCGGGATGCCGGCGCAGTTCATGCGGCGCCTCGACCGCTACGCGCCGCCGGCAGCGCTCCAGCTCGCGTGGCGAAGCATGATCGAACAAATCGGCTGGAAGGTCGATGCGGCGGATCAGCTCCAGTTTCGCCAATTCCTCCTGCATGGTGGCGAGGCTGGGCCGCCCTGGATTGCCACGCAGTGCCAAGAGCGCCGCGGGCGCGCTGCCTGGAACCTCTTCAGCCACCAAAGGATCGCCTTCACCCTCGGCAGAGCCCAGCAACTCCTCCAGACGTTCGCGGTTCTCCGGGGACAATCGCGCGTAGATATCGGCGTGGAATTGTTCCTCATGGGCGCGCAGTGCTGTGCGAGCAATACGCTCTACCCTGTCGGCCGTCGGCGGTTCGATCGCCAGTTCACGACATCGAGCCTCCAGGCGCTCGATCAGCGGCGCGATCTGCCCATCCGCTTCTCCAGCAACGTGATCGCGCAGCCAAGCAGTCAGCGTCTGCGCATCGGCTACTGTGGCCTCGCGGAATCCGAATCGCGCTCGAATCTCGGTGCGAAGGCGTTTGGCCGTTCTTTCAGCGAGGAGCAATCCTCCATCGGCGGGGACGGTTACCTCGATCTTTCGCGCCAAGGCAGCGATATCCAGAGACTCCAGATCGGATGGCCCGCGTGCGAGTCGGTTCGCTCGACTCTTATAATAGCCATCACCATGGCGCAATCGCTGAGGCCAACGGCTGTAGCCCAGCTTCACTCAGGCCCGGATCGACCACGGTGCAATTACCTCGGTTTGTGCGACACTGGCGAGAGGCGCAGAATTGAGCCCAAAGCGGGCTAAACTGTGGCGCAGCACCCGTCGCGGAATCTATGCTGCGCAAACGGTATCCTGTTTTTGATTTGCAACATAGAGGGAAATGGAATCATGCGGATCGGCTACGCGCGCGTCTCCACAGACGATCAGACGCTTGAGTCTGCAGCGCGATGCCCTCAAGCGCGCCAAATGTCGGCAGATCTATGAGGAGCACGCTAGCGGTAAGAACACGGCGCGCCCACAGCTCGAGGCCAGCCTGAAGTCGCTACGCGAAGGCGATACGCTGATTGTGTGGCGGCTGGACCGTCTGGGCCGAAGCCTCGGCGACCTCATCCGACTGACCCATGACCTCAAGGCGCGCGGAGTCGGCTTTGCCTCGCTCACCGAGCAGATCGACACGCGGTCCCCCAGCGGACAGCTCGTGTTCCATGTATTCGGCGCGCTGGCTGAATTCGAGCGCAATCTGATCCGCGAGCGCACGCTTGCCGGGTTAAAGGCCGCGCGCGCCCGCGGCCGCAATGGTGGCCGGCCGAAAAAGCTCAGTCCCAAGGAACTGAAGACGATTCGCACTCTGCTGCGCTCGAACGAAGTGCCCGTGCAGGATATCGCCGCGCAGTTCGGGGTGAATCGATCGACCCTGTACCGTAATGTGGCCGCATCCACCACCTGAGGTATCCAGGGGAATCACGCCATCAAATGGCACCTGGTGACACGACTGTTGGGTCTACCCCTTTTTTGGAATCGCGATGACGCGGCTTTCCGCAGATTCTCATTCCGCCGAGGAGGTTCCGTATGACCCCGTTACGTCAGCGCATGATCGAAGACCTTCGGGTGCGCAATTTCTCACCGACGACTCAGCGTGCCTACGTTTACGCGGTTGCACAGTTTGCCCAGCATTTTGGCAAGTCGCCCGAGCTACTCGGGCCGGAAGACATCCGTGCCTATCAGCAGCACTTGCTCTCCAAGCAGCTTGCCTGGACCACGTTCAACGTCCGCGTCTGTGCCCTGCGATTTCTCTATCGCGTGACCCTAGGCAAAGATTGGGTGGTCCAGCACATCGCGTATCCGCGCCTCCCGCGGAAACTCCCCATCATTCTGAGCTTCGCCGAGCTCCAGCAATTCTTCGATGTTATTCCCAATCTCAAACACCGTGCGGCGCTGATGACCGCCTACGCGGCAGGCCTGCGCGTCTCCGAAGTCGTTGCACTTAAGGTCGCCGATATCGACAGCCAGCGCATGGTCATCCGCATCGAGCAGGGCAAGGGCTGCAAAGACCGTTATGTCATGCTGTCGCCCCGCCTACTTACCTTGCTCAAGACCTACTGGAAAACAGTTCGGCCAAAGGAGTGGCTATTCCCTGGCTCCGAGCCCAACCAGCACCTCAGCTTCGTCAGGCCGGAATTCTGCCAGGCGTTATGGCAGACCGCCTGTAGCGTTCGCGCGCGGCTAGAAAACGGCACCGACCTGCGGACCAGGCGAGTTTCTACGACTCGGGGGGAGGCAACGCCGTGACGCAGTCTTCGGGATTCTGTCAGTATTTATGCGACTGGTTGAGTTCCCAAGTCACAGCCGGCCGGGCGGTCCTTGCGGTAGCAATTGCGACGGGGGTGGTGCTGCGCTTTCACCGGCTGGATTTCGTTGGTCTGAGCCTTGACGAAGGGTACGCGTGGGCCGCGGCGGCTGAGCCCGTTAGCCGACTGCTCGAACTCCAGCCACAGCTCGATTCCGGTAAACTCGCCGTTTACGATTTGCTTCTACATTATTGGATCGAGATCTTTGGAGATAGTCTGCGCTCGATGCGCAGCCTTTCCGCAGCTATCGACAGTATTTCGATCCTGCTGATATACGCCCTGGTCCGGGAACTGTACCTGGCTTTCGCGGAGGCGGAGGCTGGGGAGCTGGCCGGCGGCTTCGCAGCGCTGCTTTTTGCTACGAACGTCACGCTTCTGCGATCGGCGCGCACTGCCCGAATGTATCCGCTGATGACAGCGGCTGAACTGGCGCAGATCTTATTTTTTGTGTGTGCACAGCGCCGCGGGAGAGTATCCGACGTCATTCTGACTGCAGTCTTTCTCGCGCTAGCGATTGCGGCCAATTTCACCGCCGCCTTCATCCTTCTGAGCGAGGCGTTCTGGCTCGCCTACTTACTCGCAGCGAGATGGAAGGGGCTGCCGGGTGCCGACTTACATGTGGTTGCTCCGGCATTATCACTAATCACCGGTCTCGTGCTGCTGCTCCCGTCGGTGCAGTCCGCGATTCCTCTCTTGCGAGGGGATGTGAGATACCAGGGCTTCGGCTGGATCGCATATCGGCCCCCGCTACAATGGTCGTACGAGGTCTTGGGTGGTAGTGCCTTTAACAAAGCGCCCTTCGGGTTATTTCTCGTGCTGGCCGCCATTGGTATCTGGCGGCATCGAAGTAAGGCGCCGCTAATTCCGATGTTCATGGCGGCTGCAACCATTGGACCATTCGCGGCCGTGGCGGTGGCGAGCCTCTTCGCCATCCCGATGATGGTGGATCGCTACGTGCTTATAGCAGTAGTTACTTTTCTAGGATTAGCGGCTATAGGAGCAGCCTCGTTCGAATCGAAGCTGGGACGAATATTGGTGTTTATTTTAATCGTCCGGGGCTCAGCGCACGCGCTCAAGCATTCGGCCACTTTTTGGGTCGATTGGAGGCAAGCTGTAGGGATGGCATGCGCTGTCTCCCGTGCCGACGCGGAGATCGGTGTCGTTCCGGGCGATGCTGTACATGTAGTGCGCTACTATCTGCCGCCAAGGCGCCGTCCCCTGGCAATAGGACTCTACTCCAAATGCGGCGGCTCGCAGCTGCTGATACTGTGCCCCGGGCGTCTCATTCCGCCAACTTATATGTCGGCGTTGAAGGCATGCTACCCGCACATAGTATGTCGAGTCACACGGGCAGAAGTCCGCGCTCGCTAAACCAGCAATGGTTGGGTTATCCGGTTTCCTCGTTGGCGGTGAAATGTCTTCCTAATGTGAAAGCGATCCCCCGAGCAAAGAAAAGATGGCCGCCAGAGCCGATATGAAGCGAATGGCGGCAGCTTCAACAAGGCCTTGGGTCGGCTCCGGATTTGGAGCTCGGCCAAGGACTATTATATGAGCTTCGGGCACGTACGACCCGCGTAGATGCCGGCGTGAGCTAAGGGCGGCTCGATGGCGGGAGTAACGGCCCCTACGCAAAGGATGACGTTTGACATTGGACGCGTCCCGTCATATCATCTCAGTATAATGGCGATACGTTCTTTCAAGGACGCGGACAGTGAAGCCATTTTCAACGATCAACCCGTAGTCCCATTTCAGGCGATCCAGCAGGCCGCTCGCCGCAAACTCCTGGTGCTGGATGCCGCGACTGACCTCCGGGTACTGGCGATAAATCGAGGTAATCATCTTGAAGCCCTTAAGAAGGACCGGGCAGGTCAACACAACATCCGGATCAACGACCAGTGGCGGATCTGTTTCGTCTGGAGGAGGGAGATGCGTCGAATGTCGAGATTACTGATTATCACTGACGCCGCGGCCTTCGCCGCAACTGCATTCAATTTACTATATTCGAGTATCTATATGTCTAAGACGCTTTCCCCAATTCATCCTGGCGAAATCCTGCTCGAGGAGTTCCTGAAAGCCTCTCGATATGAACCCGCATCAGCTGGCGATGGCACTGCGCGTGCCGCCAACCGTATCGCGCAGATCATCGCGGGCGAGCGCGCGATCACCGCAGACACAGCCTTGCGCCTTGGCCGCTATTTCGGTGTCAATCCGCAGTTTTGGCTGAACCTACAGAGCACCTACGATCTGCGCGCGGCAGCGCGGGAACACCAGGCGCAGATCGCGCGAGGTTCCGCCGCGCGGGCGTTCAAAATTGCAAGATGACCACACCTTTCGGATCTCTGTGGCCAAAGCTTACACGCATCGCAGGCCTCAGACGTTTTTCCAAGGCCAGGTCCCTTTCGGTTCTTCCGGATTAGTAGAGAGAGTTGAGTGAACCTCCTTGACAAGCAGTCGGGACTGGCGTACTAAGTGAACCATATTTTTTGGTCGCTTCGGGTGCCCGTCGGGGCATAACAGGGAAGCCGGTGAGAAGCCGGCGCGGTCCCGCCACTGTATGTGGGAAGCTGCCTTTCGTTAGAGCCACTTAGGTTCCGTTGAACCTGGGGAAGGCGGGAAGGTGGCGATGAGGGTTCCAAGACCCTCGGAAACCACGAGCCAGGAGACCTACCCGAAGTGATCGGACACACAACTCCGCGTGGCAACGGAGAGTCCGATGGCTTTGAATCTCTCGCATCGTGACCCTCGTTTCCATCCGGAACGAGGGTTTTTTGATGCCTTCTGTTTCTCTTGGTGGCGGGGAGGTTGAGTCGCGGAACGCAACCTCACGCCGGCAGGCCCGAGCGTAGCGCATGCGCACGGGCATCCTGGTTGTCGGCCATGGAAGCCGCGAACAGGCCTCGAATGTGGAATTCGAGCAGCTTGTTGCGCACGTTCGGACACATCGGCCCGAGTTCGACATCCGACATGCCTACGTCGAGCTCGCTACACCGTCGCTTGCCGACGGACTTGACGCAATCGCTCGCTGCAACGATCGAGTGGTTGTCATTCCATGTTTTCTATTCACCGCGGGGCATGTGAAGAACGACATTCCTCTGGCGCTAGCGGCTGTGCGGCCAAAATTCCCCAAAGTTCGGTTCGAAGCCGGTCGTGTCTTGGGTGTCCATCCTGCTATGGCGGAACTGGCTTTCCAGAGGGCATCCGAGGCCTGCCGTGGCGAGGATGATGCGAAGCGGACGGCGGTTGTGGTGGTCGGGCGCGGCGCCAGCGACCCCGATGCCAACGGTGATTTCTGCAAACTGGTGAGGTTGTTCGGAGAAGGGCGCGACTTCGGGTGGGTAGTGCCCAGCTTCATCGGAATTACCACGCCGCTGTTCGAAGAAACACTGGAACTGATTGCGCGTGCGCGTCCCGAATGCATTCTGGTCGTTCCCTACCTTCTATTTGGCGGGCGGCTGGTTGCCCGGCTGGGCGAGCAAATCCGCGACTTTGAGAATCGCTATCCCTGGGTCAAAACGAGGCTAACCCCTCATCTTGGCGCCCATCCAAAGCTGCTCGACGTAATCGATGACCGGATTCGCGAAGCGCTAAGCGGGCAGGCCTCGCTCGCTTGCGACAACTGCCAGTATCGTGTCCCGGTAGGCGCAATTGCAGAAAACGTCGGCGGGTTTCGCTCTCTGCTCTGGAGCGCGCGCCACATGGAGACACATGCGCAGGCGATGCCGCATGTGCATGCACATCAGGGAATGCGCAAGCACGTGCTGGTCTGCGGCAACGTTGATTGCGCCGCGCGTGGCAGTATCGCGCTGATCGTCGGGCTGCGCCGAGCGCTCAGACGAATCGGGCGCGAACGCGAAATCAAAATAACAAAAACCTCCTGCATGGGGCGTTGCGGAGAAGGACCGACGGTTGCCGTGTACCCGGACGGTGTCTGGTACAGAGGCGTGAACCCGGCTGACGCGAACGAACTGGTCGATCAGCATCTCGTGCGCGATCGGCTGGTGGCTCGGCTGATCGACGGGATTATGCAATGAGACGAGAGAGGACCGAATGGCTTGTCACGAAATAGCGGCGCTGCGACTGGGACTGATGCGATTGCTCGGTCTCAAAGACGAAGCGGCGAGGCAGCACGAGCTTGCGGAGTTAGGCGATGGGGCCAGCCAACCGGGGCCGATTCGGTCGATGTGCGATCCGGGGGACCTGGAAAGTCTGAGGCGCTTCTATGAAACCGCCGTCTCGATGCTGGAGGAGCGGGTAGCTGCGACGCGGCCTGAGGACACCAAGCTGCCGTATTTGAGGAGCCTGATAATCCTGACGAAGAAGGTCGAGTTCGACCTTGCGAACCAGATCGAGAATTTGACTCGTCTCTTCAGCGACCTCGAGCAGATGCATGACTTCGTACACGAGATTTATCCGGCGGATTGAACCATGGCGCAGCCCAGAGTCGCACGATTAGTAAGAACGGAACGTCTCGGTCCCGAGGCGAGACTGCTAACATTTTTGCTCGCGGAGGGCGAGATCGGTTTCTCGGGCGGTCAGTACATCATCGTTAATACCGGGATTGAGCTTGCCGGCGGCAAGCTCGCCAAGCGCGCGTATTCGATTCTCTCCGGCGATGCCGACCAGCGCGAATTTCAGATTGCGGTGCGGCGAATCGGCGAAGGTCCGGGCTCAAACTTCATGCATCGGATTGAAGTCGGTGCGGAACTCCCGTTCAGCGGGCCCTGGGGCAAGTTCGTCGCCAACGGCGAATCGGCGGGGCCACGGCTGGTGTTCGCAACTGACACCGGCATCACGGCGGCGCTCGGACTGCTTCGAGGCCGCCGCTCCCGCACGCTGGCAGCTGCGACAACAGCAGTCTGGTTCGTCGAGTCCGACGACTATTTTCTTCCGCCTTCGTTTACGCGAAGCACGCTCGCAGAGCTCTGCCAGGACTTCAGGGTTGCTGCGGCTCCAGCGGCAATGGACTCAACGAGGACCGGTCGTGCCCTTGCGATAATGGATGGTTCACTCGAATCGTGCTTACCGGCCGACGCGTTTCTCGCCGGCGACGGCGCTGTGATCTATCCGATGCGCGACAGGCTCATAGCGGCGGGCATGCAAAAGGAGAACATTCACGTGGAGGCGTTCTTCAACAATCCGGAGCGCAAGGCGCAGTCCTGAGATGCCGGCTAAGTCATGGCAGAGAGCACTGTACCGCCGCGAAATCGCAAGGGGCTGCGCACTGGCTTCACGACCGGCGCGTGCGCCGCGGCGGCAGCCAAGGCAGCTGCGCGTTGTGTTGTAAGGAATACGGTGCTTACGGAAATCGAAACGGCGTTGCCGAATCGAATGACGGTCACGTTTCCGCTCAAGCGTAGCGAACTGACGGCGAGCGGTGCGGTGTGCAGCGTGATCAAAGACGCGGGCGATGATCCGGACTGCACACATGGCGCTGAGTTGATCGCCGAAGTCGAGCTCAAGTCCGAACCACCGGTCGAGATCCGCGGTGGTGAGGGTGTTGCGACGGTGACGAAGCCGGGACTTGGCCTCGAGGTCGGGGCGCCCGCGGTGAATCCGGTTCCGCGCCGCAACATCACGGAAATGGTCGAGCAGGAGATCGTCGCGAGTCCATATGGCGGTGCGATCGTGACTATCAGTGTGCCGGGTGGCGAGGAGATGGCGAAGGAAACGATCAACGCGCGGCTCGGCCTGATCGGCGGGATCTCGATTCTTGGCACCACTGGAATCGTGCGGCCCTACTCGACCGCGGCGTTCAAGGCAAGCGTGATTCAGGCGATCGACGTCGCCCGCGAGCGTGGTCTTAGCGAGCTGGTTCTGACCACGGGAGGAAAGTCGGAATCCTTCGCGATGAAGCTTTTGCCTCATCTGCCCGACGATGCCTTCATCCAGATGGGCGATTTTGTCGGAACCGCCCTGAAGCATTGCGCGCGTCGGAATATTCGACTCGCCGTCATAGTGGGAATGATCGGAAAACTTTCGAAGATGGCGGATGGACGGATGCAGACTCACGCCGCCGGCTCGGAAGTGAACATGGAACTGCTTGCAGCCCTGGCCCGAGAGTCAGGCGGGAGTAAACGCCTGTGCGCAGAGATTCGTCAGGCGAACACGGCACGCCATGTTCTGGAGTTGTGTACGGCGGAGAATATCGCGCTCGCGTCGCTGGTCTGCCGAAGGGTAGTGCAGCACGGGAAGCGGTACGCTGGCGGACCTCTGGAAGTACGTGCCTACCTGGTGGATTTCAACGGCAACCTGCTCGGCCGATATCCCGCGGACGCGATTCAGACGGAGCACCGCCGATGAACGAGATGCGCCAGATGACCGCGAAAGGCCGCAGTATCGAGGACGCCAGTTTCGCGATCATCGATAGCGAGGCAGGTCCGCACGATTTTGGCGCCGCTGAGTGGCAGGTTGTTCGCCGCGTCATTCACGCAACGGCGGATTTCGAATTCAAGGATCTGATGCGGTTTCATAGGAACGCCGTGCGAGCCGGCATCGATGCGCTGCGGCGCGGCTGCCCGATCGTGGTCGACGTCAAGATGATCACCGCCGGACTCAACGAGGATCGGCTCAAGGTCTACGGTTGCTCGACGCATTGCTTCATCTCCGATGACGATGTGATCGCTGCCGCCAGAGCCGCCGACAGCACGCGCGCAATTGAAGCGATGCGAAAGGCGCATCGAAGCGGCTTGCTCGACGGCGCAATAGTTGCGGTCGGCAACGCCCCGACGGCACTGCTCGAAACCGCCCGCCTGGTCGAAGAGGCGGGTGCGCGGCCGGCGCTCGTGACCGGGGTGCCGGTCGGCTTCGTTTCAGCCGCTGAATCAAAGGAGGCGGCGCTGCGCATGCCAACGCCATACATCGTGGCGCGCGGCCGCAAGGGCGGCAGCACCATCGCGGTCGCGATAATTCATGCACTGCTGCTGCTTTCCACCGAGGCGCCCGCATGAGCCGTCCGCGTGCGATAACCCTAATCGGGATTGGTGACGACGGCTGCGGTGGACTTTCCAGCCGCGCGGTGAGCGCCGTCGCGGCGGCGCAGGTTCTCGCCGGCGGTGAACGTCATCTCGCTTTTTTCCCGCAGTTTCGCGGGACGCGGATCATTTTCAAAGATGGCCTCGCGCAGGCGCTGGATCGCATCGTTGAAGCCGCCGACGAGCATAATGTCGGCATCCTTGCGTCCGGCGATCCCATGTTCTTTGGCGTGGGCGCATTGGTGATTAAGCGGCTTGGCGCGGAGCACGTGGAAGTTATCCCGCACCCGAGTTCGATGCAGTGGGCGTTCGCCCGCGCCGGGCTCAAATGGGATGACGCCGCCTTCATCTCGCTGCATGCTCGCAGTCGCGAGGGTTTTCTGACGCGGCTGAAGGCCTGCGGGAAAGTGGGTGTTCTCACTGACCCCGAGAACTCGCCCGCGCGGCTGGCGGCACTGATGTTCGAACATGGCGAGAACAAATGGCAGGCGTGGGTCTGCGAAAATCTGGCCGGACCCGATGAGCGCGTGCGGACGTTTTCTGTTCAGAATCTGGCTTCGTGCGGAGATATCGGGCCGCTCAACGTCCTGATTCTCGTACGCACTGATCCGTCGTGGAAGGCGCCGCCCGCAATTCCGTTCATCCATGAAGATGAATTTGCCAAGCGGATGCCAAAGAAGGGCCTTATCACGAAGCGCGAAGTACGGCTGCTCTCACTGGCCTCGATGCGTATCCGGCCGGACAGCGTGGTCTGGGATATCGGTGCGGGGTCCGGCTCGATATCGATCGAAGCCGCGATGCTGGCGCCGCTCGGGCGGGTTTACGCGGTCGAGGTCGATCCCGAGGGCGTCGAAATCTGTCACGAGAATCTGCGCACGCATGCGATCGACAACGTGCGAGTGATTGCGGGCCGCGCCCCCGAGGCACTTTCCGATCTCGAAACGCCGGACGCGGTCTTCGTCGGCGGCAGCAAGGGCAGCATGGATGAGATCGTCAACATCGCGCTCGAACGATTGCGGCCGGGCGGGCGGCTGGTGGTCAACGCGATCACCCTCGAGAACTCAGGTGAGGTCTATGGCGCGTTGCGCAGACGCGGAATCGTACCTGAAGTGACGCTGCTACAGATCTCCCGCGCTGAACCCCTCGCGCGTTACCTGCGTTTCGAGGCGCTCAATCCAATCCAGATCTTCGCGGCTGAAAAACCAGCTGCCGGAGGTAAGGCCGAATGATTTACGGAACGCTCTATGGAGTCGGCGTGGGCCCGGGCGCTCCGGACCTGCTGACTCTACGCGCGGTCGAAACGCTCAAGCACGCTGAAGTACTGGCGCTCCCCAGAAGCTCCGACTACGGCGCTTCGATGGCGTGGAAGATAATCGAACCCGTCATCGGAAAGGTGCCCGGACAGGAGCGCCTGTTTCTGACCTTCCCGATGCGCAAGGAGCCATCGCGTCTGCGCGGCGCGTGGGACGTTGCGTTTTCCAAAATCGGCGAACATCTGGAACGCGGGCGCTCCATAGCGTTTGCGACCGAAGGCGACCCCTCGCTTTACAGCACGTTCGGATACCTCCGGCGGGAAGCATCGCAGCGCTGGCCCGGAATTCGCGTGGAAGTAGTGCCAGGAGTCTCGTCGATCATGGCGGTACCGGCGATCACCGGCACGCCGCTCGCCGACGGTCTCGAACGAATCGCGATAATCCCCGCGAATTACGGCGTGGATGATCTAGTCGCCACCCTGAACGTCTTCGACACGACGATCCTGATGAAGATTGGTTCCGAGATGCCGAGAGTCGTCGCCGCGCTGGAGCGGACCGGACTCACCGAAAAGGCTGTTTACGTGGCCAAGGCGACGATGCGCGAGCAGAGAATCGTCAGGGACGTTCGTGAAGTGCGCAGCGAGCGTGGCGACTGTTTCGCGATGGTCATAATCACGCGCACAGAACGCAGTGGCGTGCTGGCGGGCGATGTTTTACCAGAAGCCATGCTCGCGAAGGTCGAAGCGTGATGGGCGAGCGTAAATCATTCGCAGTCTATGCGATTACCCGTCATGGTCTCGGGATCGCCGCGCGCCTGGCAGGAACGCTCGGCGATGCTGACGTCTACGTCTCGGAAAAACTCCTCGGCGCGGCGCACGTGATGCCGGAGTTGTCGCGCGCGCTCGCGCTGAAGCTGCCGATGGGGCCGGTGCTCACCGAGACCTTCACCGTTTATGACTGCCACGTCTTTGTTATCAGTGTCGGCGCGGTGGTGAGAATGATTGCGCCGCTGCTCAAGGACAAGAAGATCGACCCCGCGGTGATCTGCGTCGATGACGCCGCGCGCTTTGCAATCTGTGTGCTCTCCGGCCACGTCGGCCGCGGCAACTTCCTTACCGATCGCGTCGCCGCGATACTCGGATCGCAGTCCGTTGTGACCACCGCCTCCGACGCGATCGGCACGCTCACGGTCGATATTCTCGGCCGCGAATTCGGCTGGAAGCTCGACGATTCGGAGCGCAACGTAACCCGCGGATGCGCCTCGGTTGTGAATGCCGCGCCGGTTCTCTTCGTGCAGGAAGCGGGCGAGCCAAACTGGTGGCCGCTCGACAAGCCTTTGCCGCCGGGCGTGCGCTACACCACCTCACTGGACGGGGTCGACGCGCGCGCTTTCGAGATTCTGCTGATCGCGACGGATCGTGAGATCCAGAAATCGCACCCGAAGCACTGGGCCAACGCCGTGATCTATCGGCCCAAGAGCCTCGTGCTGGGAATCGGCTGCGATAAGGGGACCGCATCGGAGCTGATCGAGCGGGGTGCGCTGACCGTGCTCGCGCGCAATCATCTATCGCTCAAGTCGATAAAGGCGCTCGCCACGATCGACAAGAAAAAGGACGAACCTGGGATCCTGGCGCTCGCGGAGCGCTTTGGATGGCCGCTCGAAATATATACCGCCGAAGAACTGGACGCGGTACCAGGAATCGAAAATCCCTCGGAGACGGTGATGCGTTACGTCGGGACGCGCGGCGTGGCTGAGCCCGCCGCGCTCCTTTGCGCAGGCGCCGGGCGTCTGCTCGTTGCCAAGCAGCCATACACCGAACCCGGCGCGGGACGCTCGATGACGCTGGCGGTTGCGCGGGTGCCATTCGGCAAACGAGCCACGGAGGTCGCCGATGCCTGATCCGAAGGGCGTTCTTTACGTCGTGGGGATCGGACCGGGCGCGCACGATCACGTCACGCCAGCCGCGGCGCGTGCGATCGCTGATGCTCAGCTGGTGGTCGGCTACACCACCTACATCAAGCTGGTCAGCGAACTGATTCGCGGCAAAGAAATCGTCCGTACTGGGATGACCGAAGAGATTGGCCGGGCGCGGACCGCGGTGGAACGTGCGCGCGACGGCGCGAAGGCCGCACTGATTTCGTCCGGCGACGCGGGCATTTACGGAATGGCGGGACTGGTCTTCCAGGTGCTCCGGGACTTGGGATGGAAGCGCGGCGATTCGCCCGAGCTGCATATTATCCCCGGCGTCACCGCGCTTAGCTCATGCGCGTCGCTGGTGGGTGCTCCGCTGGTTCATGACTTCTGCGCGATTTCGCTTTCAGACCTGCTAACGCCGTGGCCGGTGATAACGCGCCGAATCGAGGCTGCTGCGCAAGCTGACTTCGTGATTGGCCTATACAATCCGGCCAGCGGCAGGCGAACGCGCCAGATCGTAGAGGCGCAATCGATCATCAGGAAATACCGCGAAGGTGCAACTCCAGTGGCGCTCGTGAAGAGTGCCTATAGAAAAATGCAGCATGCGGTTTTGACCGACGTCGATCACTTTCTCGACTACGAAATCGGCATGCTCACGACCGTGCTGGTCGGTTCAAGTAACACCTACGTATTCGAGGGCTACATGGTCACGCCCCGGGGCTACACCAACAAGTACACGACCGATGGCGAAGTGCTTCCCGGTCAACGACCCGGTTATTCGCTAGTCTTGGCCGGATCGCCGGAGCCCGCGGAGAGCGAATGATGGCGCGCGTGGGACGGCTTGCAGGCGCGCTTCTCGCCAAGACCGGCGGCGAGTTTTTTCTGGTTGGGAATACCAAGGAGCCGTGCGACTTCGAGGCCGCGGGCTTCGAGTCGCCGGGTGAAATAGACGCGCTCGAACGCCGCTACATCAGGCTCGCGCCGAGGCGCGCAGTCGAGCTTGCCGCGCCTTACTTGACGCTCGATCTGGAGGGCGAGGCGCTCGCCGCGCTGCTGGCGGAGCGGCTGCTAATCGAACGCAACGCGTCAGTCAGTGACCGCCTGTGGCGATTGCTGATGGATCCGAGTGGACAAGATGAACTCCCCGAGGACCAAGCGGTGGACGCGCGCTGGCTCGCCGAAATCCCCGCGCCTATCTGGGGAATTGTTCGCGATACCGTGCTTCGCTGCCTTTGAGGAGCATGATGAAGGTTTACATCATCGGAGCAGGTCCCGGCGATCCAAAGCTGCTGACTCTTCGTGCGGCGGAGCTGATTTCGTCGTGCCCGGTCGTGCTCTACACCGGCTCGCTGGTCCCTCGGGAAGCAATCGCGATGGCGCGGGCCGATGCCAAAGTTCTCGATTCCTCCGGTATGACGCTCGATGAGATCGTTGACGTGATGGTTGCGGCCCGCGACGTCAACGAAGACGTTGCGCGGGTTCATACCGGCGATCCGCTGGTATTCGGTTCAACCGCCGAGCAGATGCGGCGGCTGGTCGAATTGGATATCGACTATGAAGTGGTGCCGGGTGTTTCCTCGTTTACCGCGGCGGCTGCAGTTCTGGGCCGCGAGCTGACGCTGCCCGAGCTGAGCCAGACGGTGATTTTGACGCGCGCCGAGGGACGCACGCCGATGCCGGATCGGGAGAAGCTTGGCGATCTCGCGCGGCATCAGGCGACGCTCGCGCTTTTTCTCAGTATCACCCTTCTTAAAGAAGTGGCCGAATCGTTGATGCCTGAGTACGGCTCCGACTGCCCGGTCGCGGTGGTTCACAAGGCCACTTGTCCGGATCAGAAAATCGTGCTCGGAACACTCGGCGATATTCATGCTCGGGTACGGGAGGCCGGAATAAAAACTCAGTCGATAATTATTGTAGGCCGCGTGCTCACTTCGAACGACTTCGCAAACTCACGGTTGTACGCACCCGATTTCAGCCATCGGTTTCGCAGAGCGAAGGTCAAGGCGCTAACGGCGGAACGCGAATGATGGCGGGACAAGGCATCGTGTATCTGGTTGGCGCGGGTCCGGGCGACCCGAAGCTGCTGACGATCCGTGCACTTGAAGTTATGCGCTCGGCGGAAGTGGTCGCGTACGACGAACTGGTGCCGCCGCAGATACTGTCACTGGTTCCCGCACAAGCCGAATTGCTAGCCGTCGGACGGCGCCACGGGCATGGCGAGACGGGATATCGATTGCATCCAATGGTTCTTGAGCGCGCGCGGGCCGGACGGATCGTGGTGCGGCTCAAATCTGGTGATCCATTGATCTTCGGACGCGGTGCGGAAGAAGCCGAGGAGCTGGCGGAGGCGGGAATAGCCTTTGAAATCGTGCCGGGTGTGTCGGCGGCTCTGGGTGCCGCCGCATACGCCGGAATTCCACTCACCGATCGCCGCTGTGCTTCACAGGTCACGCTCGCGACCGGCCACTGTGCGGAAGGGGACGAAGATGCCTCACGCGAGACGCTAGTTCTCTACATGGCAGCTCATCGACTCGCGGAGAATCTCGAGAGAATTATCGCTCAGGGGCGTGCGCCAACGACGCCCGCGGCGTACGTGGCGGCGGCGACCACTCCTGAACAGCGCGTGATTTCGGGAACGCTCGCAGATCTTGCGAAGCGGGTCGGAAGTGAGCATCGCTCTGGTCCCGCTTTGGTCATCGTTGGCGATGTTGTTGCGCTGCGCGAAAGGATCCAGTGGTTCGAGCGGATGCCGCTTAGAAGCCGGCGTGTGCTCGTCGCTCGTGCTCGGCCCGGGGGCTCGAAGGTTGCCTCGCAGCTTCGCGCGCTGGGCGCACAGGTAATGGAAAGCCCGAGCGTCTCGGTCAAGGACCTGGATGATTACTCCGGCCTCGATCTGGCGCTGGTTCAACTCGATCGCTTTGACGGAATTGTGTTCGGCTGTGCTGCAGGCGTTGATGCGGCCGCACGCCGGCTTAACCTCCTGAATCTGAAATTAGATCGCTCAGCCGGGACTGCCGTCATAGGGGTTGGTGATGAAGCGACCGCGGCGATGGAAAGAACCGGTATTTCGCCGACATTGAGCCTCGACGGCGCCTGCCACGACGCCGTAGCCGGGAGTGCGCCAGACCTGACGGGCAAGCACTTGCTGCTGATTGTCGCGGCCCAAGGTCGGCCCAACCTGCAGGCTGAGCTCGAAGCGCTCGGTGGAGCGGTCGAAGCAGTGTCGGCCTATCGCTACGCGTTTGAATTCGCACACCTCAACGAACGTCTGCCTGAATTGATTGTGCTTCCGAGTTCCAGCGCCGCGCGCCTGGTGCTGAGCGGGGGAGCGGGAACTTCACTGACCGATCTTCCGATGCTCGCAATGGGTCCTGCCACAGAAGCCGCCGCTCGCCGGCACGGAGCAATCGACGTCACTCAGTGTCCCGCAGACAACATCGAGTCATTAGTCTCCAGCGCGATCGAATTCCTTGGCAGGCACCCACTCTCCGATCGCGAGACGCTGCACCGCGGGGACGACATACCCGCATCGGAATCGGTGAACGTATTTCCGTCCGCATGGCGGCGCGGCGTCTACGAGGCGATAACACGCCGCCGCGACATCCGATCGTTCAGGTCCGATCCGGTTCCTCCAGGCACGCTAGCGAGGATCTTGTCGGCGGCACATCAGGCAGGTTCCGTTGGCTTCTCTCAACCGTGGAACTTTATCGTCATCGACGATTTCGAGCTGCGGAAAAAGATTCGCGCTCATGTCGAAGTGGAACGGCTGCGTGCTGCCCAGACCTTCCATCGAGAACGACGCGAACAATATCTCTCGTTCAAACTGGAAGGCATTCTCGACGCAGCATTGAATCTTTGCGTCACATGCGATCGAAAGCGCTTTGGCCCGGCTGTGCTGGGACGCAACACGATGCGCGATACGGATCTTTACAGCACGTGCGCTGCTATACAGAACCTATGGCTTGCGGCTCGGGCGGAAGGGCTTGGGGTGGGCTGGGTGAGCATCTTCGAACCCGACGCCTTACGGGAGATACTTGGAATCCCGAGGAACGTGGTGGTTGTCGGGTATCTATGCCTCGGGTTCCCTCAGGAGTTCCCGAAGCGGCCGATGCTCGAGACCGCTGGATGGCTGCCGCGACTTCCACTGACGGAACTGGTCTTTAGGAATCATTGGAACGAGGCACCGTCGCCGGAGTTATCGAGAGTTCTCGGCATTGTCGACGACGAAGCGATTCGTGGCAAGTGCGAGCCCCTTTTGAAAGTGCCTGCGCAGGGACGCGAGCGATGATCACACTGCGAAAGGTAAGGAACTGACTAGGAGCGTAATCTCCGATGGCGAATTCCATCACCATGCCACGGCTGGTTGTAGCTGGCACCGCAAGCGGAATCGGCAAGACTAGTGTGATGGTCGGTCTGACTCGGGCATTGCGCGAACGAGGTCTCAAAGTCGCAGTTTTTAAATGCGGTCCCGACTACCTCGATCCCACCTACCACGTACGAGCTTCGGGCAACACTTGTCATAACCTCGACGGCTGGATGATGGGCCGTGACGCTGTGATTGGCACTTTTGCCCGCGCGTGCGAGGGAGCTGACATTGCCCTGATCGAAGGTGTGATGGGTCTTTTCGATGGAGCCTCGCCTACCACGGAAGAGGGCTCCACGGCGGAGATCGCAAAGTGGCTCGATGCTCCGGTGATGCTGGTCGTCGACGTTTCGGGGATGGCGCGCACGGTGGCTGCGATTGCGCGCGGGGTTGCCGTGTTCGACCCCGAATTACGGCTGGCGGCAGTCTTCTGCAATCGGGTGGGGAGCCGTGGCCATCTCGACATCTTGCGCAGAGCGTTGAGCGATCTGCCTGTACCGGGAGGGTTGCCCTATGAACCTGCACTGACCTTTCCCGAGCGGCACCTGGGACTGCGCACCGCCGACGAACAGGCCGTGCCCGACTCAATCCTGTCCGAGTTGGGAAGAGTAACTGGGGAATACTGCGATCTGGACGCAATTCTCACCTTCGCGCGTGCTGCTCCGCTGGTGTCGTGCCCACTGTCTGCGAAAGCCGACGCAGCGTCATCATCGCGATGCAGAATTGGCGTTGCCTTCGACGAGGCTTTCCACTTTTACTACGAATACAACCTCCACCTCCTCAGGAATATCGGCGCGGAACTCGTGTACTTTTCGCCGATCTCCGACGCAGCCTTGCCTAACGTGAACGGTCTCTATATCGGCGGTGGCTATCCTGAGATTCACGCGAAAGCGCTCTCTGCGAATCGCTCGATGCGCGAGCAGATTAGTGCATTCGCCGCCGATGGCGGAACCATATACGCCGAGTGCGGCGGACTGATATACCTATGCGAGTCGATCAAAACTCTGGACGGACAACGCTATCCAATGGCCGGAGTGGTCCCCGCGCATGTGGTGATGCACGAGCGGCTGCAGGCGCTTGGATACGTTGAGGTCGAGACGCAAGCGGTGTCTGCGCTCGGACCGGCAGGACTTCGATTTCGTGGCCATCAATTCCGCTATTCCGAACTACAGCCGCTGAAGGATCGGATCGACTGTGCATACCGGGTGGTTCGTCGTCGGGATGGGCAAGTCGTGTCGGAAGGCTACACCGTCAAAAACACTTTGGCATCATACGTCCACGCGCATTGGGCATCCAACCCAACGATCGCTGAGGGGTTGGTCGATGCGTATATCCGCCCGACACAGAACGCGAGCGAAATGCACGAATGAATGACTATTCGCACAAATTTATCGAATTTTAACCCAAGCTTTTTCCATTGGAGAAAATTGAAATGGCACACTTTGACTCCGAGATTCTAACGGTCGATGGGAGCGTGGCCCGCGAGGTCGTTGGTCCCAGGTTGGTATCAGCAAGGATCATTTCCGCCGTTGTAGCGATTGCGCTTGGCATGACCATCCTCTCCGTGGTCGGTTTTGCGCCGAATGATTTCATCCACGCTGCCGCCCATGACGTGCGCCATTCAGCAGGTTTCCCCTGCCACTGAGATAACCATGTTGTCCAGAACGCTTTACGCAGCCTTTGTTGCCGGGGCCGCAGCGGGTGTCCTCCTGTTCGTACTTCAAAGTTGGACCACTCTTCCTCTAATACATCAGGCTGAAAGATATGAAAGAGCCGAAGCGCCTGTGCATCCGCATTCACATGCGAACGAACCTTCGGATAATAAGCTTGTCCGTGCCGCGTACACTACCACGGGTGACGTACTTGTAGGGATTGGCTTTGCGATGCTGCTGGCCGCCGTGTATGCGCTCAGCGGAAACTCCGGCCTGGTGCCGGGGCTTCTATGGGGGCTGGCTGGCTTTGCAACATTTCATTTAGGCCCGGCGTTGGTTGTCCCGCCGTCAACTCCCGCATTTGAGCTTGCTCCCTTGTCGATCCGACAGGCTGCATGGTTGATCGCCGCTTTCTGCACAGGTCTGGGACTTGCTATTTTCGTGTTTGGACCGAAAGCAGCGAAGATAGGTGGCCTCCTGCTTTTGTTTCTGCCAAGCGTGCTTTTTCGCTTTCTCTTTCCGGTGTCCGCGAGCGATATTCCTTCCCCTGATCTTTCCGCACTTCAGCACCTTTTCAGCATATACGTACTAGGAGACTTTCTCCTGTTCTGGCTCGTTCTCGGAGCGCTGTCAGGACACCTGTTTGAACCATCTGCGGACTTTCATAGCGACGCGGGGTTGACGTGAACTCCTCCAAGCACCCGAAAGGCTTGCTCGTGATCAATACCGGCGATGGCAAGGGGAAAACGACCGCTGCGATCGGCACCGCCTTTCGTGCGCTCGGCCATGGCATGCGGGTCGGCATGATCCAGTTCATCAAGGGCAAGTGGAAGACAGGCGAACGCAAACTGGGAGAGCGGACGCCGAATTTGACGTGGCTTACGATGGGCCACGGATTTACCTGGGAAAGCCTCGACCTGGATCGCGATCGGGCAGCCGCCCGAGCCGCGTGGAGCACCGCCAGCGCCTGGCTTCAGGAAGACAGTCACGACCTGGTAATCCTGGACGAGATTACCTACGTCATCAACTATGGCTTCATTCCACTCGACGAAGTGCTCTTCGGGCTAAAGGATCGGCGTCCGGATCTCCATGTAATACTCACCGGGCGAGCGGCTCCTCCTGAATTGAGTGCTATCGCGGACATCGTCACCGAGATGCAGGCGGTGAAGCATCCGTACCGCGACGGCATGTCGGCGCAGAAAGGAATCGAATTCTGATGCGCGCCAAGACCCTGATGGTAATGGGAACCGCGTCGGACGTCGGCAAAAGTGTCGTCGTAACCGCGCTGTGCCGGGCCTTTGCGCGCGGCGGTGTCCGCGTCGCCCCCTTCAAGTCGCAGAACATGTCGAACAATGCAGCAGTCTGTCGCGGAGGCGGTGAGATCGGCCGTGCGCAAGCGGTGCAGGCGGAGGCGTGCGGCCTGGAGCCAAGCGTCGACATGAATCCCGTGCTGTTGAAGCCCGAGAGTGAGTCGGGATGCCAGGTCGTGATCCGTGGACGGCCTCGCTTTCACATGAAGGCGCGAGAGCATGAGCGATATCGCGCAGAAGCATGGCCCGAGATCGTCGGGAGCTACGAGCGCCTTGCGAAGAATTTCGATCTGATGGTGATCGAAGGCGCCGGCGGGGCTGCAGAGATCAATTTGCGGCATCGCGACCTGGTTAACTGGTCGATTGCTAAGCTGACGGATTCTCCGGTTCTGTTGATTGGAGACATCGACAAGGGCGGCGTGTTCGCAGCTCTGGTCGGCACGGTTGAACTGCTGTCACCCGCCGAACGCCAGCGTATCAGGGGATTCCTGATCAACAAGTTCCGCGGTGATCGTGCCCTGCTCGAACCCGGTCTTCGCTTTCTCGAGGAACGAACCGGTATTCCGGTGCTTGGAGTGCTGCCCTATCAGAAGAGTCTTGGTATCCCGCAGGAGGACTCCGCGATGCTTGACGGTCGTGTTGTTCGCAACCAGCCGGCGGCAGTAACAATCGGTGTCGTACGCCTTCCCCGAATTTCGAATTACACGGATTTCGAACCGTTGGAAAACGAGCCCGATGTGGCGGTTCATTATTTGAGCGATCCGGCCGCCGCACCGAACATCGATGTCCTGATCCTGCCTGGAACGAAAAACACGGTCGCCGACCTAAGATGGCTGCGCGCGGCCGGATGGGAAGATTTTCTGGTGCGCCATCGCCGCAGTGGCGGTTGGGTGGTTGGGGTTTGCGGCGGCTACCAGATGCTCGGACCGCGCATCGTGGACCATGAGCGGATCGAGAGCGACAGAGCGGAAACAGTAGCGTTAGGACTGCTTGAGATCGAGACGATATTTCAGCCCGAGAAAATCACCGAACGGGTCGGCGCGGTTCACCTGCTGACGGGACTGCCCATTTCGGGCTACGAAATTCACGCGGGCCGCGTGGCCGGCATAACAGGTTCCCGCGCGGTCTTCAGGATAATCGAGCGCGACGGAGTCCGCGCGGACGACTGCTTCGACGGCGCCCATTCTGAGGACGGACGGGTCATTGGTAGCTCGATTCACGGACTGTTCGATGCCGCTGGCTTTCGTCGCAACTTCGTCGACACCGTGCGCGAATCGAAAGGGCTTAAGGCGCTCGGGCTCAGCGTGCCCGACGATCCTAACGCTGATCGCCGCACGGTCTTCGATCGGGTCGCTGATGTTCTCGAAGAGCACGTGGAGATGTCACGGATCGCGGCGTTTGCCGGACTGGATTGGAAGCGCTCCGCGCCCGCCGCGAAATCCTGTTGAATCGGCGATCATGTCCGCAACCGCTTTTTATCTCCCGGCGCCACTCATCTTCGCGGCGTTCGCGCTCGATGCCCTTGCCGGAGATCCGCCGTGGTTGCCTCATCCGGTGGTGCTGATCGGGCGGGCGATATCCTGGGGTGAGCACCGCCTTCGGAGCGCACAGCCGCGGTCGGACTTCCTCAACGGGCTGGTACTTGCCGTGTGCGTGACGACGCTTGCGGCCGGAGCGGCGTGGGTCACGATCGCATTGTGCGGGTTAGCCAGTCATTGGCTCTCATCCCTCGCGGCCGTTCTTGTTGCGTGGACAACGCTCGCGATGCGCGGTCTAGATGATGCCGCAAAAACGGTGGAGCTAAGTCTCCGCCGCGATGATGAAAACGGGGCCCGGATCGCGATGCCGGCCCTCGTTGGCCGCGATCCCGACAAGCTTGATCGGGCCGGGATGATCTGCGCGACGGTCGAATCGATTGCCGAGAACCTGAGCGACGGAGTTATCGCGCCGCTTTTATTTCTGTTCGTCGGCGGACCGGTGGCGGCAATGGCTTACAAAGCTATCAACACGCTCGACTCGATGATCGGCTATCGCGACGAGAGATACCTCTATTTCGGGCGCGCCGCCGCAAGTATCGATGACGCCGCGAACTATATTCCGGCGCGGCTTTCCGCTGCGTGCATCGCCGCCGCTTCGGCGTTTACCACGGAACGCCTGCGCCCGGCGCTGCGGACCTGCTTGGCGGATGCCGGAAAACACTTAAGCCCCAATGCCGGCTTTCCCGAGTCCGCAATGGCCGGAGCGCTCGGCGTGCAGCTCGGCGGCGACGCCATTTACGGCGGCGCAGTTGAGCATCGCGCCGTGCTCGGAGTGGCGGAGCGAGAACTGATGGTTGACGACATAGCTGTCGCTCGCAGCATTTTGCGCGTCGCGACTGCGATCGGGTTCGTCAGCTTCGCGCTGGTTCGAAATGTGGTTGCGCGTCGATGATCCGTATCGATCGCGTCCACGGCGGCAACCCTTCTGACGGCCTGCTCGATTTCAGCTCGAGCATCAACCCGCTCGGGCCGCCGCGTATCGCGCTCGACGCCTATCATGCGTCCGCGGTGGACATTGCGAGCTACCCGCCAGCATATCCGCAGCATCTGGAGGCGGCGCTGGCTGGATGGATGGGAGTGGAACCGGAATGGGTTCTCGCCGGCAACGGGAGTACGCAGCTTATCTACCTGCTCGCACGCGTCCTGAAGCCCCGATTACCGGTGATAGTGACTCCGACGTTTAGTGAGATAGCAAACAGCCTCATCATTGAAGGGATTGAACCTCGCGCGCTGAATACAACCAGCGACTGCAATTTCCAACTCTACCCCGAAGAGGCTATCAAATGTCTTCGTGATGGAGCAGACGCGATATTTATCGGCCGTCCGAACAGTCCGACCGGAACGATCCTGAAGATCGATGAAGCGGCGCAGATTGCAACCGCGTGCGAACGCCGCGATTCCTGGTGCGTGTTCGATGAGGCCTTCATAGATTTTGTTCAGGATGCGCGGTCCTCGGTCGCATTCGCAGAAAACAATCGTAAATGCATCGTTCTTCGCTCGCTCACCAAAATTTTCGCGCTTCCGGGGCTGCGGGTTGGATGCGTTGTCGGTCACCCGGATGCGATCGGAAAACTACGTGAGGCAATTGAACCTTGGTCTGTCAACGCCGTGGCCGATCATGTCACTCGTGCGTGTCTTAACGTGGCCGATGGGTTCGTCCGTGCAACCCGCGGATTCGTCTCCGTTGAAGTGGCTCGCATGACGGATGCACTGTCACGGCTTCCTGGTATCCATATTTTTCCCAGCGTCGCGAACTTCATGATGATGGAAGTCGAGGGCGAACTAATCCGCGGCGCCTTCGGAAAGCACATGCTCGAACATGGAATCGGAATACGCGACTTGCGCGCGCTTCCCGGATGCCGAGTGGGTCTGTATCGAATTGGGATCAGATCGAAATCGGACAATGATCGATTCCTGGCGGCCACGCGCTTGTGGACTTCCTGAATCGAATGGCCGCCAGGTTTTCAGTCGAGGCAAACAGAGCATCGGCCCATCGTCAAGGGGCCTTAGGTGATGAGTTGAATTACGAGAAGAGTCATTTTGTCGCATTTGTATTCGTGAGGTCGGTCAAGGAGGGGGTTTAAGGGCAGATTCGCGTTGTCGAAATCCAGAAGATGGAGCAACGGCTCAAGTCCAAAACTGCGCGCCTGACCGCTGAAGAACTGGCCGCCGATGCCTGGGATGGCGTCTATTTCAAGGATCAACCGTCGCTCTCCGAATGGCTCGGATCGAACCGTACCCAGTGCTCTCATTCATATTCCGAGTGAGGGCGCTCCGCGCGTGCTCGACGATCAAGCCATGTTCGACCGCGAGACGGTCTTCTTTGGCAAGGACAAGAAAGCGGTCCGGTCGTATGCGCGTCGCCCGCCAAGGCGCTTCTGGTCAAACGCATGGCGGAACTTGATATCCGAGGCGACTGCTTGCTTCCCGACGCCGAACGCGCATGCCGCAAGCTGCTCGACGAACTGAACTCGCGCGTGGAAGCGGCCAAAGTCGAATTCGATACTCTGGCCTCAAGCCGTGCTTCGGAATCGAAAGTCAGGGCAGAAATCATCGCTTTGATGCTCAGATGGCTCGTCCACGGCAAGCCCTCTCCCGGCCAGCGACACGAACCGGAGTGCGCCCAGCCGGCTCAGCCCGACCCCGTTTCTGACGGCGCGCGCGCCTAATCGGCGACGTCGGTTCCACCTCGACCTCGAAGCCCGCGCGTTCGATCAATTCGAGCGTCGGACCGATACCCCATCCCGCGGTGGTCAGATAGCCGTTGACGAAAATCGAATTGACCGCGTTGAAGATGTCAGCTTGCCGCGTGCCCAGGTTCAACTCACGTCCTCGCCGGCGGCGCGCACCTCGCTCCGCGGATTGAGCAGGCGAAGCAGGCACGCCGCCTTCAGACAGCGCCCCGGCGCCAACCGCACCGCATCCTCCAGCGGTGTTCCCGCGATCGGATGGAGGAAGTTGACCGGCACCGAATCCGCGCGCAGCCGGCGCGTCGCATAGGCCAGATCGAGAACGTCGTCGTCGGTCTCGCCCATCCCGATAATTCCGCCCGAGCATACCGAAAGCCCCGCGGCGCGCACGTTTTCGATCGTCCGCACGCGGTCGTCCCACGTATGCGTCGTGCAGATTTCAGGATAAAAGCGCCGGCTTGTGTTGAGATTGTGGTTAATCCAACCAGCTCCCGCTCGCTTCAGCCGTTGCGCCTGTTCCTCCCAGCGAAAGACAAAGTTCCAGCGTCGGATACTCACCGCGGATGCGCTCGCAGGCTTCGGCCAGATGTTCGATCTCGCGCGCGCCGGGTCCGCGCATGCTGCACACCATGCAGTACCGCCGCGCCCCGCTCGCAACCGCCATCCGCGCCCCTTCGCACAGCTCTTCGACACTCTGCATTTTGTAAACCGGAATGTCCGCACGCGAAATCCGCGACTGCGAGCAGTAGCCGCAGTCCTCCCGACAGATACCGCTTTGCGCGTTGCGCAGGATGCAGACTTTAACGCGGCGCCCGAAGGTCGCCTCGCGCACTTGCAGGGTCGCGCCGAGCAGCTCCGCAAGCCGCTCGTCGGGGCAATTCAGGATCGCATGCGCCTCTGGCCGGTCCAGCTCCTGACGCGCCAGCACCTGCTTGACCACGCCTGCCAAATCGAATCTAATTGCTCCCACGTCCTATCGTCACCCGCCCCGGTCCGGTCTCAGATTCCCGCGCCGCGCTTCTCTGCGATACTTCGTTAACGTTTCATCACAGCCCAGGTTGAGCTTGCGGTCACCGCGATTTGTCCGCCCTCGGTTGCCACTTGCGCCTCAAGGAACGCCAGCGCGCGGCTGCGCCGCAGCACTCGACCGCTGCCCTCCAACGGAGCGGGCGTCAACGCACGCAGGAAATTGATCTTGAACTCCGCCGTCATCGCCCATTCACCATCTTCCAGCACCGACGCAATCGCGGTCGCCAACAGCTCATCGATAAAGACCGTCAGGTAGGCGCCCTGCAGCGCCCCGAACGGATTCAACGCGACCGCCGGCTGCGCCCTCCAGAACCAGCGCGAGATGCCTGCTCCAAACTCGACCGGCACCATCCCGAGCGCCAGGTTGGGCGAGGCGTAGTCGGCCACCCGATTCTTTTTGATTAGTCGATTCCGTTCCGTCAGCGGACCACGGTTACTCGCTTCAGCCAATCTATCGCTCCACCGTCATGGAACCGGTATCAATTCACGAAGTTGCAGTATCGATCACGAACGGCCCCGCAGGTTCAGCGAGCGTCACCGCTCGTGGGCGTTCGCGCGTCCCCTTCGATCTCAAACGCAATCGAGCAAGTCCCAGACGGCTTGCAGTGCCGCGCGGCCCGCCTCCAATGCGATCGCGCGGTCGTCCGGACGCATGCCATAGCGCTCGATTAATTGGGCGACCGCTTGCGCATGATGCGGATCGTCGTTGCGATGTACGGTAAAGAATTTCACGCCGTCAGCGTTCGCGTCGTCCCCATCCTCCGCATCGTCCGGAAATCCGTAGAAGCGCTTGAGTCCGTCAATCTTGGCGCTCGCAACTTCCGCCACTTGCGATTCGTAAACGTAGAGTGCCCTGAGCCCGGCCGACAGCGGCAGGTCGCGGCTCAAACGATCGAAGGTCGCCATCAGCGTCTTGGCCGCTGGCAACGGCTCTGCCGTCAGGACCTCATCGCGCGTGACTCCAAGCGCCTCGGCAAACTTGAGCCAGAGTTCCGGATGGTTCTCCGCGCCGCGCTCCTCGTCGATGAGATTTTCGAGCAGCACCTGCCGCGTCTCGAGGTCGTCGCAGCGCGAATGCAACGCGCTCAGGTAGCGCGGAAACGCCGCGACATGCCGGTAGTACTGGATGGCATAGTTGCGCAGACGCTGCGCGGAGAGCGTGCCCGCGGTCCACTGCTGGTAAAAGGGATGCTTCAACAAGCTCATCTCGGCCGCGAGCGAATTGAGCGACGCAATTGTTTTATTGACGTTCGGCATTCGAAATCCTCGATAATTATCGGCCCCGGCGGTGCGTTCGCCAAACCGGCTCCACAATTGTGCGCATTCGAGCCCGGGCATTCAACACGAGCGCGCGCATGCGGCGACGTGGCCGTCAATTCAGCGTCGAGGACCAATATCGCTGAAATTAGTTCGGACTACGCACTTAGCCGGGATTTCCATATATGGACCCAGCCCCTGTGCAAAGGCGTCTTGAGCGTGATGAAGTGAATCCGGTTGCATCCATATATTCGGCCTCTGAAATGGGGCTTAGTCATTGCCCCGGGCTCTGATGGATTTCCGCGCTTCCTTCATTGCCTTACCGTTTTGCCGGCCTCAAAGGGCCTTGGAAATTCACAGGTTTGGAAGACGCCGGTCCTGACCGGTTCGCCATCAACATTGCAAGACCACCTTCGCAACCTTCGGCAGGTAATCCAGCTCTTGATTTTCTCCTGTCAGGCGGCGGACGCTCTGTCCGTCCGCACCCGATACGAGTCGCCGCGCGCCAACCGTGCCCACATTACCCGCGCGTTCTTGTTAGCCAGGGCCACCGCCGCCACGTTGGGCCCGCCTCTCAGCTTAAGCCGACTCAGCCAGATGCTACGCGCGTCTCGTTTGCGCTCGGCCACGCGTGTGGCAGCTCGTGCCCCGTGGATGAGCAGCGTCCGCAGGTAACGATTACGATTGCCGCGCTTGCTGGATGCCGAGCAACACAGAGCGGTTGCCGCTGGAGTGCTCGCGCGGCACCAGCCAAGCCAGGCGCTTAGCTCGCGGCCGTTTGTGATCTGCCGCGCATTACCTATCGCCGCGACCAGAGCCGTCGCCACCAGCGGACCGACACATTCGACTTTAACCAGCCGCCGGCACCGTTCGTCCTGCTGGCAAATGCGTGCGATCCGCTGGTCGTACTGCCGCAGACCCATTGCGATTCCCACTTCCACCTGCCTCAGCAGCGTTACGACCTATTCGGGCTTGTATCTCTTGATCGGCATTCCAGCGCTCCTCCTAGTCACGATTCTCTCTCACTTCCGCTGGAACAAAAAATGCCGGTCAGATCAATCCCGCCAAGGTCGCATTCTCCGAACGTACAAGTGTCAGATTTCATTGCCTTTTGTTTTTGTTCGGAAAACGGTCCTTTTCCGGACAGGGGTGCGTGAAGAAGAAGCGAGATTCCCTCGGCTCGAAAGCAGAACGCGTGACAGCTCGCGTCCTGCGCAACTATAGTAAAACCGGGACGGTTGAATATCGGCGCTTTGGGTATCTAATCCGTTTGATGGTAGCGTTGATTGCTCGATCGAGCCGTGGATTGTGTTGGGCAGTGTGCGATTTCCGCGCGCACCCGTATGCCTACATATAGAAGCGAAAGCTTGGCTGCACCGCACCACCCTCGGGAACGCACTTCAAAATGTCTCCGACTCGTCGAGCAGCCCGGACCGTAATCGGCTCTCCTCCGTCGAATTGTGTGTTATTCCAGTTGAGTTTGGAAAGCGACAACATCTCGCAAGCGAGTTGCTGCAGCGTGGTCTCTGCGTGGGCCACAGAGAATTCGAGCGGCCGAGGCACGTACATGCCGGGGTACGTCTCGAAGAAATGAACGCTGCCGCGCAGGTACAGGAGCCCTTTTGATTCCTGAAGCGCCAGGAACGTTCCCCGAAGAGGCGGATACGCTCCCTCGCGGAACAATCTCGTAAGTGATCGTCTGACGCTGACCAGATCCACAACATCGATTTGGTGCTCGTCGGCCGCAGCTCGGAAGCCCCGTACCTCGTCGTCAGTCATCTCGGACGTCTTGTGAACGACGAGCCGAGCAGGGCTTGTTCTATGTTCCCTTCGATACACATGGATCGCATTCTTCAACAACAAGCGGGCGTCTTCGTCGGACAGATGCGGTCGCCGATCGTCCTTATCCAAGCGAGCCTGGGCTCCTTTTACGATGACGCCCTCTCCGCGCTCGTTGAAAACTTGGGCCACGCTCGTGAGGAGCCGGTCGGCTTCGATTGAGCGATAAAAGCTCACGCCAACAAAGCAGGCGGCAAGGTCTGCTGCGGTCCTGAGCAACCGCCAGGGAACCCCACCGGCCTTGTAGTAAAGCGCCGTGTGAATGTTCCAAGCACGTGTTGCTTCATCCTGTAATGGCACGGAAGGAGGCTGGCTGCGATTGGATTTCTTGCGTCTCCGCTCGCCCGTGTAGGTAGAAGGACGAACCATCTGAATCGGAAGGCCAAGCCGCATCCCTTCTGCCTTGAGTACGTCATGGAACGCCAGAACCGGGGCGAGGACGCCAGTGGCAGCCTCCGATCCTTCGTCTATCTCCTGGTCCAAAAGGTCCTGTCGGCCGCCAGACGGCCCATCTACGGCGGCCAAAAGGTCCTTTGGCGGCACGCAGACCAGCACCATCGGACCGCCTTGCTCGATCAGTGTCTCCGCGTGGCCTAGAAATATTCCCACCGCCTCACGAACTGTCTCATCGCCTTGGGCGTGAGCCAAAACCGCGTCCACCTCGCGTTGTCGAATCGGCGAGCACCACCGTTCGTTGAAAACCAATGACGCATGAAATGACGAATCTTCAGAAAAGCCTGGGAACGGGGGGAACAGATTCGAGAGCTTACTCTGTTTCGCGGCAATGCCGCTGCGGCAGCGGTCGAGCCACTGCCGAAAGGCGGTGATTGTCTCTTCGGTGCCCACCAGTCCGACTCTGAGTTGGCTCGGAGCGCTCGTCTCGCCCAAGTCGAGCGGTCCATGTCCCATCAGGCCATATCGTATGTCGATGTGCGTGCCGCCGTTGCCGAATTCGAGTTCGGGCTCGTGGAAAAAGCACAACTTCATAGATCCGTGCCATCCTCGGGTTCGGGTAGCAAAAGCCCCTGACCGGGAAGCGCTGAGTCCCGAGCAAAGTCCGGATCGTCGGAGAGCCACGCTCGGTCAACGATCCCGACGTCAGCGCTGAAGGTGAGCAACTGGTCGAATCGGAGAGGCGGCGAACGGCCATCGAACAGCGTTGCCTTGGGCCGCAGGCAGTCTGCCCAAAAGAGAACCGAACTGAGCACGGCACGATTTCCCTCGATCCGCTTGATGCCCTTGAGTCGGTCCTCATGGAATCGATCCAAGGCGTAGCCGTCACGTGTAAAGCGATAGGTGGGTGTGATTTCCAGATACCACTGATCCTCAAGCAAGCGGAACTGGCCACGAAACGCCATGTGTCGCCGCCACTCAAACTGTCTTCCATCTGCAGTCTTTGTAGTGAACTGCGACACTACCGATATCTTGCTTGGCCGCTTCAATGATTGATACGACAGCCTGCGCGGTCGTCCGACAACTGCGTAACAATTCTCCCGCGGCCAATACCGAACTTCAGGACTGAGCTGCGCATCGAGGCTCTGGTTCAGGAGCTGCACGAAAACGCGCTGCCGCTGCGTGTCTCCGCATTCGGACCACTCAGTCGTCGGGAGGTCCTCAACCGTTCCGGCGTCACAAACTGAGGACCAAGGCTCCTCACCCAAATCGTGGAAGCTGAAGAGCTTTTTTTCCCACAACACCCAGCCAGCATCTGCCCCCTGCCCCGTCTTGCGAAGCAGGAACCAGATGTCGCGGCGCGTTCTGCAGTCGGTGCTCGCGATGAAGATTCGAGGTGGACAGGCCTCCAGTGGCAGCAGATTCGAATAAAGAGTTTCCTGGTGCCGCGTCGGAGCGAGATACAGGCCCGTTTTTTGAGCGGCTATGGCGACGAGCCCACGAAAACTGTCTGCGCTGAATCGGTGTTGCGCTTTGACAAACGTGACGCGCGTCGAGCTGGTTGGCGTCCATTCCTTGAAGTAGCTCTTGACCGAGATCCAGTAACCCTCGTTCAACGCCGGGCTCGACACGACCAGTATGACGGGTGTGTTTCCATTCAGCCAGTACTCAATGTCGTTCGCGTCGCACCAGTAGTCCAGAGTGGGCTTCGAATCGTCCGCTGCCGCGGTAACGACTTTGCTCTGAACGGCTACCGTCAGGCTCAGGGGTTGGCGAGAATTTGGATCAAAAAGCTCGATGTATCCATCGATACCAACTTCGTTCGGCCCACTCGGTGTCCAACGCGATCCCATCTCGAGCACAATGCGCTCGATGAAATTGACGCCGCGCTGCCCAGTTAGACCTTGAGTGGAGATGGTCTTCGGGCGCCGCTTCCGACGTCTCGAATGAGAAGGCATATCAAGAGCCGCTGTACTGTATATGGTGTCCCACCGCTGCCGTTGTTCCATATCTAACGATGAGCCACGATGGCGTTATGCTAACAGGCGAAGAATGAAACGCTCATGGTCTTCGATTAGCGCCGGCTCCGTGCCATTGTGCGCCTTCATGCCTTGGATGATTTTACGTGGGACGCCCATGCCCATGTGCTCCAGATATCGGTAGTCTCCCATGACATCCTTCAGGAGCTGGTTCCGGGCCGCCCTGCAGCCCGTCCGCATCCGCTCCGGTGTGATGCCGTTCGGCAGACGGCCGGGCGAGATGATTTCCAGGCGGTCGCTGTAAACCGCCAGCTCAATATCTGTGCTGGTAAGAAGGTAGTCACGGTGGATGAGCGCGTTGACCACGGCCTCGCGGAGCGCCTCTGGCGGATAGGTTGGCTTTTCGATTCTCCTGCCGTTCTCAAGGACGGCGGTCACGGGCGTATTCCGTCGCACAAACTCTAGGGCCTGCTCGACCAAGCCGTTTTCCACCACGGCGCTATTGACATCGAGCAAGGGTGTCATCGGCCCGCGCAGCGCCGCGCGCTCCCTTGCGGCGTAGTCTTTCTCCGTTCCTGGGAACGCCGCCGCATCTATGCCGGCATGCGCGAGAAAGCGGTTGGGCGTCGTACCAAATAGGAGCATGCCGCCAACTGTGACGCCTTCCTCGGTCATGATCTCCGTGTTCACAAGAAGCGTTTGCCAAGCCGCGTCATCCTCATCGGGAGGCATGGCCTGCTGGCGAATGCGGCCGAAATAGTCCCGGAGCCGACGACGGTCGAATTCAGTGAGCGTCGCCCCGGAAACCGGTCGCAGCTCGGCGCGGAAAGAACCGCGCTGCTGAAAGAGGCGGCCGAGCTCTTCGGGGCTTGGTTCCCTGCTCTGCGTCCCGACGCGGATGTAATAAGTGTTGCGGTTGTTGTGCCAAAGGCTGTGAACGTCGTATCCGCGCGTCACACTGACGATCGCCACGTCCTTCCCAGGCTCGACTTCCCGGATAACTTCGAAAAAGGGAATGATGCTAGGCCTGATTTTGTCCCGGCAGGTGGTCATCACCCACTCTTCGAGGTCCGGCCGCGTGATGCCGAATATGGTTCCGTCATCCTCCACGCCGAGGAGAACCCTGCCGCCGCTCAGGTTCGAGAATGCGACCAGCTCCTTGGCGAGGGCATGATTTTCCAGCACGTCGCGCTTGAATTCGACGCCGGAGTTTTCCCCATCGCTGATGATTTCCAGTAGTTCGGTGTGCGTGGTCATGTTTCAGAACCCATATTTGGAGCGGCGCATCTCGAAAGCATCCTTGCCGCCTTCGAGGATCTCTTCCACCAACTCGCGCACGGGCTTGGAGTCGATAGACCCCATGTGCTCGGTGGCGATTTTGGCGCGGCCTTCCCTGCCCTCACCTGACGCCGCCAATCCCAGGATAAGCTCCGCGTCGCCGAGGACGGGAATATTCGCGTTGTGTGTCGAAAAAACGAACTGACGGTGCCGTTTTTCCTGCCGCATGATCGGCACCACGCCCTCCGTAATGAAGCGGTTATCCAAGTCGTCTTCCGGCTGATCGACAACGAGGGGGGCTTCTGACTCCAGCAACAGCAGCAGCAGCACAGCCGTCGCCTTCTGTCCGGTGGATAACGCTTCGAGCGTCTGCCAAGTCGGAGGGTCGCCATCCGGCGCCGTATTCAACTCGATCTTGGTCGTTGCCGGGAGGTCAAGCTCTTCGATTCTCATAAACAGATCGAGGTCGGCCTGCGCAATTCGCTCGGCCGAGCCCGCCGGCAACCCGTAGTGTTGCATGAGCGCCTCTTTTCCTTCCCGACAGCGCTGCGCAAAATCCGGCAGCGAAAGCTGTTCGAGTGACCGCAACCGCTCCAGGGCGGCGCTCAGGTTTCCGCCGACCTCACGTAACAATTGCTCCAGCGGGTCACGGTTGCCCGCCATAGTGACTTCTACCCTGACCCGTTCCCGGAGCTTGCGAGAAACCTTCTTCGCCGCGTTCTGAATCTCCCTATATTCGCTCGCCTTAGTGTCCTCCCATTCGGCAAGAAACTTGCGGCGGTGAGCCTCGTGAGTGGCCAGATCACGTTTGAGGGAGTCTTTCCTCTCCCTCAACGGACGAAGCTCTTCAATCTGCTTACGCAGACGGATGAATTCGGCTCCATCGATCTTCGATTTTTGAAGCTCCCGCAGCAGTTTCTCATATGTCTCTTCGATGACCTTCCGTTTCTCCTCCCAGCGGCCTTTTGTGCCCGCAACGGAGCTGTCTGCTTCCGCCAGCGCCTTGGCGAGCTGGTCGGCGACCGCCTTGAGCTTCGTGCTCAGCGTGGCCAAAATGGTTCCGATCTCTGCCAGGATGACCGCGTTAGGAAGTCCCTCTAAAGCCTTTGAAGAAACGAAGGCGCCATCGAGCGGAAGCGCAGATACCAACTCATTGTGAAGCGTGCGGATAGGATCTATCCGCTCAGCGACACTCGCAAAGACATGCTCTTCCCGAATAAGGAGGCTCTTCTCCTTCAGCCGTTCCTCGAGTCCCGCTTCCTGGAAGCGCTTTTGCGTCTCTTCAAGGCCCGGCAGCGCAGCTAGCCGTTCGTCGAGGGTTTTCATCTCGCGTCGGACATCGACGATGCGACTCCGCGAGCGTTGCAGTTCGAGCTTCAGCTTGGACTTTCGTCCCGAAAGCGTTGGATCGCGGTCAATGAACCGCTCCAGCAGCAGCGTGAGCTTTTCCCGGCTTTTGGTAAGTTCAGATATTTCGTGTTGCCCGAACACTTCTACTCCCGGCATCACGTCTTTGGGCGCAAGCGTCAGCACCTCCCCGGTTTCGTCCTTCACGATCGGCGGATTCGGAACCGACCGCTCGATGGTATAGGAGCGCGCAGAAGGTTTGTGCGAACGCACCAGCAAGGAGATTTTGGTACCGGCGCGAAGCACATGACGGATCACTCCCTCATGTGCTTTACGGGCTTCCTCACCGAGCGGATCAAGCCCGAGCGCGTAACGCATGCTCTCGATCATGGTGGATTTTCCGGTACCTCGCCCGCCGACAAGCACATCGAGATTGCCGTTAAAATGAACGGACGTACCGTCCAGAAATCCACCCTCCCAAGTTAGGGCTGCAAACTCGGCGTGCGGTTCTGGCTGCTGATCGCTGTTCAAGCGGATGCGAGACTGTGGGTCAAGAAAGGCCTGCCGTAAGGCTTCGACTGAGACGTTCGACATCTTGATGAAACAGGACGCGCCGGGCTTTCTTAGATCGTCTGGGCCGTACACGTCCGAAGCGTTCATCACCGCGACAGGGCGGCTGCGACGATGTTCTCCGTCCTTGTTCTCAAGGATCGCGCGGAAGTTCTCGGGGGCTTGGTCAATGGGACCGGCAATGGCGCATGCTAGAAGAAGCTCAGATTTCCAGACATTGACGCGGGTCTGACCGGAGAGTTTCTTCAGAAGCCCGCCTTGGTCTGACATAACATGGGCGGCTACACAGGCAGCTCCCCAGCTTTTTGCGCGAGCAAGAAGCTCTTCGGAGTCCAGGCTACCGGTGGGCGAAGCAGCTTTGGTGTCGTGAACGCCGCACTCGCCGATAAATCGTTCAAGCACGTTGTCCTTGTCGGGATCGAACAGGCACAGAAAATGGACGCCATCTTTGGTGACTGCCTCAAAACCGCTGAAAGCGAACAGCCCGCCGTCGCGCGCGGCCTGTATCAGGCCTGCGGATTCCTGGACCCGGTAATGGTCCGTCACGCCGATGACCTCGATTCCGGTTTCGAGGCAGGCCGCGATAATCGCCGCGTTGTACTCCGCTTCCGTTCGGAAGGCAGTTTGCTTGTTGTTGCGGCTCAGGTAAGCGAACGGGTTCACCTGCAGGGCGCAGCGGTAGAATCGCGCGCCGTTTGGAAGCTTCAGGGCGGTCTGCAAACGCGCTGATAAAGTACCTGCCGCGCTGCTCGTTTTCACTGTCATTGTGAGTGAGAAATCGGCACGCGCTCTAGCTTACCGTATGACCGCAAACATTTCTGCCGGTGCTCGATCTATTGCAGGGCCTATTTCAAAATCGCGGGTGAAGATGATTCAGAACGCGTTCGAGTGTGGATTCGTCTGCGCTCCCATTCCTCTATTTTCTTTGCAACTTTACTTCTCACTGCCGGCGGCGGCGATATTTATGTATTGCGTGGCCGGGAACGTCGGCCAGGTAAATGTTGCCGCGTGAATCGGCCCATAACCCGTGTCCGTTGGGCGAATCCCAACGCGCGATCTTGTTGCCCCTCTTGTCCATAATGACTACCGACGGTTTCAGATCGCTCACGTATACTATTTCGTTGGCATCGATATAGATATCGGCCGGCCGGTCCAGGTCTCCCCATTGCGCTATATATTTGCCCTCGAGTGAGAAGAGCTGGATGCGGCTGTTCTCGCGGTCGCATACGTAAATCGTGCCCTGCTCGTCGATCCAGAGACTGTGCGGCAGATGGAATTCACCGGGTTCTTTCTTGCCGGGCTCTCCCCATGAAGCAACCAGGCGGCCGTCGGCGGAAAAGCGATGAACGCGTGCATTGCGATAACCGTCGGTTACGTAAAGATCGCCGTTTGGTCCGGGAACCATTTCGGTCGGCTTGTTGAATGGGCCGGCTGCGCGCAGCACGCGGCCACCGTCGCTTTCGCACCCGGTGTCCGACGCCTTGCCGCGTTCGCCAATCAGTCTGAGCGGCTTACCGTCGAGTGTGTACTGAAGCACTACATGGTCGTCGCGGTCGGTCAGGTAGACAACATCGTTCTTGATGTAGAAGCCATGCGGATCTGTGATTGCATGATCTCCCCAGGAACCAAGATAATTGCCTAAACGGTCGAAAATTAAGACTGGCGGATCCTTGCGCTGAAAAGCGTAGACGCGGTCCTGTGAATCGGTCGCGATCGCGCTAACCGGCCCGAAGGTCCATCCGGAGGGCAGTGTGCCCCACCGTTCGACCAGTTCGTAGGTATACTGTCCACTTCCTACCGTATGAGCCATTTCAATCTCCTGCTCGCCCCTGCTCGTCTAATACTGCCGTGCTAGCCCTGCACACTTCGACTCATTCAGAAGCCTCACCCTACCCTCCCAGAACCAGGCAGGCATGGGAACAGGCATCGGGCGAAGCGGCAAACGCACTCCTGTTGACGTGCCGCCGTGGAGAATCGCCGCACAAAACTGCACGACTGTATTGAGAATTCCGTGGTTGCATGAATCACGGTTTAGTTGGTTGATCGGCTCCTCCGAAAGGTGCCGGTGCCAATGTCCTCTCTAGCACAACAGGCCGCGCCTTTTCACTGACAGCGATTAGCGCCGTAGCGCTTTTGGCGGCGGTTGAGGCGCGATATGATAACGATAAATGAACTGGTTCTCGCGACGACCTGACGACGAGGTGCGGCCGACACGCGGTAATGGGCGGCCCTCGGTTAGCGCTATTACCGACTTGCTGCTGGTAGGCGAGTATCCCCGCATCAGTGATATCGAATGGCTCAAGGATGAGTTCCGCATTACTGCGATCCATAATCTTCAGGATGACGAGGACCTGCGCATCAACGGGATTGATCTGATCGGGCTGCGCGAGGCTTGCCGGCGGCATCAGATCAAGCTGGTGCGCACGCCGATACGCGACGGTAGTTCGGACGATCTGGCTGCTAGGCTCGCCGACGCTCTCAAGTGCCTGGAAGATTTACTCGGCGGCAGGGAACGCGTGTATCTACATTGCAACGCGGGACTCAACCGCGCGCCTACACTCGCTATCGCCTGGTTGCGCGCCAACGGGGGTATGTCATTGAACGAAGCGATGACGCACATGAAAAAACGGCGTGCTTGCGGTCCTTTCATGACTGTGCTGGAGGCGCACTTCGGACCACGCGATCAGAAGCCTGCGAGTTGACTTGGCGCTGCTATGCGCTCGGAGAGGTTACTCAGGTGCTGTGCGTGGGCCGTGCATTTTTACACCTCAGCCGGCGCGGTAACCGGCATCATTGCGCTCGATTTAATTGCCCGCGGCGATTTCCGCAACGCCTTGTTCGTGATGGCCGTAGCGCTGTTCGTCGATTCCACTGATGGTCCGCTGGCGCGCAGTCTGAAAGTCGGCGCGCGCCTTCCATTTTTTGACGGCGCCTTGCTCGACAACGTGGTCGATTATCTGACCTACGTCGCCATCCCGGTGTTTTTTATGCTGCGGTCCGGTATTTTGGCCGATGGCGCGATGGGGTTGACGGTGGCGTCCTTCATTATGGTGGCGAGCGCTTATGCGTTCTGCCGCACCGATGCCAAAACCGCCGATCATTATTTTCGCGGCTTCCCTTCCTACTGGAATGTGGCGGCGTTTTATCTCTTTTGCCTGCGTTTGCCGCTTCTGGTTAATGCGGGTCTGCTCACTGCTCTGGCGGTAATGGAGTTGCTGCCGATCAAATTTATCTACCCGAACCGCACCCAACCCTTGCGCAGGTTGACCCTGACGCTGGCGTCCGTGTGGGCGGCGGTCACCGTGTTGATGCTGCCGGCCGCGCCGTCGTACAAGCCGCTGCTGCTTTACACATCGCTCGCATTCATCGTTTATTATTTTGCCGTGTCTTTCGCGCTGTATCTCCATCCGGCCCGCCTCACCACGGCTCACATCGGACCACCGGCACGGCATAGCGCCTGAACCTGGAAGAGTAATGACGGAACTGAGCGCCGACGGATACGCACCATGGCTCGAAATTATTGACGGTGGGGCGCCTCTTCTGCTGATCGCGCCACATGGCGGACGCGCTGGTGCCGCCGCGCGTGCCACCCTCCATCCAAAAGTCAACGACCTGGAAACCGCCGAGATAACTCGCGAGATAGCTGCCCGCCTCCATGCGCCAGCGTTGATCAACACGGCGATGGACCGGAACGAGCTTGACTGTAATCGCCTGTCACAAATCACGCAGCAGGCGCCGTGGTTGCTCGAACTGATTGTTAAGCAGCTCGCCGGCATTATCCGGCGCACCGGTCATGCGACAGTACTTCTAATTCACGGATGGAACATAATCGAGCCCCGGATTGATCTCGGCCTGGGCCTCAGAGATGTCGGCGGCACGCTGCGTCCGCCCCCGGGCGCCCACGTCTCAGCCGACGATACGTTCATTCGAGGGCCGGTAAGCTCGCTAGCAGCACGTCTGCGTGATGCGAAGATTCATCCCACCTTTGGTCTGCGCTATCCCGGCGGTGCTGCACAGAACCTGCTGCAAGGCTTTACCGCACGCCATGCCAGTTCTGAGGCTGCGCCCTTGCGGCGGCTGGCCAACATGGCGGCGGAGGGTATGCTCAATGCGTTGCAACTCGAAATGTCAGTTGCTTTGCGGCTGCCCGGCGAACTGCGCGAGCGCGCAATCGCGGCGATTAGCGACACCTTTGTCAATAAAGACGCAGTGCGCGGCCCGAAGGTCCCGACCGGTGCTTATCCTCCGGTGCGTATAATTCGACAGACGCCGCCCTCATCAACTCGAAAGGGGCCGGTCTCGAGCGCGCCACCTTCCCGAGTAGGGGTCGAATTCTATGATCCTGCGACACGGCTGGGGGGTATGGTGAGCTTTGACTTCGGGCCAGGCGCGGCGGGTGGCCGGATTATGATTTTATTCGATCGCTGCCGCGTCGCACTATTTACCGCTGAAGGAAAGGTCGAACGCGTCGGAAATCAGCTTAGAATTGGGCCGCTGAGCTTGAATGCCGCTCCGGGCGGGAGCCTGCGCTTTCGAGGACCTGCGGTTATCGTCGACGACGGTACTGCCTATCTTAGTGTCGAACGTGCGCTTGCCGCGGGCCGGTTGGATCCCGTGACCGAGGTCGAGGCAACGCTCGAATTCGACGGAGCGACAGGTTCTTTTAGCGATCTATTGGTAGAACTCGACGATTTATTCGCGGAGGCTGGCAGCTCGCCCTTGCCGCAACGGGCGCTGTCGCTCATGACCCCGCCCCACGCGGCATTTGGCCGGCTCCGTGGCGCCATCCGGTTGAACAACAGCCGGCGCACCTTCGACGCGAATTTCCGGCTGGGCGCCTCATTCACCGGTTTGGGTCAGCAGAAGTTCATAACGCGCAGAATGGTGTGGTCGAATTTTTCAAGGCCAGCCGGACACGAGGCCTTCGAGGCACGTAGACTCGAGCTAGACGGTCACGCTCACCATCAGATCGCGCGCGTTCTCTGCGAGGGTCAATGGACCAGCTGCAGCCTGCACGAGATTCAAATCAAGCTCGCCTCATCATCTAACGTTCCGGAACGCATCGCGGCCGCAGCCACAGACTCTTATGGTGCTCAACTATTGATGGAAGGCGAGCCCGGAACCTTCGTGATGCTCTCGCGGCCGGGTCCGGAAGGCACGCGCCTTCACACTTTGCTGGGCTTTGCCGAGTTCAAGCTGGACGATTTGAAGGGCGCAGGTATGTACGAATTTTCGCGGCGCGTAGGAGTACTTTCCGCAAGCGGCGCACCAGAGGAATCTGAAGACGGATAGGCCTCTTAAGAAGGGTTGGCTGATCCGAGCTGAGAACGGTCTTCGACCGTTTTATCGACCGCTTGGGCGAGTGCGGTGAGTTGCTTGGCAAGCGGCGTCTGCGGGTACTCACGGACAAAGATCACGCCGCGGTCGCAGGTTTCGGCAAATCGTGGATCAAACGGTAAGCGCTCCAACAGAGCGGCGCCCGCCTCGCGTGCGTGCGCAGCCACGGCCCCATAGGGCATCAGCGGACGCACCTGGTGGCAACCGTCACAATTGAACCCTGCCATATTTTCAACCACCCCAATGATGGCGCCTGGATGCTGCGCTGCGATGCCAATGGCGGCGCGCACTGCACGCGCAGAAAGCTCAGATGGATGGCTGACCAGCAGCAGTTTCGCACGCGGTAGGATTTTGAACAGCCGATAAATATGCTCGATGCCGGGGGCGAGATCAACCAACACCAGGTCTAACGGCCCAAACCGAGACTGACCAAGCAGGCGCCGCATCGTTAGCAGATAACCGAACTCATTGGGATGGGCGCCGTTTTGCACAACCGTGGCATCTTCGTCAATATCGACGAAACTTACCGGCGGTTCCCCTTCTGGCAGAAACTCACTACTGACAATCCTTAACCCGAGCGGACCCGCGGCCGGCTCGATCTCATCGGTGACGAATCCTCGGCGCCCCGCCCTCATGCCCAGCATTGCCGTGATGCTGGGAGAATTCAGATCTGCGTCAACGATTCCGACTTTGCGTCCAGCCAGCGCCAAAGCCGCGGCTATATTCACCAGCAGCGCGCTCTTGCCAACTCCACCACGGGCGCTACCACACGCAACAATCACTCGGACTGCGGCTAAATTGGCGCGCGCACGACTCTCTTCCTCACAAATCGAAGAATCGGTCGCCTCCCCAAGCTCGAGTTCTCTGAAAATTCTCATGGGCTAAAAGCGTGTAAACTGTCCCATAGAGCTAGCTGCTCGAAAACTCTTCGTCACCTCCACGTCTAGCATGCCTGCTTGGTTAGTGTTGGTAAAGATCTTTAGCTCGGAGCTTAGCCGGACGGGAAGCTACAAAGACGCTTCACTCCTGGCACTAAGCGCTCTCCTCATCGGCGTCGGTCGAGCCCAGCTTGCGATATGTATTGCGCTCGTCTTCGACGTGACGCTGAGAGCGGGCTTCACGTTCCTGATCCTGCTGACAGTCACGGCAGAGGCGAGTGAACGGCATCGCTGCTAGCCGCGCCTCCGCTATCTCCAGCCCGCAGGCATCGCAAACGCCATAGCTGCCCTCTTCTATGCGTTCGAGTGCGTCGTCGATATTCTTCACCTTGCTACGTTCACGGTCGGACAGGATAAAGCTGATCTCGCGGTCACGCTCTTCCGAGGCCAGGTCGTAAGTGTCTAATCCCTCGTCTTTGTTGCCCTCGCGTTCGGCTTTGGACTCCAGCTCCATCTCTTCGAGTAATTTGGCCTTCATATCGAGCAATTGCTGTCGAAGGTCGGCCATGAATTTCTTGCGGCTTGCCGCCATTGATATGTTCGTCATTGCTCGTACCTCTCCGGTTAAGCTGCGCCCACGACCTCGGCGACAAGGTCATAGGTGAGGGCCTGTTTGACTCGCGCGCACACGAATTCGCCGGGTTCGGCCGCGCCCCGCAACACCACCATCCCGTCGATTTCGGGCGCCTGCCACGGGGTCCGCCCGCGCATCCGCGTGGCGCGCCCCGCGAGCTGGCCTTCGACCAACACTTGAACGGTTTTACCCACTAGAACTCGATTCCGGCGCAATGAAAGCGCCGCCTGCGCTTCCATCAGTTGTGCGCGACGGCGGCGCTTTTCGCGCTCCGGTACCTGTCCAGGCAGGTCATAGGCTGCGGTGCCTTCCTCCCGCGAATAAGTAAACACCCCCACGCGGTCAAACTCCTGTTCGCGCACAAAATCGATCAGCCGGCGGAATGCCTGCTCAGTCTCGCCCGGAAAGCCGACGATAAAGGAGGTCCTAATAGCCACTTGCGGCACGCGCGCCCGAATGCGCTCCAGCAATCTGCGTAGGGCATCACTGGAACGTTCCCGCCGCATCGCACGCAATACCATATCATCAGCGTGCTGCAGGGGGATATCAATATACTTGACCACCTTCGGCAGATTGGCCACCGCTTCGAGCAGCGAGTCAGTGACGAAGTTCGGATAGCAATAGAGCAGACGAATCCAGCTTAGAGCCTCGATTTCGTTGACTCTGGCGAGTAATTCAGCAAGCGAACTGCGGGGCATGAGGTCGCGCCCATACGCGGTCAGGTCTTGCGCTATCAGATTGATTTCCCGCACGCCGCCCTCAGCCAACCGCCGCGCTTCCTGAACCACGTCAGCGATCGGCCGGCTCTCATGCGCTCCTCGAATGCGCGGAATTATGCAGAATGCGCATTTGTGGTCGCACCCCTCGGAAACCTTCAAATATGACGAGAAGAAATTTCCGGTTACGATTCGTGGTGCGTCGTTGTGCGGCAGCAGATGCGCCCCACCCACATATGGAACCGCTTTGTCTTGACCTTCCGCAGCCCGATAAGAATGTGGCCCGGGGGTCTCGGTACGGCGCAGTAGCTCGGGCAGATCGAGGAAGTTGCCGGTGCCAACGAAGACGTCAACCTCCGGCAATTCTTCGGCCAACTGCGCTCCATAACGCTGCGCCATGCATCCCGCGACCACCAGCCGGCGTCCCGGAACATTCATCTTCAGCTCAGCCGCTTCGAGAATAGCCGCGATAGATTCCTTCTTGGCCGCCTCAATAAACGCGCAGGTGTTGATAATCAGCACCTGCGCGCTGCCAGGGTCGGTGCTGATCTGGTAACCGGCGTTGGCGAGGACACCGAGCATTAACTCGCTGTCAACCAGATTCTTAGGGCATCCGAGCGTCAGCAGGTGAACTGTTTCCATATGGGACGGCCCTCTGAAAGAAGACTCGGAGGGGCTTATAGGTCTACTCGGGGAAAGACGGCCGCGCAATCGGCTGCTGCGCCTGGGCCGCAGGTTTACGGCAGTTGTTGCCGCTATTGGATTCCGTTCAGGGGCGATTGTGCCCTTCTGAGCTGACGATATCCGCGCCATCCGGCGGGGTGAACCTGAATTGCGAGGCGTGCAGCGGCTGATTGAGTTCGATATTGTTGAAGCTTAAATCCGTCCGGTTGCCCATCGCGTCACCGATCGACAGCGTCATTATATTATAGGTCTTGCGATCGATTCCCGCTTCTATCCGCTCACCCCCATTTATCGGCGTCAGGGCCACGTGGGCGAGCCCGTTAGAGTTGGGCGCCAATATCGCCACGGCTTTAAAATCCCGCTTGACATTGCCGGCTCCGAGCAGGAACGCGGCGGCTGCCTGGCTATGGAGCGCCTGAGCCAGTGGCGTCTCGACCACCTGATTGAGCGCCGGATCGTAATCGTAGATGGTCTTGCCGTCGCTGACGATCGTTTCCGGTTGCGAACCCTCGAATTCCCATCGGAGTTTTCCCGGTTTCTCATAATAAATGACCCCGCGGCGCTGCAATGGCGCCGCCCCCACGCGAGTTATGGTCTCGTCAAATTTCGCGCTGAAGGATTTAGTTGCCTGATAGTGTCGCTGCAGCCGATCCAGCAGCGTGTCCAAACTCGCGGCGGCGGTCTGTGGTCTCATGGCGGCGCGGACGCGGTTGCGTCCAAAGCACGTCAGTTGCCCGATCAGCAGGAACCCGAATAGGACTGCTGCCGCTGACCGAATGCAGAATGCTTTCTTCGAATCCTTTATATCCAATTCGAAGCCTTTGTCACTTTCCATTCTAGCTGGTGCCTCGGATGCGCACCTCGCGCGGCCGCGCGCCGTCGGCAGGCATCACGATGCCGTCTCGTTCCATTTGCTCAACCATCCGGGCAGAGCGGTTGTATCCGATCCGGAGCCGCCGTTGGATCATCGAGATCGATGCCTGTCCCGCTTCCAGCACGATCTGTAAAGCCGCGTCGTAAAGCTCGTCGCGTTCATCCCCGCTGCGCGACCCATCGTCCTCACCTGGGACGCTGGTTTCGAGAATCTCCATCTGGTATTCCGGCGAGCCCTGGGCTCGCAGAAAATCGCACAGCTTTCGAATCTCCGTTTCCGAAACGAACGGCCCATGCAAGCGGCGCAGTTTGGCAGTGCCAGGCGGCAGGAACAGCATATCGCCTGCGCCTAACAGACGTTCCGCGCCGATGGAGTCAAGAATCGTGCGCGAATCGACGCGCGAGGTTACCTGTAATGAAATGCGCGCCGGTAGGTTGGCCTTGATTAGGCCCGTGATCACGTCCACCGAAGGCCGCTGGGTCGCGAGGATCAGATGAATTCCGGCGGCGCGCGCCTTTTGCGCGAGCCGGGTGATATCGCGCTCTACGGTTTTACCCTCGCTCAGTAAGAGATCGGCAAGTTCATCGATCACAATCACGATTTTAGGCAACCTGCGATGCTTGATTGGGGTATCAACCCACTCCTCATCATCGCTCGAATTGGCGGCCAGCGTCCCACGCCGCAATTCGAGCAACTCACCGCCCTGGCCGATGGTACGATTATAGCCGTCGATGTTGCGCACGCCGAGTTCCCGCATCATGCGGTAACGCGATTCCATTTCTCCAGTGGCCCACAGCAATGCGGCGGCGGCCTTTTCCGGATCGACCACCACCGGCACCAGCAAATGGGGAATTCCTTCGTACACCGACAACTCCAGCATCTTGGGGTCGATCAGGATAAACCGCACGCCGTCGGCCGTGGCCTTGAACAGAATCGAGGCCACCATTGTATGAATCGATACCGATTTTCCGGTGCCGGTTGCTCCCGCAATCAGCAAGTGGGGCATCGATGCCAGATCCGCCGAGACGGGACAGCCAGCGATGTCTTTACCCAGCGCGATTGCGAGTTGGCTCGCAGACGCGTTGAATTCTTCGGCCTCGAGGATCTCCCGCAGATAAACTCTTTCGCGCTTGCGGTTAGGTACCTCGATCCCAACTACTGCTTCCCCCGGGACCGGTGCCAAAATCCGCACGCTGGCCGCCCGAAGCGCCATCGAAAGATCGTCTGCCAGGTTGACGATCTGGCTGACCTTAACACCCTCGCCGGGCTCGACTTTGTACATTGTGACGACTGGGCCTGGCTGTACCTCAACCACCTGTCCCTGAACGCCAAAGCCGCTGAGCTTTTGCTCCAGCAGACGCGCGCTCTGTTCGAGCGCTGCTTCATCGATCTTCGCATACTCCAGTGGCGGATTGTCGAGCAATTCGAGCGGAGGAAGCTTGTAATTGCCATCGACCTTTGCGGGCAGTGGATGAGCCGGTTCGAAGAGCGGCGCCGCCGGAGTTTCAATGACCCGCGGAGCCGTAAACGGGTCGTTGCGGCATCTCGAAAAACTCGCGAGTTCGGCACTTCTCGGTCTCACCGAATCGCTGTGTTGGTTCGCTTCAGCACTGCGACCCGCACACGTCCGCGCCGCATCGGCCAACGAAGCCGCGAGTTCCGTCGGCGCCCGTCCGGCTATCAACGCAAGCGCGCCGACAACCGTGAGGAGCACGACCAGGTAACCCCCGCCGAAGTTGAGCCAGGCATGCAATGCGCCGGCTATTGCCGCGCCCGTGATGCCCCCGGGCGACACTCCCGGAATCTGGCAAAAACCGGCTGCGACACTGAGCGACAACAGCAATATCGCGCCACCCGCGCTCTCGCGCGCCAGCGATCGGATAGGGGCTCCGGTCCATAGCGGTCGTCCCAAGCATGCTACCAACCCGGCAAGTACGTAAGCTTGAAAGCCAAATGCCCATTCCAGAGTTTGCGCGAGCGCGGCACCGAGCTGACCGCCGAGGTTAGGGTCCCGTCCCGCGTCGCGCGAGACCAGACTGATTGTCGTATAAACGGAGAGCGCAAGCAGCCCAAGCGCCGTCAATTCGTGCGCAATCCGGCTCCGACGGGCATCTTCCACCACCGCCACTAACTCAAGCGGGGCAGCCTGCGGCTCTTGCGAGCTATAGCGAGGTCGAAGCTTGTGCGCGATGGCGCTCAGACCTCCATCACGTAGGGAAGAATTATCGGCCGTTTGCCGATGGAATGGCTGAAGTAGCGGCGCAACGCCCGCATCATCTCGTCACGAACCTGCGCTCCATCACTGCGCCCATACTCTTCGAGTACCCGCAGGCGCTCAATAATTTCGCTCCGCGCGCGCGTCATATGGGACGAGGTACCGTCGCCGCTGACAACGCCGCGTGAAAGCAGGTGCGGACCAGCGATGATTTTGCCGGTGCGGATTGACATCGCTACGATAGCAATCACAGTGCCTTCTTGTGCGAGTGCGCGCCGTTCGCGGATTAGGCTCGGATCGCCCAGCCCTTCACCATCTTCAACGATCCGTCCGGCTGAAACTGAATTTCCCCGGCGCACCTCGCCTCCGTTCATTACCAGCGTATCGCCGTCTTCGAGCAAAAAGCAGTGGCGTTCCGCGATGCCGCTTTTGATTGCGAGTGCCCGGTGATGGAAGAGATGACGGTATTCGCCATGAATCGGAACGAAATGCCGCGGCTGAACCAGGCGAATCATTTCACTTAATTCCTCACGCCGGGCATGGCCCGAGACGTGTACCGGTGCAATCGGGTCGTATAAGACCTCGGCGCCCCGCTTGTATAAGGAATTGATGACTGAGTGAATAGTTCGTTCGTTCCCCGGAATGAACCGCGATGACAACACCACCACATCGCCCTCTTCTATCCGCACCAACGGCTGCGTATCAGTCGCCAACTTCGCCAGCGCGGACAATGGCTCGCCCTGGCTGCCGCTCGCAAGAAAGGCGAGCCGGCGCGGCTCCAAGAATTCTGCCTCGGCCCGATCGATGAATGTACCCGGCGGCAAGTTCAACTGCCCGGTCTCCATTCCCAGCCGTACGCTCTCCGCCATTCGCCGCCCTAACGGCACCACATAACGGCCTGCCTCGTGGGCGACTTCAGCTAATTGGCGGATACGATGCAGATGGGACGAGAAGGAAGAGAGGAAAAACCGGCGGCGCGTTTTCCGTATTAACGTGCTGAGAACGGGCTTGAGTGAACTTTCCGAACCGCTGTGCCCTTCCAGTTCGGCATTGGTCGAATCCGAAAGCAGTAGCTCTACTCCTTCTTCGCCAAGGCGGGCAAAGCGTTCCGCATCAAAGCGGACGCCATCGACTGGCGCAGGATCGATCTTGAAATCGCCGGTATGAACGATTAGCCCGGCTGGCGTTCGGATCGCCAATGCAACGGAGTCAGGAGTCGAATGCGTTACCCGGACCGGCTCCACCACGAAGGGCCCGGCGTGTAATTCTATCGATGCGCGTAGAGAATGGAGATTCGCTCCAACCGGTCCTTCTTCGTTCAGCGACCGCCGCACGAAGGCGAGCGTCATATCGGTTCCGTAAACTGGAGCCGGGAACTTCCGCAGCAAATAAGGTAGTGCCCCGATATGGTCTTCATGCGCATGGGTCAGGATTATTGCGTCTATCTGCAAGTGTGCCTGCTCAAGATACATCATTTCCGGCAGCAGCCGGCCAATTCCGAGGCCGCGCTCCTCGGGAAACATTACGCCCGCGTCGATAATGATCGCGTGCTGCGCGCACTCAACTACCATCAGATTGAGTCCGATTTCGCCCAACCCGCCCAAGGGAACGATTCTGACCGTAGGTGTCCGCGATGCCGACATCAGTTTCTCAACTTGCGCTCGTCTGCGCTTATGCCCTCAAAATTATACAAACGGTGATCAGTCAGCAAAAGCGGCAGGATTTAATGGCTAGCCGCCGCCTCTCTAGCCGATAAATAGCTATAAACTGGAAATGGCCTCAAATGTCGGCTCCGTCTGGAGTCGAGGCTCTTCGAATGTCATCCGAGGCTCGCGGCAGCGAACCCGATAGATTCATTGTCAAAGATGCCGGACAAATTCTCGGGGGATCACCCGCCTGCATTTCGTTCAGGGAATAGTCGCGAGCGGAGTAATCGGCGCGCTCGACTTTGGGCAATTGCGGATCCTAGCCGCCATCAGTGCGGTAGGTCCTGCTATGCTCTGGGGCAATCATTTCAATCTCGTAGTTGAACGGGTTCCACCGACGCGGGCTATCCGTTAGATTCTGACACTGCGAAGCCTGAGCGCGTTCCCTACCACCGATACTGAGCTTAAGGACATCGCCGCGCTGGCGATAATCGGACTTAACAGGATGCCGAACCAGGGATAAAGCGCGCCCGCTGCGATCGGCACGCCGAGCGCGTTATACACGAAGGCGAAGAAGAGATTCTGGCGAATATTGCGCATCGTCGCACGGCTCAACAGTCGCGCCCTTGCGATGCCACGCAGGTCGCCCTTGACCAGTGTCATCCCTGCGCTCTGCATGGCGACGTCGGTTCCGGTGCCCATCGCGATGCCGACCTGTGCTTGAGCCAACGCGGGCGCGTCGTTTATGCCATCGCCCGCCATCGCTACGATCCGACCATGGGACTGGAGCCGCTTAACCTCGCCGGCCTTATCCTGCGGCAGTACTTCGGCGCGGACCTCGTCGAGTCCTAATTTACGGGCAACCACTTCGGCTGTAGTCTTGCTGTCGCCCGTCAGCATCACGATTCGTACGCCGTCGGCTTTGAGTAGCCTGATGGCCTCCGCGCTCGATGCTTTAATCGGGTCTGCAACGCCGATCGCGCCGGCCGGCTTCCGAGCGACTGCGAGCAGCATCACCGTCTCGCCTGTGGCACGCATCTGCTCGGCGTTTAGTGCGAGCCCGCCGGGAGCAATCTGCAGATGGTCGAAGAGACGGAGGTTGCCCAAAGCCACGTCATGGTCATCCACTACCCCGATCACGCCCTTTCCCGGGAGGGCTTTGAAGTTCCGGCTTTCGGCCAGTTTAAGACCGCGTGCCTCCGCGGCAGAAACAATCGAGGCCGCGAGCGGATGCTCGCTGCCGCGCTCGATCGTAGCCGCTATCCGCAAGACAGCCGCTTCGTCCCACTGGTCCGTTGTGACGATTGATACGAGCCGCGGCTTGCCTTCTGTAAGCGTGCCGGTCTTGTCCACTACCAGCGTGTCGACTTTTTCCATCATTTCGAGCGCTTCGGCGTTCTTGATGAGGATGCCCTCGATGGCGCCACGGCCGGTGCCGACCATGATCGCCATCGGCGTCGCTAGCCCTAAAGCACATGGGCAGGCAATGATCAGGACCGAGACGCTGGTAACAACCGCCTCCCCAACACCGGCGCCGGCCAGGAGCCAAGCCCCGAAAGTCACCACAGCGGTAGCGATAACGGCGGGCACGAACCATCCGGAGACGACATCCGCCAGGCGCTGGATTGGCGCACGGCTGCGTTGAGCCTCGGCGACCATCTGCACAATCTGGGCGAGTAGCGAATCGGCGCCGACCTTCCGCGCTTCCATTGTGAAGCTGCCAGCGACGTTCACCGTGGCGCCGATAGCCTTGTTTCCGCGCTGCTTCTCAACTGGAATTGACTCGCCCGTGAACATAGATTCATCGACGCTGCTGCTGCCCTCCAGGACCACCCCGTCGACTGGTATTTTTTCTCCCGGCCTAACCCGCAGACGGTCGCCCGGCTTTACTTGCTCAAGTGGGATGTCACGCTCCGAAGCATCCGGCATAATGACCCGGGCGGTGCGAGGAGCGAGATCAAGCAGAGCGCGGATCGCGCTGCTGGTGTGACTGCGGGCGCGGAGTTCAAGCACCTGTCCTAGCAGCACCAGTACGGTAATTATTGCGGCGGCCTCAAAGTACGTGGGAACCAGTCCACTTGGATCGCGCGCCGAGGCCGGGAAGATCCCTGGCGCCATCAGTGCTATCACGCTGAAGCTGTAAGCAACGCCCACACCAATCGAGATCAGCGTGAACATGTTGAGATGCAGTTCCCGAATGGAATGGTAGCCGCGCTCGAAAAACGGCCAGCCCGCCCAAATCACAACCGGAGTTGCCAGGATAAACTGCGCCAGCGCAGCGGCGTGGACTGACAGCAACGAAGTCCAGAGGCGCTCCGGCAGCATCGCGAGAAGCACCACCGGAACGCTGAGTGCGCCACCGATCCATAAACGGCGCGTCATATCGAGCAACTCGGTGTTCTCCACGTCTGCGGTCGGCGTGCGCGCCTCTAGTGCCATCCCGCAGATGGGACAGCTTCCCGGAGCATTGCGTACAATCTCCGGATGCATCGGGCAGGTAAATTCGACGGTTGCCAACCGCGCCGCATGGCCGGTTAGCGCAGCGTTTTGAGTTGAAGCGTCGGCTTTCCTTAAGTATTTAGACGGCTCCTGAGCAAACTTATCCAAACACTTCTGGCTGCAGAAATAATAGGTCTGACCGTGGTGTGAGATGAATCGCGTTGCCGCTCCGACGTCGATTTTCATGCCGCAAACCGGGTCCGTGGCGCGGGCCTTAGTCTTCTCAGGGTCAGCGGCGTTCGAATTTGTCATATTCGAATCTCCATCAGATCCACCAAATAAGATCCGGCAAGCGGCGCGGACCATACATTGGAGCACTTCGCAACGCGCGGCTCGCGCCGGCTCGTGCCGCCGGCCCAAGCCGCGATCCTCGAACTCATGCTATATCTTATGGCTGTGAATTCGATGTTGGATGGATTTCATCCGGCGGTTCAAAGATGGTTCGCTGGACGGTTTGGTACACCGTCGCGGGTGCAGGAACTTGGATGGCCGGTGATTGGCGAGGCGCAGAAAGGCGCAGGCCATGATGTTTTGTTGTGCGCGCCCACCGGCAGCGGCAAAACCCTGGCGGCCTTTATGTGGGCGATCAATCGCCTTGTCGTCGAGGCTGAACACGGCGCGTTGCCCGACCAGATTTCAGTCCTGTATGTCTCGCCGCTAAAGGCACTCGCCAACGATATACGAATCAATCTCGAAGACCCTCTCGCCGGAGTGCGCAGCGTCGCGGACCAGTCCGGTCTCGATCTTGCCACCATCCGCGCCGGGCTTCGCACGGGTGATACGCCCGCAGGTGAACGAGCAGCGATGCTGCGGCGCCCGCCGCATATTCTGGTTACCACGCCTGAGTCGCTGTTCATCCTGTTGACCTCGCCGCGCTTTCGCCAAAAGCTCCGCGCCGTCCGTTACGTTATCGTCGACGAACTCCACGCGATTGCAGGCAACAAGCGCGGCGCTCATCTGATGCTCACATTGGAAAGACTGGAGCACCTGGTGCGCCGGGGCGATTTACCTCGTCCGGCTCGGATCGGCCTCTCGGCGACGCTCAACCCAATTGAGACGCTCGCTGCCTTTCTGGCCGGAGCGGAAGTCGCCGATGATGGTACGCGGAATGTGCGTCCGATTCGGATCGTGCGTGCGGATGACGATCCAAGGCAGCTCGATTTGCGGGTTATCGCGCCCGGACCAGAACTCGGTTCGCTCGCTACTCATCAGCATTGGGAGGCCATGTACGATGCGCTCGCGGCCCTCATCCGCGAACATCGTACGACGCTGGTGTTCACCTTAAGCCGGCGATGGGCGGAGCGGATCGCGCTCGCATTGCAAAAGCGCGTCGGCCCAGATGCGGTGATGGCACATCATGGCAGTCTTGCGCGGATTGAACGGCTACAGGCTGAGCAGCGTCTCAAGCGTGGTGAGCTGAAGGCGATCGTCGCGACCTCGTCGCTGGAACTTGGTATCGATGTTGGTGCGGTCGACTTGGTGTGCCAGGTTGATTCGCCGAAATCGATTGCAGCCGCGGTGCAGCGCATCGGGCGCTCCGGCCATCACCTTGGGGGTACCCCGAAGGGCCGTTTTTTCGCGCTCACGATTGACGATTTGCTGGAATGCGCGGCCGCTGTGCGAGCCGCCAGGCACGGCCATTTGGATGAAGTCGAAATACCTGCCGGATGCCTCGATGTGGCGGCGCAGCAGATCATCGCGCTTGCCACTGACCAGGAGGAAATCAGCGAAACGGAATTGCTGAACATGCTGCGCTCGGTTCAGAATTTTGCTGGCCTCGAGCCCCCTGCACTCCAGCAACTGATCCTCGAAATGTCGGCGCAGCTGCCTGAACGCATTCAAGGCGCCAATCCCAAAATTTTCTATGATCAGGTGAACCGACGAGTCCGTGCACGCCGCGGCGCGAGATTGGCTGCTATCACTTCAGGCGGCACCATCCCTGAAAGCGGCAATCTCGATGTTGTGATCGCTTCAGAGAGCCGCAAAATCGGCGATGTTGAAGAGGATTTTGCGCAGGAATCGTCGCGCGGCGACATCTTTTCGCTCGGCTCGATGCCGTGGCGGGTGCTGGGTATTTCGAAGAATCGCTTCCTGGTCGAACCAGCCCCCGGGATGGCTCCCAGTCTTCCGTTCTGGCAAACAGAAGCCGCCGGGCGCTCTCCCGCGCTCTCGACCGAACTTTGCGACCTGCGCCGGGAAATCGCGGCCTTCATTGCGAATTCCGGCGACGATGACGGCGCGAGCAGTTGGCTCGAGTCGGAGTGCGCGCTCGAGCCAGAAGCGGCCAAGCAGGCGGTTGCTTATATACGGCGTGGATTAGCGGCGTTGAATGCGCTTCCGGATGAAAACACGCTGGTAGTGGAACGCTTCTTCGATGGCCTGGGTGGGACTCAGATTGTTATTCATTCGCCGTGGGGAATTCGGCTTAATCGTGGCTTCGGCCTCGCGCTACGCAAACGTCTATGCCAATCCTTTGACTTCGAAATCCAGGCGTCCGCGATTGATGATGCTATTCTGCTGGCGCTCAACTCGCGGCATAGTTTTCCGCTCGAGCATATTCTCGAGATGGTTAATTCGCAGAACGTTCGCGAAGTTCTAGAGCAGGCGCTGCTCGATGCGCCGATGTTCGAGGTTCGTTTCCGCCACGTGGCGACGCGGGCGTTGTCGATTATGCGCTCGGGCCGGGGCAGCAAGGTGCCGGCATGGATTCAGCGGCTCCGCTCGCAGGAACTGATTACTGCACTATTCCCCCAGCGGAACGCATGCCTCGATAATCGCCCGCCAGCAGTCATCCTGCCTGACCATTTTATAGTCAACGAGACGATGCGAGAGTGCCTCGAAGAGACGGCGGATATCTCGCGCCTCGAAGCATTGCTGCGCGGTCTCAACGACGGCTCGATCAGGCCGGTAATGGTGGATAGTATCGCACCCTCGGTCTTTGCCCATCGGGTGCTGCTGGCGTGGGATTACTCTTTCCTCGATGATGGCGAACGGGCCAATCGCCGCAGCCGCACGGTGACAATGAATCGCGCGATGGCGGAGGACGTTTTCCGCAGCGAGAACCTGGCCGAGCTGCTGTCAGCGGAGGCGGTCGAACAGGTTACCCAGGAAATTCGCGGGAGAGCAACATCGACGCAGGCCCGGAATTGCGATGAGCTTTACGAATTGATTCGTACGCATGGATGGATTTCGTGCGACGAAATAAAGGAGCGGACCGCGGCCGATGGAGCGGCCATGCTCGCAGCGTTGGAGAGTGATGGCCGCGTATGCCGGGTTCGCCTTGGCCACCACGATTCGCCTGAAGTGGCAATCGCCACCGAAGATCTAGCCCTGTTTTCGACTGTGTATCCGGACAGCTTACCTCCTCCTGGCTGGGACGAGGGCGCTGAAGTAGACCGCTTTACATCCTCCGACGAGCGGTCTGGTCACAGCAGCGGGGTGCAGGAGATAGTGAGACGGGCGCTGGTCACATCGGGACCGACCCTCGCAGTTGACCTTGCGCAGCGGCTTCGCCTGCCGGCTGATGATATCTTACCCGCGCTGATGGCGCTCGAAGCAGGGGGATCGATCTTTCGCGGTCATTTCACAACAGTACGGAGCGGCAATGGCGGTAGTTCCGAAGCACAAGCCGCAGGCGTTCAATGGTGCGACCGCCATGTGCTGGAAAGAATTCATCGGCAGACGCTGAATCTGCTGCGATCAGCAGTTGAACCTTGCAACGACGCCGAATTTGTCGCATTTCGTCTGAAATGGAATCGGATCGGTGATGCGCATCAGGGGGCGGGCGTCGACGGCGTGCGGCGCACGCTCGAACAGATGAGTGGCCTTGCGTTCGCGCCGGATTTGTGGGAGCGCGTGATCCTTCCCGCCCGGGTGGCCGACTACCGTGCCGAGCATCTTGATCTGTTATGCATGAGTGGAGAGTTCGCCTGGGTGGCAGCACCCTTCCACGACGAATCCGATGTGAATCGCGAGTTCCCCGCCACTGTCGCATTTCTGCCACGTAGAGCGCGCTGCTATTGGCCGCCGAGCGAGATGCCGGCCGATTCGCGCGCACAGATGGTGGCCGAGGTACTCAGCCATTTCGGGGCCCAGCACCTCGATCAAATTGCCGAGCGCGCCAATCTATCGGAGCGTGACACCTTAACCGCCTTATGGCGACTTGCTGCTGCCGGCATGGTGTCGAACGACAGCTTCGCGCCGTTGCGTTTGCTAGCGGTCGAACCCGACGCAGCAAGGCTTATCTCCAACCGGCCGTCCCAACGCGAGCCAAGCCGTCGCGACGCCGCCTTACGGGCGCGGCTCCAGTCCAGCCTGAGCGGTCGATGGTCCATCGTGGCGCAGCTCAAGCCGGGGGCGACACCAGCAAAAGTGGCCGAGACACACGATGCCCACGGCCCGGACATTGCCCGCGAAATCGCCTTAATCCTGCTTCGGCGCCATGGCATCCTCGCCCGCGAAATGATGGCGTTGGAACAGTTCGAGATTTCGTGGCAGCAAATTTTGTTCGCGCTTCGCCGGCTCGAGTATGCAGGCATAATCCGCCGGGGATGGTTCGTGCGCGCGCTGTCGGGCGAACAATATGCTATGCCCGAAGCACTCGAAATGTTGCGCTCTGACCGCCAGACCAAAGAGACAGGACAGCCGACAGTTATCAGTGCCGTAGACCCGGCTAATCCCTTCGGTGTGCTGTTGCCGGGATGCGGTGTCGCGCGCGAGCCCGGCAATCTGCTGGTCGTTCAGCACGGTCGCGTGATTGTAAGTCTTGCCGGCCGTGCGTTAACGAGTCCGGCTACGCTCGATCAAACTGCTTTCATCGGAGCGATTACAGAACTGATGAAGATGCGGCCGCGGCTGCTATTTGATACCATCAACAGCGAGCCGGCACTCGAATCCGCGCACGTTTCCGCGATGGCTGCGATGGGGTTCCACTCGGATGGGCGTGCGCTAGTGTACGACGGCTTACCGGGGCCGATGCCGCGACGCGCAGTTGTGAGCCATACCGTAGCCGATCAGAACTAGTCTCTAACCGATGAATTGCTTTTTCTCTGCTCCGCTGTCTACGACTTTCAGTTCGTGGTTTATATCTTCTTAATCTTTCGCCAGCGGTCATCACGGTGACGCAACCTGAAATCGAGGAACGTTTCGAGGAAGGAATGCGATTATTCAATCAGGGGAACTTCTTCGAGGCGCACGAGGTGTGGGAGCAACGGTGGAGGGAAGCTGCAGGTGCAGAACGGATGTTCTACCAAGGGATGATTCAGGCGGCGGTCGCGCTGGCTCACGTTCAACGTGGGAATAAGGCGGGCGCTATTTCCGTTTATCTCAAATTGTCGTCAAAACTGACTCAATTTCCCGCACGCTGGATGGGAATCGAGCTTGGGCAGTTTAGTTCCGAGTTGACACGGTACTTTGAGGCGCTACGAACCTCTTACGATGCTCGCTGTGAATGCCTGCCGCCGGCGGCTGAACAGCCGCCTACCATCAGATGGGCGCGCGGGTGAGCCTTAGAAGGGAATGTCTTCGTCATCCACCGGGGGCGGCGCATCAGGCCCCGAGTTGAAGTCAGGAGCGCCATCGTCAAACCCGGCGGTAGCACGCCCGCCAAGGAACTGTACGCGTTGGGCCACTACCTCGGTGCGATAGCGCTTGCCGGTGCCGTCTTTGGCTTCATATTGATGGGTGGCTAGACGACCTTCGACGTAAACCTGGCGGCCCTTCTTCAGATACTGTCCGCAGAGATCGGCTTGCTTCCCCCAAACCACAACATTATGCCACTCAGTTTGGTCGCGCTGCTGACCGGCACGGTCAGTAAACCGCTCCGTCGTGGCTAGCGAAAAGTTACAAACGCTCTGACCTGATGGCGTAGCGCGAACCTCGGGATCGCGCCCCAAATTGCCGACCAAGATGACTTTGTTGACCGACATCCGATTACTACCTCAAAAAACAGGGTAGACGGTCCCACTGACATAGGCAAATGGTGCCGTGACGCCTGTCAACAAATGATTTACTTGGACTTGAGGGTAAAATTCGCAACGGGGATAGGAGCAGGACACCACTCCCATCCCCGCAGCAGCACGACTATAGCTTTGCGGCCGCTAGTTGAAGTTCCAGGCTTTCGACTGGGGCACTCATGGTACTGGTGCGAGTTCCGGGAGAACAGGTTCGAGGTGCAAGTAGTAGAATTCGCCCCAATCTCAGTACAGGTTTCAAGTGCCACATTGCTCGGGCATTATCGGAGCACCGATCGTGCCGACGGTTGAATTACGCTTAGTCGCGCTTTAACTGCTTTATGTTCACCTTCGACTGGACGTATTGTCGAATGAGTGTAATTGTCGCTAGTCGCCATGAAAAACTTGCGAGATGAAACAATGCGACCGCTTCCGTCGGCAGTGGGATTCTCGTCGTTCCATCCCGACAACTCTCGGGGCCCACCTCAGGGCTTCAGCAGTTCTGCGAGCCTGGCCGTAAACTCGCTACGCGACAAAGTCAAGTCGAACCCCGCGCTCCGGGCCGAGTTCAACGCTTTGAGATCGACGTGCGATGCAAATCCAATGAGGCGAGCCTGTGGCGCCGCAGCTCGGATTTTCGCGCAAGCTTCCGCCGGCGGGAACGCTGCATCTGACAGATCGACCAAGACCGTCATCGGCGTGATCTCGCCACAGCACTTTTGCGCTTGTTCCAAGTCGGAAGCATAGGCCACTTCACTCTGGAGGGTCTGCGCCGTGGCGTCGATTCGCGAGCGGAAGAGTATATCGCGGATCAAAGCCAGCGTGCTGACCTTCGGCTGGTCAGCGAACCGATTTGGTGAAAAGGGCGCGACGTCAATCGGCGAGTTCCCTGTTTGAATCAGATCCGCGACAATTTCACCGGTAATCGCTGAGAGCAAGATCCCACTTCGGAAATGACCAGTTGCATAAAAGAAATTGGGCACCGAAGGTGAAGGTCCCAGCACCGGCAGGAAATCTTTGGTCGCCGGACGGAGTCCAGCCCACGCCTCGCGAAACGGCAGTTCGTTGAGAGCGGGCACCATCTCCACCGCCACCCGGGTAATCTTGGCGAGGCCAGCAAGAGTGACACTCTTGTCAAAGCCGGCCTCTTCCATGGTTGAGCCGGCGAGGATTCGCCCGTCGCGGCGCGGCACCAGATAACCGCCGAGCGAAAACACCGAGGAGCGAAGCCGCCCGGGGCGCGTTTCGAAACAGGCGATTTGCCCCCGCACCGGGTAGGTTTCAACTTTGTCCGCGATACCTTGAATTTCACCTGACCATGCCCCAGCCGCGTTGACAACAGCGTCCGCTTCGAATACGCGCCCGTCATAGGTGCGAACGCCGGTGACATTGCTTCCCTTAACGAGCACTTCTTTCGCGGCCACTCCCTCGACGAACGTGGCACTGTTGCTGATCGCGGCGGTAGCATAAGCCAGCGTAAGACCACGGTTTTCGACGCGGCGTTCCAACGGCATGTAAAGCGCGTAAACGGTTTGAGGAGAGATCGCCGGTTCCATCCGCCGTGCGGCGGCAAGCGTTAATTCTTCCACCGTGCCACCGGCGCCCGCCTGCCATTGTGCGCGCTGCTCTAACTCGCTGCGTTCCAAGTCGTTCAGAGCCAGATAGATAATCCCCACATGGTCGTACTCGGGATCGACATCAGTGTCGGCGCGAAGCATTTCAAGCGTCGCTGCGAAAGTGTCTCTGGCCCGCAAGCAAAGCTGGAAGAACGGCCCAGCAGCCTGCGCTTCAGCTTGCGGCGCAATCATACCGGCACTTGCCCATGAAGCTTCTTTGCCCAACCGGCCTCGCTCTAGCACCGTAACTGCGGCACCTTGGCGCGCCAGCCGCCACGCAATTGAGCTGCCGATCACACCCCCGCCTATAATAACGACCTGTCTCTTCACGTCTGCCGCCCTGTCGTTGATGAATGCGTGTCACGCGACCGACCCGCCTTAATGATCCCAAGCTTAATCACAAGCTCGCATCTGTGAAACCCTGTGAGCAAGCATTGGCGCAGAACCCGCGGTCAACTGAAACTTTTATGAGATTGTTACTTCCTTAGGTTGAGAAGTGGCTTCAAATCGGCACTAATAACATCTCTCGGCACACAGTGTACTCTACAGATTTGCTGGAACCGTATTTGCGTGCTAACGAAAAAGAATCCGATAGTCGGCGAAGAAACTGGCATCCTGCGGTCACGATCTTCTCTTCAGCAAGATAAATTTCCCGCCGGGCGCCTTCTCCAACTGAAGCACAAGTTTGATGGCACATTATCAGGTTCAGAACTCGCTCCCGCACAACTCAACAACACGCCCGCACGCCAAGAGCGCAACTTTAGACCCGTCCTCGGACCTCATAGACGAGCGCGATACGTTGATTGAGCGCCTTCGTGAGGCAGTCGCAGCACGGGACGATTTCCTTGCTGTTGCAGCGCACGAGCTTCGCAGCCCGTTGACGGCTATCCAGGCACGAATCGAACTTTTGCGGCGCGCCGAACGCAAGGGCGACCATCAGGAGATAGCAGCTCAGCTTGAACCGCTCGCGTCAGTGCTCGAGCAGTTCATGAAACGAACGGAACTACTGCTTAATACGGCACAGCTAAATGCGGGGAAGCTTCGGCTTGAGCTGTCGAGGTTCGACCTATCAAGAATGGTAACAGAAGTGCTCGACGGTCACGGCGCGCTATTGACGCGTTGCGGGTCGGGTCTTTCGGCAAATATTGAGCCGGACGTCATCGTATGGCTTGATATGCTCGCTACCACCGCAATTATGGAGAACCTGCTTTCCAACGCAATCAAATACGGCCAGGGAAAGCCTATTGAGGTGACATTGAGGTCGCTCGATGACAAGGTCATCATCGAGCTACGGGACCATGGTATCGGCATTGCCGCGGCTGACACTGAACGCATCTTCGGACGTTTCGAGCGCGCAGTGGTGCCTCGTCCGCGTCCCGGTTTCGGTATCGGTCTTTGGGTCTCACGCAATTTCGTGCAGGCAATGGGTGGCTCAATCGACGTTATGAGCTCAACGGAAGGAGGCTCGGTTTTTACAGTGACGCTCCCAATAGATGGCAGAAGAACCAATGAGCGGTGATGCACAAAAGCTGACACGTGTAGAATCGGGGATAAAAGGTCTCGACCGGGTGCTGCATGGCGGTTTTATCAAAGGCGGTCTCTACATTATCGAGGGCGTGCCTGGCACCGGTAAAACGATCTTCGGCAACCAGTTCTGCTTCAATCAGGCCAAAGCCGGGGAACAGGTCCTCTATGTCACCCTGATTGCCGAAACAGTTGGCCGGATGTTGCTCAACATCCGAAACCTGAGCTTTTACGAAGATGCGGCGATCGGGGTTGGGATAGTTTATTTAAGCGGCTTTAGCGAGCTCAAAAATGGTGGCCTGACCGGTCTCTTACATCTGTTGCGACGCGAAGTAGCGTCCCGGCGCGCCAGCATCCTGGTGATCGATGGGTTCGCCGCAGCAGCGGATTCTGCTCACTCCCGCGAGGAAATGAAGGTGTTCGTGCAACAACTCCAGACGCAAGCGGATGCGGTGGATTGCACGGTGTTCCTCTTGACTAATCCAAGTGAGCAAACACCCTCGTCTGAGGAGACGATGGTGGATGGAATAATCAACCTAACTAGCTCTTTGTATGATTGGCGGCCGTCACGTGAATTATACGTCCGCAAATTCCGCGGTAGCAGTTATTTGCTCGGAGTCCATAGTTTTCAAATAGCTGACGATGGTTTCACCGTTTACCCCCGGCGCGAGGCCCTCTCCAGTTCAGTAGGCATTGACAATGGCGAACTGCAAAGGGTACCGACAGGAATTGCGCGGCTTGATCAAATGCTCGGCGGTGGTATTCCCTCCCACTCAATCACAATGGTGGTAGGCCCATCCGGTACCGGCAAGACCACCTTCGGTATGCAGTTTTTGGCGGAGTCGAGCGCACAAGAGCCTGGTTTGTTATTGGGTTTCTACGAGACACCGGCCCGCATTCGGACCAAAGCGAACGCGGTTGCCACGCCGTTGACCCGGGCGCTGGATGCAGGCGATGCGCAGATTTTATGGATCCCACCCAGCGATCAGCTGATCGACGGCCTGGCCGATCGTATGCTGGAGGCTGTGCAAGAGAGAAATGTTCGCCGGCTGGTAATTGACGGCCTCGGCGGCTTCAAAAAAGCAGTCCGCTCGCGTCCGATCGAGCCCTTCTTTTCCGCGCTCACACACCAGTTAAGAGCACACAAGGTTACCACCGTATGTACAGCAGAGGTTCCGGAGATAATCGGTCCTACCATGACCGCGCCGCTGCGCGGATTATCAGATGTAACTGAGAATCATATCCTATTGCGGTTTGTCGAGGTCGGAGCGAGCCTCTACCGGCTGTTATCTATCTTGAAGGTTCGAGATAGTGATTTCGATAGCGCACTGCGTTTATTTTCGATTACCAGTAACGGCATCGATATCGCCGAAAACTCCGAAAGTGCTGAATCTATTTTGTCGAGCTTTTCCAGTCATGCGCGAAGGGCAGACCCGGTAAGAATCGCTCAAGAACCGGGTAGATGATCGGCGTGTGGAGCAAACCCTAGTGGCCGATGGCCGGGCCAAGACGGTACTGATTGTCGACGACGAATTGGGGATCGTCGAGGTCCTCGAATTCATCCTGGGCGACGCGGGTTTCAGGGTCATCTCAGCACTGAACGGCGAAGAGGCACTGGCGCGGATCAAACAAGATATTCCCGACCTTATTGTACTCGACCTGATGATGCCGATAATGGGTGGCGCAGAAGTGCTGAAGGCAATGCGCCGTGACCCCAAGTATTCTGCTATACCGGTCATTCTCACCAGCGCGCTCTCCGAAGATACCGTGCGTGAGCAGTGCGACGGCGCATATACACTATTTATGCGTAAGCCGTTCAAAAGCCAGCAGATACTCGACGCAATCGCACGCTTCCTGGCTCCTAATTCCAAACCGACCTGATTCAATGAAGTGACGGCCGAGTGCCGGCACTCTCAGCGGAGGACTGTCCGCACGTTCCCGACCGCAATACAATCGTCAGCATTCAACCCGCCGATACACAAGATGGAAGGGCGATGGAAAAGACTAGCCACCAGATCGATACGAAGCTGATTCATTCCGGAGAACCTTCGCCGCTGATCGAAGGGGCGGTGAGTATGCCCATCTTTCAATCAGCGACTTTCGAATATCGCGGCGAGCAGGATTATCATACGCTCCGCTACATTCGCCTCAATAACACGCCGAACCACGATGCGTTGCATCGCAAGCTTGCGGCGATCGAAAATGCTGAAGCGGCCTTGGTCACTTCAAGTGGAATGGCAGCTATCTCGACGGCTTTGCTGACCTTGCTCGGGGCTGGTGACCATCTGCTAGCGCAGAACTGCCTGTACGGTGGGACTTATGCGCTGCTGTTGACAGAGTTTCCGCGCCTCGGTATCGAAGTCGACTTTATTGACGGTAATACCCCGGAAGCCTGGACGCGAAGTCTAAAACCGCGTACGAAGGCGATTTATTTCGAGACCATAACCAATCCACTCATCGACGTGGGCGATCTTCGCGCGGTGGTTGAATTTGCAAGGGCTCATCGCCTGATTGCGATGGTCGATAACACGTTCGCCAGCCCTATCAATTTCCGGCCGGCCGAATGGGGCTTCGACCTGTCGTTGCACAGTTGCACCAAATACCTCAACGGCCACTCTGACATAGTCGCCGGGGCGGTAATTGGGCGCGCTTCCCTAATTGACCAAATCAACCGGAAATTGGGTCACTTTGGCGGGTCGCTTGACCCGCATGCATGTTTCCTGCTGCAGCGCGGGATGAAAACACTGGCAGTCCGCGTACGCCATCAGAACGACACGGCGTTGAAGTTGGCGCGTTTTCTGGAAACTCATTCGTCGGTGGCAATCGTGAATTACCCAGGCCTCGAACATCATCCGAATCATCATCGCGCCCGTGAGCTGTTCGATGGATTCGGTGGGATGGTCAGCTTCGAACTCCGCGGCGGCATCGTTGCGGCCGAGAAATTTATTTCGCAGCTGACTCTGCCGATCTCAGCGCCGAGTCTGGGCGGGGTCGAAAGTCTCATCACGCGCCCGGCGGCCACATCTCATTCCGGGATGACGGCAGAAGAACGACGCCGCGCCGCAATTGCTGACCACCTGATTCGGCTGTCGGTCGGGCTGGAAGCCGCTGACGACCTAATCAAGGATTTCGAACGGGCGCTCGAGGCGTGAACAGGCCATTACCAAGTCATTAAGAAAGTTCGCCGGTTAAATGGCTCATAAAGGCTCGTCGGGTGTCGAAATCAGCATTTGACACAGAAGAGATGTTCCGAAAGTGACACAGTTTTCTGGCGATCCACGGCTCTCGGTTATATCTCCGGCTGGCATGCTCTTTGCTTTAACGGGCGGGGGCGAGAGATGAACAAGCTCATTGCTCAAGTCGACCCGGAGCTTTGTGACCTCATCCCGGGCTTTCTGGCACATAAGCGTGGCGACGCGCGTGCGATTCTTTCAGGTGTCTCGGCTGAGCACATCGACTTCGAGGTGCTGTCCGGGATCGGCCATAAGCTTAAAGGTGAAGGGGGTAGCTACGGGCTCGACGCGATCAGCCTTTATGGGGCCGAAATCGAGCAGGCAGCGCGGAATCATGATGCAAAAGCAATCCGCCGCTACGCCGGCGAACTTGCGGCGTATCTCGATTCGGTCGAGATTGAGTACGCATAGATCACGCTTAGCCAACCACCCCGCCCTATCGCCCCGCCGGTTCTTCTGAATCGGAGGAGCAGTTGTGACCTACTTCACTACGGCAATCGCTTCAATCTCAATTAGCAATTCCTCCACGGCCAGCGCCTGAACGCCGATCAGCGTGGACGCCGGCGGGTTCTGCTCCTCAAAAATGCGCGCTCGCGCTTCACTGATGATCGGATAATCAGCCGGCCTGTAGTTAACGACGTAGGTATTCACCTTTATGACATCGGCCGGCGTAGCTCCCGCGGCCGCCAAAGCAGCGACGAGATTCTCCATCGCCTTTTCAGTCTGCATGCGCAGGTCGCCTTTACCGACTAAATTGCCTTCTTTGTCGAACGCTACCTGGCCGGCGACGAATAGCAAGCGGCCGTTATCAACGGCGACCACATGCGTGTAGCCGCGCGGCCTATGTATATCGGACGGATTGAAGAACTGTGTTGCCATTGATCGCCTCATCAATTGTACGACAGCTTGAGAACCCCTGTGACGGGATCGCTCTTAGAATTGCGAGTACCATGGCGCGACATGAGGATTTTGCACCTGGAAATCGATATTGAAGATGTTCATCAGCGTGCCTTGGGCATGCCATAGGGCCAGCCGCGCATTCTCCAGCCCGACATCGGCTTGCACCTCATTGCCCTGAGCCGTCACCAGTTCTTCCTGATATTGCAGCAAGTCATGGGTGGTGGCCATGCCGACTCGGAATTCGACTTGCTCGTCATGCAGCGACTGCTCGGCATAGAACGTTGCGTTTCTGGTGGCCTCGACCTGCTTCTCAAAAGCATGCAGGTTGCCGATTGCGCTCTCCACTTGCACGACCGTTTGCGACAAGGCCTCGCGATACTGCATCCGAGCCTGTTCGTAGGCAATGCGGGCCTGCGCCAGCGCTGATTTGGCCGCCGCGTTGTCGAGCGGCATCTCAAACGACAATACCGCGGCATAATTGTAGAAGCCTACATTGAACAGCCGGTCCAGCGCGTCCCCGTAAATACCGCGGAATGGAAGTTCGTCCCCCTTCGCCCCGCCTATTGTGCAATTACTCAGAGCCCTGGAACTGAAGCTCAGGATACAGGGAGTGGTGCCCGCGACCCCAGTCGCCCCGATTTGTGCTCCCAGGTTCAGTTGAGGCATGATCTGATTCTCCGCGAACTTCACTTGCAGCAGCGCCGTTCGAATCGCTTCGCGCATGCTGCCCAGCGCCGGGCTGTATTCAACCATCCGTTCAAGTGCAGTCTCTTCCGTCTCATTAATTACAAAGCCGGGGTTGGGTGCTTCCGCAGGTTCGACATCTTCGGGGACGAAGGTCCCGGCCGGGTTCAGCATTACGTCCTGGCGCAGTTGGGCCCGCGCCGTCTTAAGCGTGGCCTCGGCCGCATACACATTTGCTTCAGCGGTCGCCGCAGCAGACTGGGCTTCCTGCAAATCGATGGGCGCGAGTGTGCCGACTTGAAGGCTGATGCGGTTGACACGCACGAGATCGTTGTTGAATTTCAAAGCCGATTCGGCGACCCGCAGATTCTCTTGCGCCTGCACCACTCCCCAATAGTCATTGCCGATCCGTTGAACGAAATCGTTGAGCGAAGAACCATAGTTCCACTGCGCTGTTCTTTGCGCCGATTCGGCCAGGGTGACGTTGAGTGTCGCGAACTGCCAGCCAAAATTGCGCAGCAGTGGCTGCACCAGCGATACTTCGAGTAGAGGACTGTAGGAGGGATTCACGGCCGAGAAGGTTGAATTGGACAGCGTCCGATTGTTGTCGAAGGCGATACTCAACGTCCCGTTGGTGTAAGCGGAGACCTTGTTAATTGCGAAATTCCAATCATACAACTTCTGGGTGAAATGAATTTGGTTTTGGACCTGGAAGGGCGACGAGACCGGAACCACTGACTTGGTCACGTCGGTTTGTGCGGTCAGGTCAGGATCGAAGGCAGCGTTGGACAACTTGACGCTTTCCTCAGCCGAGATAGGGTCGAGCTGAACGGCGGTGAGTCCGGGATTATTGCGAACGGCTATGTAGACCGCCTCTTTCAGGGTAAGTCTGCGTGCGAGCGTATCCTGCGTGCGCAAATAGCGTTCGCTGATCAGCGCTTCCGGGGGGACCTGCGCACCTAACTGCCATTGTTGGATGAAGGTTTGAGGAATGGAAAGAATCGGGTTCTGTTCGAAGGGCGAGGTCGCTTGCTCAGGGACATTCACCTCGGGCCGAAGAGCTGGCGGTAAAGTTGCCGGCGCAGTCTGGCTGCTGATTGACGGCGCCTGGACGCCGCCGCTGCCATATTGGCTGGAAGATTTGTATTGAGCCGATGCAGGCATGGGCGCGGCCATAATCAGCCCAAGCAATACAGTTCTAATCCGTAACATCTCGCTGCCTCCTTCTATCCACCTTGATCAGAGCATGCGATGACACGCTCAGAGTTTGGTACTCTGCTACGTACGTCGTCGGCTATTGGCTGATGCGCCCAAGGCCGGGTCCTTCGTTCAGATTGTCTCGCACCGAGTCCGGTGCAAGGCAGGTCAGGCTAACTTCTTACACGCGCCGAGCGCTGCACTTGCACTACACCAACCGCGCGGATTATAGCGATGACTCCGATCGTCTTCTACCAAAACTCTGCCCGCGCAGAGGAGACTGCAGCTTTTGTCTGCTAGCTACAGTCGTCCCGGCATGCAAAGATGACTTGCCAAAGCGGAGCGCTGGCAATGATTGGTGAAAGAGATTGAGCGCATGCGGATCCTCAAGTTTATTGCTGCTTTGTTCCTGCCTGTACTGATGATTCTAGCGCTGGCCTTCCCGTCTGAGCGGATGCGTTTGTGGGCACAATTGCCTCCAGCTAATCCCAACCTGGCTCCGGGGGCGGCGCCGAGCGCTGTGCCGAGCTTGTCCCAACCCGCGGCCACGATCGGCATCCCTACCTTGGCGGTTATCCCCACGCCTGCTGCGGTAGCAACCACGGTGGCGTTGCGTGCGTTTAATTGCAGTTGCTTCGGACCCGGCAGCGGCACGCATTGGATCGGGCAAGTTAGCGCAATGGGGTACTTCGCGGCTCGCCAGGGCGCGACGAGAGCGTGTCTGTCGTATAATCAACAAAAGCAGCCCGCCTCGGCGTTCAATTACGCTAGCTCGTTTGCTGGTGCCGCCCTGACGCCAAGCCTGGCGACGCCAAGTCTGGCCGGCGCGACCCAACCGGCAGATGCAGCTGCGGTTCAAGTGCTTCCGGGCACCCTGAACTTCTCGACCGCGGCGCAGCTCCAGATGTGTTCGCAATGTACTTGCAATTGAAGCCGACACGATGGCCAATAACGAGGAAAACGATCGCCTGATTTCAGGCAACGCTGGCAAGTTCATCATGGTGCGCCACGGCGAGAGCGAGGGCAATCGCGAGCGCCGGTTCACCATTTCGTCCGAGGTCGGACTCACCGAGCTTGGCCTGCAGCAGGCGTATGAAGTGGCGCGAAGAATCGCCCAGTTGTTCAAACCACAAGTGGTCGTGTCCAGCCCGTTTCGACGCGCACATCAGACCAGCGAGATTATCGCGAAAGTGTTGAATCTACGAATAGAGACCGTGCACGACTTGCACGAGCGCGACCTCGGGTGTCTCAAGGGTCATTCCTATGACGACCTGCGGGCATTGGTATTAAAAGATCCTTCGTATGACCCTGCTCGCGGATGGTCCTGGAAACCTGAAGGCGGCGAGAGCTACGAAGATGTGCGCGAAAGAGTGATGGCTGCCGTCGACCAGTTACTTCTACGTTACCCGCGCGACGAGGTTATCATCGTTAGTCACGGCGGCGTAATGCTTTCCCTCTGGGCCCATATTACCGGTCAATGGCATGGAGCGCATCTGCCGCCGAATTGCGGCATCGTGCTCATCGAGCATGATGGCAGTCGTATGCAGGTTCCGCAAATTGTGCAGGGCAATGAGGAAGGCGAACTGGGCTAAGCGTCGGCACGGGTCTCATCTGCTACATCCGGGATCGGCCGAACTTGGTCGTTGGGCGTGCGGGACAATTGCGGTCAGCGACGGCGAATGGTCGAAGTCGAACATATCAGTCAGGGCAGAGGCGTATTCATCACGGGCAGTTAGGTGCGGCCGCTGACCGGCGCGAGTAAGGAAGCGCTGCTCGATGATTGCAAGCAGAGACGTGTGATCGCCAATCGTATGCGACACATAATGGGGCTTGGAGAATGGCGAAACTGCGATTAGCGGCACGCGGAAGCCGAGTTGGTTAAAGCCTGAACAAAAGGACGGGTAGGCCTCATTCAGCTGAACCAGCATCGGACAAAGCTCCGCCGCCTCTTCGAAGCTATGGCGCGTCAATGGCGGTCCCATGCAATTCGCTCCGCCCCCTGCGTTCATGCTCATCGGAGGGTAGGACAGATCCTCGCATAAACCCGGGTCTACTCCGTCGGGAGAGTTCAGGCCGTCTTGATTCGCCCGGGGCGGCGCCACGTGATCGTAAAATCCGCCATGCTCGTCGTATGTTACGAAGATAATGGAGTTTTTCCAGTTCGGGCCGCTGCGAACCGCCCGAACGAGATTGGCAACATAAAACTCGCCGGCGCGGATATCCGACGGGGGATGTTCGTCCGTTCCGGGTGCCATGGAGGTAAACACAGGATCAACGAACGAGATAGCAGGCAATCTGCCCGCCGCCGCGTCAGCCAGGAAATCGGCAACCGAAGCAAGGCGCGAATTTGTCGCGCTTCGAAAAATTAAGGAACTCGCGAAATTGCCGAAATAGTTGGCCCAGGTAACCCCGTTACGGTCGAGCAAATCGAAGATCGTACCACCGGCCGGTTTGTAGCCCCCCGCCGGCGCGAGAATCTCATTATTGCTAACATGGCCGAACGAAGTAGCGGCCAATTCATAGGCACGATTTGGGAAAGCAGGTCCCGCCAGCGAGCTGAAATATCGGTCGTCGAGTGCAAACGTCTCGGCCAACCGATAATAGAATGGCAGGTCTTTGTCCGTATAAAAACCCATTGCGGCGCTGTCCGTCGGATCCATCTGTGCCTGGTTCGCCGCTCGCTCCTGATTCTGACGAACGAAGCCGTCATTGGGACTCGACGACAACATCATATTGGGGAACGTAAAGTTGCCCTCCAAATGGCTGCCGGCCCAGCCGTGATCCAAATCCGGCGTACACAACGCAGTTTGATGAAACGAAAGTGCGGTTGTACCGTCCTCGGCGATGTTTGAATTATCACACTCGAGTCCATGGTTTTGGGCGCACGTGAGCCCATCGACGCAGCGATGGTCATTGCTGCTACACGGCCCTGGATGATAAGGCGTGCCGCTCGCGTAAGGCAGCGCACCGAGATAATTGTCGAAAGAATGGTCTGCCTGGGTAATAATTATGATGTGCTTGAGGTTCTGGAGATTGCCGTCGGCTCGGGCGTAATTCGCTGCGAATATCGCCAGTATCGCGCAGGTAACAGTTAGTGCGATATGCACGCTGAGGTTTTTCATCCGTCGAAGACTTTCGGGGTCGAAATTCGCCGTTACTTCACTAAAAGGTTTCTGCGCGCGACGTGAAGCGACTAAATTAAATCAATTGAAACAGTTTCTGTCAAACAGAGTCAATATCGCTCTATAAAAGCGAGCAGCAAAAAGCGAACAAGCACGTCGGCTGAATTTCCCGTGCCGCCGTTTGGCAGTTACCGCTATAGCGCTGGTAGCTGTAATGGACTCAAATCATCGAGGGACAACGTTATGGCTGAGTACGTCGATATCGAACAGGCGGTTACAATCAGTGGTTTGCGCGTCGTTCTTCCTCCCGGGATTCCCGGGCCGTGGGCTGAGGCTGTTAAAGCCATCCTACACGTCAAAAAAATTCCGTTTACCCGGGTACGGCATGATCGTGGCAATTACGCACCGTTGATCCGCTGGACTGCGCAGTCGAGTGCTCCAGTGATGGTCTACAACGACGAGCGTCCGCGTAGTGTCTGGAGCGACCAGCTATTTCTGGCCGAAAGACTGCAACCCAACCCTTCGCTGGTCCCATCGAATATAGAAGAGCGCGTTGTGATGTTCGGGTTGAGCAACGAGTTGTGTGGGGAAAACGGCTTCGGATGGTCGCGCCGGCTGATGTTGATTCACGCTGCGGCCGCCGATCCGAATGCGACCGACGAAGCAAGGAAGGGGATGCTTACCTTTGGCTCGAAATACGGCTATTCGCCCGCTACCGCGGCCGCGGCGCCTGCCAAGGTAGGGCAAATTGTCAAGAGCCTAGCAGAGCGTTTGGAATCGCAGCGGTCGCGCGGCGCCCGCTTCTTAATCAGCGACAAGCTCTCGGCGCTCGACATTTACTGGGCGGTGTTTGCAGCACTGATCGAACCGCTGCCGGAAAATCTGTGCCCAATGCCGTCCGAGGTTCGCCGACGATACATTTGCGAAGACCCGGTGGTGCGTGGCGCAATCACTCCGCAGCTCCTCACGCATCGAGATTTTATCTACCACGAATATCTTGAGCTGCCAGTTGATCTGTAAAATCCGAGATGGCACCAAGCCGCGAGCTGAGGAGAGCGGCACGGCCTGCGCGTCGGAAGCTTTGTTCCCCAGTTTATACCCCGATCACAAAGGCACAGCTCGTCGTACCGCTGCCGCCTAGATTCAGCATCGCGAACCGCTTTGCGCCGTCGAGCTGATAGCCGCCGGCCGAAGCGGTCACCTGCCGATAGCAATCGACCATCTGTCGCACGCCGGTTGCTCCCACCGGATGCCCAACGCCGATAAGACCCCCGCTGGGGTTAATCGGCATTTTGCCTCCCATTTCGATCGTCCCTTCCTCAATAGCCCGCCAGGACTCGCCGGGCTTGGTTAACCCGAAATGATCAATCGCCATGTACTCTGACGTGGTGAAGCAGTCGTGGGTCTCGATCCCGTCAAGTTCCCAGACAGAATTGATGTGCGCACGCTCGAATGCATCGACGATCGCGCGCCGAGTATGGGGCAGGACGTACGAATCGCCGCGGCTCTCCGCGATTTTCTTGTCGAATTCCAAGTAGGCGGTGTGATGGCCCCAGCCGAGAATCCGGGGCAAGCTCTCCAGCTTGCGCGCGCGCAGCTTCGCGTAACTTGCCGCGTAATTCTCTGATGCCAGAACCAGCACGGCACATCCATCCGTAACTTGCGAGCAATCTCCTACTCTGATCCTGCCGGCCAACGGTTGGTTCAATTTGCTGCGCTGCTGCGGATCGCTTTCGGCATCTGGCCAGTTACGTGTCTGCGCCAGCGGGTTACGCCGGGCGTTCGAATAGTTTACCGATGAGATGCGAGCCAGGTGCTCAGGCTTAAGGCCGAAACGTTTGTCGTACTCGTCACCGAGCCGCCCAAACAGCCGCGGGAATGGATAATCCTTGCCTTTGCATTCCCGTTCGTACCAACCAGCAGTACCGAGGAAGTCGCCGCCAGTCGCGGTGTCGACCGTCTTCATCTGTTCCATCCCCACCACGGCAGTAACATCATAGCGGCCCGCCTCGATTTCGGCTGATGCTGCCAGGATAGCGATCGAGCCGGAAGCGCAGGCGGCTTCATGGCGATTGGTCGCGAGACCTGCAAAGGCAGGATCGACTTCCAGGAAAAATGCACCGAGCTGGCCCTGATGAGCATATAGTTCGGCCGCAAAGTTACCGACGTGCGCGCTCTGAATCTCTTTCGGCTCCAGCTTTGAGGCTTCAAGTGCCGCAATCACGGTCTCACGCATGATGTCGGCAAAATGCTTGCCTTCTCTGTTCCAGTTGCGGGCGAAATCACTCTGCGCTCCGCCGAGGATAAAGACAGGCGATTGATTCATCTCCGAGCCTCCACGATATCGACGCACTTCAGCATCATTTTCAGGCGCCGTCCACCCCCGCTTGCGGGTCCGTTGGTCCTATACGTTCGCATCATGTCCATAGGCTTGAGGCTAGTTGAATGTCGCGAGGTCAGCGCCGGCTGATGATCGCTGATGATCATAGACTTAACCATAGCCGGCCGTCCGCTTGGATCAGTCGATCTGCGGCGCTGGGCCCCTTGGTTCCCGCCGGGTATTCGTTTAACGGAATCGAGTAGTCGCTCGCCCACTGGTCCAGAATCGACTGTACGAAGGCCCATGATTGTTCAACGAAGGAAGCGCTGACGAATAGCGTGTGATCCCCTGCCATCACATCCAGTAGCAGGCGCTCATAAGCGTCCGGCACGGGTCCGTGGAACTCACTCTGATAATGTAAATTCATTCGCACGGGACGAATCGCGACCCCCAAGCCAGGTTGCTTGGCGAGAACACCGAACGAAAATCCTTCATCCGGCTGAATCCTGAGTGTTAGCGCGTTTGCGGGCAGCACCCCGGCGCGATTGAACAAAATCCGCGGCACCTCCTTGAACTGAATATGAATCAAGCTTTCACGCGCTCCCATCCGCTTGCCGGTACGCAAATAAAATGGCACCCCTGCCCATCGCCAATTATCGATGAACGCCTTTAGCGCGACGAAGGTTTCGGTTCGCGAGTTCTTTGGGATACCCTCTTCCTCCAGGTAACCATGCACCTGCTGCCCATCAGTTGTGCCGGCGGCGTAGCGTCCTCGTATTACCTGGGTCGGCGCTTGACCATGTGGAACAGCCCGCAGAGCGCGCAACAGGTTGAGCTTGGCCTCGCGGATAGCTTCAGCTTCAAGCGACACCGGTGGCTCCATCGCGATCAACGCGAGGAGTTGCAGCATGTGATTCTGGACCATATCGCGCAGCGCGCCTGCGGGGTCGTAATACATCGCGCGCGAGCCGACCCCTTCACTTTCGGCCACCGTTATTTGGACATGGTCGACGTTGCGCGCTCCCCACATCCGTTCGAAAATCGTGTTAGCGAACCGCAGCACCAGCAGATTCTGGACGGTTTCCTTGCCGAGGTAATGGTCGATTCGAAAGATCTGTGACTCGGCGAAATGCTCCAGGATCGCACGGTTGGTCTGGCGGGCGCTTTCCAGGTCGTGCCCAATGGGTTTTTCGACCACGACGCGAGAGAAGTGCCGTGCTCCGGGCTTGGCAATCAGTCCGGCCTGGTCCAGGCTTGCGACCGTTTCGTTAATCGCCTCGGGCGGGATCGACAGGTAATAAATGCGGTTGGGCGGAAGCCCATAATTCGCCTCCAGTTGTTCCAGCCTAGTCCGCAGTCGCCCGAAGCCGCCGGGCTGATCCAGCCCACTCAAATAATCCAGCCGCGCAGCAAAATCGCTCCAGCAGGCGTCGTCAAGTTCAAGCCGCGAGTATCTGGCCACTGCGTCGCGCATCTGATCATGGAATCTGTCGACCGCAATCTGGCGTCGTGCGAAGCCCAATATCGCAAAATCATGCGGCCTCATTCCTTCACCGCAGGCTCGCAGGTTATACAGCGCGGGAATCAATTTCCGCCGCGCCAGATCACCTGAAGCGCCAAAAATCACAACGGTACAAGCCGGAACGGCTTGCGCTTCGGCAATTTGATAGGTCTGCTCCACTGGCTTCTCCGGAATTGTGCATCTCAGGCCGTGTAATGGCTGGCGTGCCATAATCAGCCAGAACACGGGAAAAGTGGAGGGTAGGCCGTCCGTCGATCACCCTCTTCCTATAGGTTATCATGAAGTACCCTCGCGGTGAGCGGTAGGAGCCGGTATATCTGGAGTTGAGCGCCTGAGCATAATGGAAGATAGCTCGCCAATCGCCGGTGCTGCAGCTGGCAACCTGAAGCTGTGGCTGCCCGCGATTCTTTGGCTAATCGCGCTGTTTGTGCTCTCGACATCGGTATTTTCCGCAGCAAATACCTCCAGAATTATCGAGCCGATCCTGCGTTTTTTGCTGCCCGGCATCCCCGATGCAACCATCGCGATGCTGCACGGGCTCATTCGTAAAGCTGCGCACTTTATCAACTACTGTGTTCTGTTTTGGATACTAATTCGCGGCCCAATGGCCGGGCGGCCATACACCGCACTGATGCTATGTGTGTGCTATGCCTTCCTGGACGAAGGACACCAGATCCTGGTGCCAGGACGCACACCGTCGCTATACGATGTCGCGCTCGATTCCAGCGGTGCCCTATTCAGCCGGTTCCTCAACGCGGCCACAAGCGAACCCGTATAGGCTCGATACGCAGCTCGATCGGCGGCGCGATTGAGTTGACTTCAAAATCCAACGCACCAGAATCAATCGTGGCCAACAAACCTCCCGTACAGTTTGGTATACTCGGTGCGGCTCGTATAGTCCCCAAAGCGCTGATCGAGCCTGCAGAGCAGCTTGATGGCGCCGAAGTCGTAGCGATTGCGGCGCGCGATCCCATCAGAGCTCGCGCGTTCGCAGCCGACAACCGAATTCCCCACGTGCTGTCTTCCTACGACGAATTGATTGCTGCCTCAAACATCAACGCCGTCTACATTCCGCTGCCCAACTCGCTGCACTGCGAATGGACCATCCGTGCGCTATGGGCAGGCAAGCACGTTTTATGCGAGAAACCGATAGCCTCCAATGCCACGGAAGCGCAGCAAATGGCGCGCGTGGCCAGCGAGACTGGGCTGGTGCTGGCCGAGGCATTCCACTACCGCTACCATCCGCTGGCGGCTCGCGTGCGCGAGTTGTTGCGCGCTGGCTGCATCGGTCGAGTCTTTCATTTCAACGGTCATTTTTCGGCTCCGAGCTTGCCGACAGACATCCGCTACGATTGGGACCTTTCCGGCGGTGCCACAATGGACTTGGGATGCTACCTGTTGAATATGTTGTGTTACTTCTCTGGATTTATCCCTGTCGTTCGCCGGGCTGAGGCGCGGGTCGGACCACCCAAAATTGATGTCGCTATGGAAGCCGAACTTGAGTTCGAGCAGGGGGTTAATGCGCATATTAGTTGCTCGATCGCAGGTGACACTCGAGCTGGCGCTTGGTTCGCCGCCAGGGGCGATTGCGGCGAACTCTTGGTGACCAATCCGGTCGCGCCACATCACGGCCATTTGCTTACGATACGGAGCGGCGCCGGCGAACAACGGCAAATCCTTGAAGGCGATGCGACTTACCTTTATCAATTAAAAGCCTTTGTTGCGGCAGTCCGCGATAATAAACGCATTGCGACCGGGGGATCGGACGGAGTGCTTAACATGCGGTTGATCGACGACGTCTACTGTGCAGCCGGTCTACCACGCCGCGGCAGCTTGAGTACGGCTCCGAGGTTGAATTAATGGAAGAAGCAGCGCTAAAGTCGCGGCTATCGAGACATAACCTGAACTAAAGGCCAATCAAGCAACCTTTGGCAAATGAAGGAGCATGAAACGTGCGCTACCCCGGCGGTTCCATTCATAGCAGTATAGTGACGTCACAGATCGGTCCATTAAGGTTCTCTGTGATTCGCTTTTTTACAATTTTGACTGCAATTGTTGCTTTTTCTGGCTTTTCAATTCTGTTCCCCGCCTTGGGCGCAAGCGCTCCCGCGATAGTGATTAAAATGAGTGACAAGCCGCCGAAATTCCTGCCGGATAAGGTCACAATCAAGGCTGGGCAGACAGTCGAGTGGGTGAACAATGCCAAGACCCTACATTCGGTTGACGGTGACCCTTCGATGGCTCTGAAACCGTCCGATGTTTCGCTGCCGACGGGGGCGAAACCGTTCGACTCGGGATTCATGAAGCCCGATATGACATGGGACTACACGTTTAAGATCCCAGGCAGCTACAAATATACCTGCGTGCCGCACGAAAAGGACGGTATGAACGGACAGATCGTCGTCAAGTAGATTCTGTCGTTTTTTTTTATAAAGACGCCAGGCAGGCTAGATCAATTATAGATTGCACGCTATTCTGCCGCCGGTTCCTTGTTAGGAGAGGTAGTCGCGTATCGGTGCGTGAGAAATGCCTGTGTCGGCCTTGGGCTGCTCTGGGTTTAAGCGACAAAGGCCGGTACGCGTGCTTAGAATGGCCGAGGCTTCGAGGCGCAATGCGGAAAAGCACGACCGGATTGAACGAGGTTTCGAGCGTCTGCGCCAAGACGATTTTGGCTGCCATCGCCCTCGGCATCGCAGTCATGGGCGCGGAATCCAGTACGTACGCGTTTCCCTGGAGCACCGACATGTTTCAGGGCGCTGCGGTGCAGCCTTTGGAAATTGCACCGCGTGTAATGCCTGATGGAACGCTGCCGGTTAACGGTATTCATTACAACGTTCATTATGGCCAACCCGCGGGAATGCCTACCACTGCCGCGATTTTGCCGATGAAGCTCGAACTGATGACGGTCCGGGAGCAGAATCCGCTTCAGCCGACTTCTGAGAACCTTGCCCATGGTAAGGTTCTGTTCGAAACTGTCTGTGCCCCTTGCCACGGCCAACTCGGCAAAGGCGACGGTAGCGTCGTTCACCTACTGGCACATAAACCCGCCAATCTGCTGACCGGCGTCAGCACTAACCTGCCCGACGGCTACGTCTTCGGCTATATCCGCAACGGCGGCATCTGGATGCCGTCCTATGACGATGCGATGTCGGCGACTGAACGGTGGCAAATCGTGCTTTATATGCGCGACTTGGAAAAGAGATATGGCGAGGCCGCGACCAAGGCTGCTGGTGTTCAGTCCACCGCAAAGGCCCAACCCGGTCCTGGGGCCGGGCCGTATCAACAATACCAACCCAACGAAATCGTCTCGGGCAGGAACCCGGAGCAGCAGAAACGCTCGGGTCTTGTGGCCGAGCCCGGATTGTTTCAGCCTGGTTTGGGTGAATCCGGAACCTCCGCGTCACTCGGCGCACCCCAATAGTTATTCCTCTGACTTTGGAACGCCGAATTCTGTCCACTCAATTTGTGTCGATTTTCGGCACCGCACGATGGACGGTATCCTGTTGAGCTTCTACGTACGCCAGCTCTGGACCAAGGGTCACGCCTTTGTCGATTCAATCGTTATAGGCCCGTATCACCGCCTGCGTGCGACGATGATGCCCGATCCGATAGACGCCTTTGGGCTATTGCCTATGGCCATTTCAACGCGAATCAGCGCGCAATCCCAGCGGCCGTTGGCAATTGTCGTCTCCGCGTGGGCGTTGGCTATCCTGGTGCTAAGGCGCGTGCTGCAGCCGGTCCTGATTGCCACCGCCTCGCCGCCCCGAGCCCCTCAATGGCCGGTTCGGTAGTTCAGTGAGGCAGCGCACGAGAGTGCCTTACTCATCCCAATTAAATTGTCTCGCTACACTGACTACGCCGTATGTATGAGCACTGCCATAGCCGGCTTGGACGTCAACGCTCAAGTGCCACCGCCTTACAAATATCCCTACTTCGGGACCTCCGTGCGCTTTGACCGTTGTAAGTGAACCTCCTCCCCAAATCGCGCCACCTCCTCCAAGCAGCAATATAAAATCCGCGGTCGACACTGCCATCGTACGCAGATCATACCTGCCGCTGGTCACTCCATTCTGGTAATAATGGCTGCCAGTGAACGAAACATTAAGGGGATGGATCGTATGAATGGCAAACCAGCTCGAGAAATCCCCTTCGACAACTGGTGCATGGCTATCGCCGACATCCTCGCCCCCCAACAGCACAAGCGAGGTTCCCTGAAAAGGGGTAATGTCGACCCCTCCCTGAAAACGTCCAAAATTGCGCGTCGCGCTCCTGGAAGAGGGCAAAAGGGGACTGTCGTACCCTATCGTCCCTTTGAATATTTGGTAGGCAGCTGCACGTCCGACTAGACCAAATAGGCCATTGACGCTCTGTTCGAGCTGAAATCCACCTTGAGTGCTACCGTATTTCTCATTGCCGTAGCCAATTGAAAACAGCGTCACGCCTACATGTGGACGGCTAACGAGTTCGAAAATGTCAGAAGACGTATAAGCCGGTATATCGGAAGCGAACGGAGCGCTAAGGCCCAAAAGTACGATGATTGCCGTCCGCAAGCAGGGCGGCCTGTTTGACTTATTCAGAAGCTTCGCCAAGTGCGACAGCATTAAACAATCAACTCAGTGATAGCCGGGCACCTCCAGTTCGGTCGCTCCCAAAGGCGAGGGCGAACTCGGCCGCACCTCGCAGGGCACTGTCGTTTCATACCCTTCTAGTACCCGCACGGCCGGTGCCTGCGGATTAGTTACGCTGCGGACTTCGACCACTCCCTTATATACACCAACGTCTGTGTAACGAAGACAATCCGGAAACCCTGGGCATGGCTTGCCCTCCGTGTAGGCAGTTTCGAATTCAGTTCCGCGAACCCCAGAGATCGCGTTCCCTGTCAGCACGGAAAAATTGCCCCCGCTTACTAGAGACGGGACAAACGAATGGAGCTTTCCCCTGAGCAGCTGAATTATCGTGAAGTGTGCACCGCTGTTAGCATTGAGTACATCTCGATCGATTCTGATGGAGCTCGATTGGCCGACCTCAAGTTCGCTTCCACCAGCGAGCGTAATGGCTACCGATGAGGCCCGCTGGGTTGTGAATACATCCCCCAGTAGAACTCCGGACGATAGCCTCGGAATGGACTTATGCCCGTTTCGCTCAAGCTCTACATTACCACGAAGTTCAGTGACTGAGCCGGCGGGGTTCGAATCCTCAGCGGCTGCATAGAATGATGCGAAGTTCACAATCAACGCGGCGACAATGAACGAGTAGACCCATCGGCTCAAAGCTACCTTCAATCCGTAGGAAATATTGACTGCTGTCTGCAAGGATAGACACGCGCATCCAGACCCGACGCCGGATGCTCGAAAGACAAAATGAGTTCGAACGTAACGGGTAATCTTCGATACCTCTGTTTACGAACGCTCCTGATTGCCAAGCCTGGTAGCACACGCCTATAAGATAGTCAAACTTAAGCTTGGACTAAAAGCTTCCAGTCGCCGCGGGCCGCATCATGCAGCAGGATTCGCCTAGATCGAGTGCCGGCCGCTCCCTGAGACTCGAAGCTCTCATCCGCACGATCTTTCATCGGAGGAGCCCGGCGCTATAGCGCCGGGCTCCTTTGCGGCAGCATCGACGATGGTTCTTGCTCCTCCAACCGAGATTCGCGTTGCACGCGATGAAGGGCGCGCGACTTTTAAAATCCCGCACCAGTTCCTCAACATTCGGCAATATCTCTGCCGATTCGGTTAAGCTGGCGGAAAAAAATACCAAAGGCGGTTGGCCCAGCCAATTTTCCAAACCCCCGCAAAGTCGTAAGCTCTCGATGCGCGTATATGGTTACCAAGGCCATCAATGCCCGCTGGAGAGCGGCGACAGCTGGACTGTTGGCGGTGATTGCCGCGTCGCTCTTCAATACCACAGCTCCAATGCAGCACTTGGAGCTAATGGCCTCGGATTTTGCTGTCTACCACGGGAAGCTCGCTCGGCCGACGGCCAGGGTGATAATCGCGGCCATCGACGAGCAAAGCATTGCCGAGTTCGGCCGATGGCCATGGCCGCGCAGCATGGAGGCGCGTCTCGTCGATGCGCTCAAGGATTACAAGGTCGCTGTGATCGGCTTCGACATGGTCTTCAGCGAAAGAGACTCGGAGACTAATGATGCCGGTTTTGCGCGATCGATGGCGGCGCAAAATTCGACCTACATCGGCTATTTTTTTAACATTCATCTGCCGCTCAAGGATGTTGATCAGTACATCTACAAAACGGCTTCCCTTGATCCCCCTCCGATGGCTTATAACATCGTGCGCAAAGAGCCCAATGCGCGGCAGACAATTTTGCTCGCGGGCGGCTATCTGCCACCGATTCCCGAACTCAACCGTGCGGCGGCCGGGACATCTTTTCTTAACACCGATGAGGATCTAGACGGTATAGTGCGCTCCTACCCGACCGTAATCCTTTTCAACGGTGTCTATTGCGTCCCACTGTTCCTCGCCCTAGCGGACGCGCGCTTGCATAATGCACCTTTAAGCCTCGGCCTTGCCGACTATGGGATCGTCACGGTCGCACTGGGCAATCGGATGCTACCCGTTGATGAGAAGGGACGGGTGACACTGCATTTCCGCGGCCCCGCCGGAACAATTCCGAGATATTCGATCAGCGATATTGTTCATCGCCGTATCCCGCCCGGCGTTCTTGCTGGCAAAATCATGGTGATCGGAGTCACCGCGCTCGGTGTTGGGGACCGCTTTGTGACTCCTATAGGCCGTGATTTCCCGGGTGTGGAGGTGTTGGCCACTGCTGTCGACAATGTGTTGGCTGGAGATTTCATTTATCATTCCTTAAAAACCGAAGACGAAGGAGAGATCGCTGGTTGGGTTCTCGGCGTCGCGATCACGTTTGCCGCTGCCCTTACAACAGCGGGTCTCAGCTTGGGGCTGATGCTTGCGCTCACTGTGGGATATCTCTGCTATGCGGTGTTACGGCTGGCCTCTGACGGTGCACTGATCGGCATAGTCTTTCCCTGCTTCACTCTTGGGTTGACCTATGTTGTGGTCTTCAGCCTTCGTTACTTTGCGGAAGGTCGCCGCGGCGAATTCCTTGCGCGCTTCCTTTCGCCACAACTCGCCCGCTCGGTCCTCGAACGTGGGTTGTCTGATACCATGCGGCAGAATCGGGTCCAGCTCTCAGTAGTAGCTTGCGATCTGCGTGGTTTTACCGCTTTTGCCGAGACCGCCGCCCCAGAAGATGTGATCCAGTTTCTGCGCGAGTATTATGAGACCGTGGGTCGAGTGGTGACGGAGTCGGGTGGCTCAATCCTGAACTTCGCGGGAGATGGCATCGTTTCACTGGTTGGGGCGCCAGTGACATGCGGTGACCATGCGGCGCGCGCCGTCAGAATCGCACTCGAAACTTGGAATCGTTTTCGTGAAATGCAAGAGCGCTGGCGGAGGCTCGGGCTGCGAGTCGGTCTTGGGTTTGGTGTTGCCAGCGGTTTCGTGACTGTCGGCACCATCGCAAGCTCCGATCATCTCGAATACACCGCGGTTGGCCCTGCGGTAAACCTAGCAGCACGGTTATCGAGCCATGCGGAGTCGGGCCAGGTTTTGGTCGACCCCAGGACGGTAGGCCTGATGGGCGAGGACGGCGAACTTTGCAGATTTGAGAGCATTGGCAGCACCGAACTCAAAGGCTTCGCCAGACCGGTGGAGCTGTTCTCCGCGCGGGCTCTATAGTCACGCATCCCGCTTCGAGAATGAGCTGACGCACGCCGCTCGAAAGACCTTAAGGCGCGTTTTTGGCGAGCAGATGCCTCGGGCTCGGCCAGAGCGAGGGGCCGACCGACGAGGTGACCATTGAGCGGTTGGCGGCTTCATGAGCCGATGGCCCGCGGCCTTGAAGCATGATCTATCCAACACGATTGGGTAAAAGCTCGCTCGCGACCGGCCAATCATGGTAAAAGGCGCAAATAACCCTCACTTACCCACGCCCGTAAAGAAGCAGCGAGGGCCTTCGAAGGGAGACGACATGGCAACATTCGAAATTCTGGCCAGCGGGTTCGGCCTTATCGAAGGCCCCCGTCTGGATGACCAAAACCGGTTGTGCTTCAGCGACGTCAGCAATGGTGGCGTCTATCGCCGCAGTCCCGATGGTGACATCGAAACTCTAATCCCGAAACGGCGGGGCGTGGGCGGAATTGCGATCAACGAAAGCAATGGTATCGTCTGCAGTGGCCGCAATCTTATCTATTTCAACGAGGCGACACGCACTAGCCGCGAACTATTTACCGAATGGGACGGTAAACCGCTTAAAGGCATCAACGACATTCAGCCTGATGCTCAAGGTTCGATTTACTGCGGCACGCTCGAATTCGATCCGTTCTCGAATCGCAAGCCGATTCCGGGTAGCCTCTTTCGGGTCGATCCCGATGGCAAAATTGCCAAGTTGTGGGACGGCATCGAAGTCACCAACGGTCTAGGTTTCAGCCCGGACCGCAAGCTGCTGTATCATTCCGATTCCGGCACTCGTGCGGTATGGGTCTACGACGTTCCACCCGATCGGAGCGTCAAAGATCGGCGCATCTTCGCCAAACTACCCGAGGGCATCCCCGACGGCTTGGCGGTCGATGCGGAGGGCGGAGTTGTTGTCGCGGTTCCGGAGGCGGGCGAAGTGATGCGCTTCAAGCCCGACGGCACGCTCGCCGAGCGTATCAAAGTACCCGCCAAGATGGTCACGAGCGTTACTTTTGGCGGCCCCAATCTGGAAGAGCTGTATGTCGTCACTGCCGACAACACCGAGGATAAAGAAAAGAAGGGCACGATCTTCAGAATGCGCGCCGACATCCCAGGTCTCGCCGTCCCCAAAGCGCGCTTCCAGTAAGATCAACTGAAGCAAAAGAAGACCAAACCGAAAAGGAGACTATATGGCCTTACAAGTTGGACAGCAGGCGCCGGACTTCACTCTGAAGTCGAACAAAATGCAAGACGTAAAACTCTCAGAATTACGCGGCAACAAGGTTTTGTTGCTGTTCGTCCCGCTGGCCTTCACGGGCGTATGCACCAAGGAACTTTGCAGCATGCGCGATTCATTGAAAGAGTACGAAGGGCTCGACTGCAAGGTGTTTGGGCTCTCCACCGACAGCCCGTTCGCGCTTGATGCATGGGCTAAAGAGCAGGGCTACCAGTTCCCCCTTCTTTCCGATTACAACAAGGAAACTGCACGCGAGTACGGCGCCCTCTACGACGAGCTGATGGGCTTCAAAGGCGTATGCAAACGCTCCGCCTTTGTCATCGATCGGCAGGGAGCTGTGCGTTACGCCGAAATTCTGGCCGATGCCCGCAATCTGCCTAATTTCGATGCGATCAAGGGCTGTCTAAAGCAGCTTTCGTGACATCGGAAAGCCTTTCAAATTAAGGTCCCCTGGCAGGCTGGCAAAAGCGGTCCGTTGCGCACCAATAGGCCCTTGCTGAAGAGCAAGGGCCGTGTCGAGGCCTCTACGCGGAGCGTTATTTGACAATGATGACGTTGGACAGAATTGTCGTCGTTGATCTGACGCAAAATGTCGCCGGCCCCTATTGCACGCAACTGCTCGGCGATTTTGGCGCCACCGTGATCAAAATCGAGCGACCGGATGGCGGCGACGATGTGCGGCGGTTCGCTCCGCTGTGGCACGGCGAGTCAGCCCCTTATCTTTGCTACAACCGTAATAAAAGCAGCGTTTGTATCGACCTCAACCATCCTCAAGGGCCAGCAATTGTTCGCCGCCTGGCTCAGGATGCCGATATCTTTGTCCATTCGATGAAGCCTGGGAGCGCCGAGTCGCACGGCCTTGGTTACGAGCAACTTGGTGCGGAAAACCCGCGCCTTATCTACGGCTCGATTAGCGGTTTCGGCGATAAGGGACCACTGCGTAATCTCCCCGGCTACGATCCGCTGGGTCAGGCTTATTCCGGAATCATCAGCGTCAACGGCCATCCCGATTCGCCTCCCGCGCGGGTCGTGGTGCCGATAATCGACATGGGCTCTGGTCTGTGGCTATTCAGCGGAATTTTGGCCGCACTGCTGGATCGCACAAAGACCGGCAAGGGTGCCAAGGTCGCGACCAGCTTACTGGAAACCGGGGTCACTTGGACGACGTTGCTGATGACAAATTATCAGGCGACCGGCGAAGTGCCCGGACCGGCGGGTTCGACTTCGCCTGCTGCGGCGCCGTACGAGGCTTTCGTCACCAGCGATCCGAGCTGGATCTTGATTGCCGCGGGTAATGATCGCCTGTTTGCGAAACTGTGCAACGTGCTCGGCTGCTCTCCTCTAGCCAGCGATCCTCGCTTTGTTTCGAATTCGGAACGGGTCGCGCGCCGCTACGAGCTTCACACCTTGTTGGAGTGCGAAACTCGTCGCTACCGTGCCGACGAACTGATTCGTCTGCTGCGTGAGGCGCAAGTCCCGACCAGCCCCATCAATTCAATCGACAAGGTCTTTGCCGACGAGCAGGTCAATGCGCTTGGGATGTTTCCGCCGGTGACCGCCGAATTTCGCATTCCGGAGATGAAATTTGTTGATATTCCAGTGAGTATCGATAGCGAGAAGTCAGTAAAGCGTCTGATGCCTCCGCGTTTGGGCGAGCACACGGAAGTAATACTCCGGAAGGCGGGGTATTCCGATCGCGATTTGCAAATACTCAGAAGCGAAAAAGTCATTAACTAGCACTTTGTCGCTGATCAAACCGGGCGTCCAAAAACCGGCTGTCAGTTTCGCACTGCCTCTCCGGATAACGCAGCACACCGGTGTGCATCGTCAGTTTCCATTCATCGGCGGCTGCATACACTGTGCAGACGCGTCCCTTCCAAAGCGATGTTGTGCCATTCTTCGCGAGCCACAATGTATCGATGTCGACGACGGCAAACGCACCATCGCCTTCGGGTGAGATTTCGATTCGGCGAATTTGTCGGCGGTTGTGGACCAGTCTGAAACTCGCAAACAACCCCTCGCCAGGAATCTCCCCAACGCCGGCCATCGGATCGCCCCATTGCCATTACCCAATCTTCTGGATCGTGGGAGTCTGCAGTAGGAGCAAGGCCAAACCATGTCAGGATGGAAGACGCTCAGCAGCAAGTCGACCTCCGGACGATCCCAAGCCCGGGTTTCACGATTTACGATCTCTTCGATTTGCTCCGCAGGGTCATGCAACCGTTTGTAGAGTCAGCGAAGCGGCTCTGCTAGCTTTTCATTCGATTTCTACGCACCTGCGCGAACTCGCGCAGAGCGACGGCCACGTCGCGACCTTCGGCCTCGGCGCGGGCTTGAACTTCGAACCACTGCTCGACTGCCTTACGAGCCTCTTCGGAACGGTCATTCCAGGTGGGATCGACAGTCGCAGTTAGTTCGAGCCGAATATGGTTCACAGGATCAAAAAAATAAATGCTGTAGATGATTCCGTGGTCGGCCCGCAGCACCTCGAGACCATTGGCGGTAAGCCAGTCGCGCCACCTGTCGACGTCTTCCCGTGTCGGCACTTCAAGCGCCAGGTGGTTGAAAATCCTTTGCGCTGGGTGCTCAACAGGAGGCATCTGCGGAACCCCCGGTGACTCAAAGAATGCGAGACATGCCCCGTCCTCCATGCGGAAAAACGTGTGCAAATAAGTATAGGTGTCGTTAGTGGAAGGAATCCGATCGTCGATAACGGCACCGACCAACGCCATGCCCATCACGCGCGTGTAGAACTCAATCGTTGCGCGCGTGTCATGTGTACTGTAGGCCAGATGATGGTGTCGCCTGGGAATTCCCGGCCGCGTAACAGGCCGTGCATCCGGCTTGTGGCTTGAGCGATCAATGGTTTCGACGCTGGACATGCGATTTGCTGCTTGGGCATCTGGCCCGGCCGCTCAATAGCGTGGCAAAGCATTGCATCAATAGCGAAGAATATTTTACGGCCATATGTGGCACTGAGGAACGCTGGTCCTGCTGTTCACGGCAGTAGCGCGAAGATACGGGCCGGGGCGCCGGTACCCTTGCCAATTTTCATCGGGATGCAAAAAATAGTTGCGCCGATTTCGGGCAATTTATCGGCGTGTGCCAGATTCTCGAAACCAACCTTATTGGCCCCCAGCCACAGCCGATGAACCGGGAAGTCCTTGGAGTTGCCCGGATCCATGCTGGGCGTATCAATCGCGAGAGCGGCAACCTTCCGACTGTTGAGTAGATACTTCACCGCATCAGCAGAAAAGCCTGGAAATCTCAGATGCGTGACATCGCCGAATTTATCCGTTCCCAGGTAGCGCTTTTTGTCTGGCCAGTAGCGGCCCCATCCCGAGCGCGCGACGACGATTGCGCCCTCAGGAATATCGCCGTGTGCCGATTCCCAGTTCTTAATATCGTCGACGCTCAGCATCGCGTCCGGACTGTTGGCGGCGCGTGCCGAAAAATCGATAACCGCTGCCGGCCCCACCATCGAGGTGAGGGGCACCTGGTCGACGCTGATTCCACCTTTGCTGAAATGGATTGGCGCATCCATGTGAGTCCCACCGTGCTCGGGTGCAGCAAACTTTCCCGACGAGTAGAAATAGCCGCCCGGCGTCATCCCGTAATGCTCGAACTGATGGACGAAGGGATGCTCAGTCGGCCAGTAGATTGTCGCACTATCGAAGGTGTACGTCAGGTCGATCATCTTGGCTGGGTCCATCGCGGAACTCGCTGCAAGACCGCGCGTTGTGATTGAGCTTGTCGCTAGAACCGCCAGGAGTCCGACCACAAACTTCATATTTCCTTTTCCCCCTCTCATCTGTTCCCGCTACCATCCAATCGCCTGCGCCGCCATCACCACCGCCAACTGGCCGCGCGGATCGGCGCCACCTTCGAGTAGACGCCGTGTCGGATCGAAGCGAATTGCAAGCACATGACCCTCGCACCATGGAGGCCTGACAACCACCTGGTGGCCCCGCGCAGAAAGGTCGTCTACGACCTTGTTAGCGATGCGGCCTTCGAGCCGCACGACACCAGGCATCGAATTGTGCGGATAGAAGGTCGACGGAAAATGGGCGGTGGAAAATCTCGGCGCTTCGATCGCTTCCTGCACACCCATGCCGAAGTCAATGAGATTAATGAAAAACTGCAACGTCCACTGATCTTGTTGATCGCCGCCGGGGGTGCCAAAAGAGAGCAATGGGTGCCCATCGCGGGTGGCGAGCGACGGGGTTAAAGTGGTGCGCGGTCTCTTACCTGGTTTAAGTGCGTTTGGATGGTGCTCGTCAAGATAAAAGGTCTGCATCCGCGTGCCGAGTGGGAAACCTAACGTGTCGATAACCGGCGAACTAGGAATCCATCCTCCGCTGGCGGTGCAAGCGACCATATTCCCCCGACCGTCGGCAGCGGTGACATGAATCGTGCCGCTTCCCCATGATCGCGGTTCTGCACCACCGGGTGCTTTTAATGCGCGCATCGCAATCGGGTCGCCAGGACGCTGTTCCAACGATGCCCAATTGGGATCAATTAGTGCGCGTCGCAAATCACCGTATCTTCTTGAAAGAAGACCATCCAGCGGCACTCGCGCGAATTCCGGGTCGGCATAGTAGGCTTCGCGGTCGGCAAAGGCGAGCTTGGCGGCTTCTACCGAATAATGGATATAGTCGGCGGAGTTGTGGCCCATCCGCCGCAAATCCAAACCCTCCAGGATACGGAGTTGCTGAAGAAAGACCGGACCCTGCGACCATGCCTGGCATTTGTGAACAGTGATACCATGGTAATCGACATTGACGGAATCTTCGAATCTCGTCGCAAATCGCGAAAGATCGTCTTCCTCTAGCAATCCACCATTCGCTTTGGACCAGCGTACGATTTCGCGCGCAATGTCGCCGCGGTAAAAGCGGTGACGAGCTGCGTCGATCGCCGCATCGCGGCCACGGTTGCGGGCAGCCGACTCGGCATCTAGTAAACGCCGGAAAAGAAGGGCCAAAGCGGGATTTGTAATGATATCACCCGGAAGGGGCAATTTCCCATTCGGCAAATAGATAGCGGCGGTAGTGGGCCAGCGCTCTCGAAATTTGCGTTCGTTGCTTCGTAGCGATGCCCTTCCTATTAGGCCGGACAAGTCCTCCGGCGTGTCACCATGGCCGCTCAATCCCGCGTGCATCGGCATGCCGTCTTCACACAGCTTCAGCGCGGGTTCAAACACATCCGCCAGTGTGAGGGTTCCAAAGCGTCCCAGTACTGCGGCGAGCGCGTCAAAAGCGGCAGGCACCCCTGCAGCAAGCAGACCTTCACCTGGCACAAGGTCCATCCCCAAGTCGTGGTAATGCGTGATGGTCGCTTTCGCAGGAGCAACCATATTGCCGTTCACCGCAACAACCCGTGCAGCATCTGCCACATAAATGAGCATCGGCGCTTCGCCGCCTATCGTATGCATGTGAGGATTCACGACACCTTCGACCAGAGTCGCTGCAACCGCAGCATCAATCGCGTTCCCGCCCCGAGCGAACATTCGAGCGCCGGCAGAGGCTGAGAGGTAATGTTCAGTAGATACCATCGCCTCACGACCCATGATCACGGGATAAATTGTCGTCATGCGGATTGCCTCGCAGTCAAAAAAGCGTCACGAACCGAAAGGGGCAAGAATATCAAAGTTTAGGCGCTTTTTCTTCCTTCGACGCGATGGCAAGCAAACGTGAGAAGACCACAATGCCACAACCTGACGACGCTCGGTTGAGTTCACTATACAGTGCGAATTCCCGGACTTCGCGGATAGTCACTTAGGCAGTGCCAAGGTCGTTTCGCTCAACAAAAGGCAATCCGAACGCAGGCCCAGCCCTTGCTAATAAATATCTGGTGGGTGCGAGGGCGCCCGAAAGGGGCGGTAGAGAGGCTCAGTGAAATGGAGAATATGCAATTTGAAACCGTTGACCCGGTGGTCGGGCGGTATTGTCTGCTGAAACGGCCGGTGCGTGATCGCGACGGAGTGAATCATTTCAACGAGAAGCCAAAGGTGCTGCGAGAGGTGATCAATCTGGATCGGCGAATGTTTCTGGTGCAATTTGGCGACGGCAGTACTACCTTCCTGTTTCCCGACGAAGTCAGCATAGAGTAGCCCGAGACCGAATCGTCATCTCGCTGCAGGGCAGGAATAAACGCATGCCCTGCCCTCAACATTGCGCGTATTATCGTATCCCTTGGAGCAACCAGCGCTGGTTCCTGGCGCGAAAGTAAATCGAGCAAGCGTTTCGTAGCGTAGCTGCGACGTCGATGGGACCGCCGCTACGATTGTCAATGATTAGTGGATTTGGTCGTGGGTCGCAGAAGTTATGCGCCGGATCCCCATCGGGCCGCGATACCCAAATGGCGAGAATGAGTGACCGCAAACTTCATGCAGCGGCCGGTCGCCATTAGCCAGCGGCGGCGCGCCGCGTTGGTTGGATTTCCTTTTCGGGACGGGTGCGCTTTTTGCTCGGCTTTCTGGCGCTGGCCTGCTCGGAGTGGTCGCTGAATTCGATTATTGACAACGGGGCCGCGTCACCTCGCCGGAACCCGAATTTCACTACCCGCGTGTAACCACCGTTACGCTCCTTGAACCGGGGCGCGATCTCGTCAAATAGTCGCTTAACCGCGTCGCGCGATTGCATGAACGCAAACGCTAGCCGGCGTGCGGCTAGATCGCCCCGTTTGCCCAGCGTGACCATCCGATCGGCATAGCGCCTTAATTCCTTGGCTTTCGCATCAGTAGTCTTGATGCGCTCGTGTTTAACCAACGCCAGCACGAGATTGCGAAAGAGAGCCTTGCGGTGGGCGGACGTCCGGTTGAGCTTCCGCCCCTGATTCAAATGACGCATTGGATGACTCGCGCGGGAGTTACGCCGATTCGCGCCGCTCCTGCTCCTCCCACATCCTGTCCAGCTCGCCGCGGGACGGCAGGTTCTCCAGCCGCATCCCCAGCGACAGTCCCATATCCGTCAGCACTTCTTTGATCTCGTTGAGCGACTTACGGCCGAAGTTCTTGATCTTCAGCATGTCCTGCTCAGTCCGCTGTACCAGCTCGCCGATATACTTGATGTCGGCGTTCTGGAGCCCGTTGAATGCACGCACGGAAATAGGCAGTCCTTCCACCGGCCGGTAAAGATATTCATTAAAGGCAGGACGAATCTCCGGATGCTCACCCAACACCGGCTCCTCGATCTCCTCTTCGACACCCGCGAAAATCGATATCTGGTCGCGCATTACGCGTGCGGCGTAGGTTAGCGCGTCACGCGGCGATATCGATCCATCCGTCCAGATTTCAAGCGCCAGCCTATCGTAATCGGTGCGCTGGCCGACGCGAGCATTGGTTACGATGAAATTGACTTTGCGTATCGGCGCATAGATCGCGTCAAGACGGATGGTACCGATTGGCTCGTCCTCATCGGTACGTTCTCCAGGCACGTAACCACGCCCGCGCTTGACGACCAGTTCCATGTCGAACTCAGCACCTTTGTCAAGGGTCGCGATGTGCTGGTCCGGGGTGAGAACTTCGAGGCTGGGGCCGCCAGTAATATCACGTGCGGTCACCACCGCCTCGCCCTTGGCGTGCAGCGCTGCAGTGAGCTGGTCGCCTTCGTGCAAACGCAGGCGCACCTCCTTGAGGTTCAGCACAATATCGGTTACATCTTCCTTTACTCCCGGCACGGTTGAGAATTCGTGTAATACATCCTTCAACTTGCCTGAAGCCGGCTCAGTAGATCGCATTCGCACTGCAGTTATGGCAAAGCCGGGTAAGGACGACAGGAGGATCCGGCGCAGCGCGTTGCCGATCGTAATCCCGTAACCACGCTCCAGCGGCTCGGCGAAAAACCGGCCGTAGGTTGGAGTAAGTTCCTTTTCGTCGAACTCAACTCCCCTGGGTTTGATCAGGTCACGCCAATCATTGTGCATAGTTCTTTATATTTGTACCCGAGCAAAAAATTAATGCGCTGAGCAGCCGTCCCTTACCGCGAATAGTGTTCGACAATCAGCTTTTCGCTGATTGGCATCGTCAAATCAGCGCGTGCGGGCAAGGCCCTTAACGAGCCGCGGAATTGCTCACGCTCCAGTGAAATCCAGGACGCCACCCCGCGGCGTTGCGCCAACTCGATAGCGTCGACTATCACCTTCTTCTGGCGGCTTTTTTCGCTGATACTGACCGTTTGATTTATCTCCAGCAGGTATGACGGAATCGTCACCGTCTTGCCGTCGACCTGGATATGTCCGTGGCGTACCAGCTGGCGCGCTTGTGCAGGGGAACTGGCAAAGCCGAGCCGCAGCACCACCGTGTCGAGCCGCCGTTCCAGCAGCACAAGCAGGTGCTCTCCCGTAATGCCACGCATTCGCTCAGCCGATTCAAAGTAGTGGGCAAACTGCTTTTCCAGCAAACCGTAGATTCGTTTGACTTTCTGTTTCTCGCGCAATCTAATCGAGAATTCCGAAAACCGAGTCCTTGACTGCCCATGCGCGCCTGGCGGGTAATTGCGCCGTTCGATCGCGCATTTATCAGTATAGCATCGCTCGCCCTTCAAGAAGAGCTTTAAGCCTTCGCGCCGGCACAGCCGGCACACGGGACCAAGATTTCTCGCCACCTGTTCCTCTTCTTAGCGACCTGGCACGCACCGCGCTCCGTTTTCACGCCTTTCGGTGCATATTCTAAGATATTCGCCCCGGCCCAACCGATCGGTCATCTCAAACATTGCCAATCGCTCAGACTCGGCGCCGCTTGGGCGGACGACAGCCGTTATGTGGTATTGGCGTGACATCGCGGATTGACGAAACGTTTAGTCCGGCCGCCTGCAGGGCCCGCACGGCCGACTCTCGGCCGCCTCCTGGACCTTTTACAAATACAATTACGGTACGCATTCCAAAGTCGGCCACCTTGCGCGCCGCCGCTTCTGCCGCCATTTGGGCCGCGAATGGTGTTCCCTTACGCGAACCCTTGAAGCCGACTGAACCGGCGCTCGACCACGCCACCACTGCTCCTTGTGGATCAGTAATCGCAACAATCGTGTTATTGAAGGTCGCATGAATATGGGCTACACCTTCCGGCACGCTCCGTCGTGTTCGCCTTCGTCGTGGTGCCGGCGCGGTCGCGGTACCGGCCGCAGGGCCTCCGGAGGATGCAGGTGCAGGCGCATTCCCCGCACCAGCCACTGGGGGATTTCCGGTTGCACCGGTCGGCCGTGCAGGTCTTGGTTCTCGATTCTCGTCAGCCATGTAACCTCGAAATCGCCTTAATTACAGACCGGAAGGCCCATTCAACCTAGCCCCTGGGTGGCGGCGCCTTTTTACCTGCCACGATTTTGCGTGGACCTTTTCGCGTACGCGCGTTGGTATGAGTCCGTTGGCCGCGGACCGGTAAACTGCGCCGATGCCGCAGACCGCGATAGCAGCCAAGGTCCATCAGCCGCTTAATCGACTGTTGGACGTCGCGCCGCAGGTCACCTTCGACTTTACAGTCGCGGTCAAGCACCTGGCGGATCCGCACCTGCTCGTCCGCAGTCAATTCATCGCTGTTGCGGCCAAACTCAACCCCAGCCTGTTCCAACACTTGATGCGCAGTGGCGCGCCCAATTCCGTAGATACTGGTGAGTGCGACTTCCATCCGCTTGTTTCGCGGCAGTTCGACACCTGCGATACGTGCCATCGAACTTCCTCCAGCTAACCCTGACGCTGCTTATGGCGTGGGTTCGAGCACAAAATCCGAACCACACCCTGGCGGCGCACCACTTTGCAGTTCTTGCAGATTCTTTTAACCGAAGCACGAACCTTCATTGGCGTTACTTTTATGTGCACCGCGCAGACTTGTCTGCTTGGCTTAGCCTTGTTGTCAACGCATGCGGTAGGTGATACGGCCGCGCGTCAGATCGTAAGGTGACAATTCTACCGTTACTTTGTCGCCCGGCAGGATCTTGATGTAATGCATGCGCATTTTACCCGAAATATGTGCCAGGACCCGGTGACCGTTTTCCAGCGACACCCGGAACATCGCATTCGGGAGCGCCTCCAAAACTGTCCCGCTCACTTCGATCGCGTCTCCCTTAGACATCGTGATTCAACTCACTCAAAATCTCGGGGCCGGCGGTTGTGATCGCGATGGAGTGTTCGAAATGAGCTGAGAGCTTGCCATCGGCGGTAACCGCCGTCCATCCGTCACTGAGAATCTCCAGTTCCGCCACGCCCTCGTTAATCATCGGTTCGATAGCCAATACCATTCCTTCTTGCAGCCGCGGATTGGGCATCCCCGGCCGAAAATAATTCGGCACCTGCGGCTCCTCATGGAGCTTCCTCCCGATTCCATGGCCTGCGAACTCGGTCACAACTGAGTACCCAGCGCTTTCGGCGGTGTTTTGAACCGCCCGTGCAATGTTGCTGATGCGGTTGCCAACGCACGCCTGTTCGATTCCGGCATAAAGCGCATCGCGCGTAATTCTCATTAGGCGGCGCGCGTTTTCCGAAACGTTCCCGATCGCTATGGTGCGCGCGGCATCGCCGAAATAACCTTGATAACAGACTCCAAAATCAAGACCGACAATATCGCCCTCTCTCAGCCGGCGCTTAGCTGAGGGTATGCCGTGTACAATCTCGTGGTTGATCGAAACGCACAAGCTATGTCGATACTCAACGGCGTGCGGCTTATAACCTTTGAATGCGGGCCGCGCACCCTTTCTCAAAGTCGACTCTTCCGCCAGCCGGTCGAGGTCGAGACTGGTCACACCCGGTTTTGCCGCAGCGATCAACTCGTCGAGTGTTTCCGCTACAATCTGGTTCGCCCGGCGCATCAAAGCGATTTCATTCGGGCGCTTAAGGGTTATCACCTGGAAGCCTCGAAGTTGCGTCAGGCGATGCCCAAGGCAGACAGGATCCGATGCTCGATCTGTTCAGGACGGCCTATTCCACCCACCTCAGCGAGGAACCCCGCACGTCCATAGTAGTCGAGTAGAGGCTTGGTCGAGGATGCGTAAACCTGAAGTCGCGCACGCACGGTCTGCTCGGCATCGTCTTCCCGTTGGTAAAGCTCACCGCCGCAACTGTTGCACACGTTCACAGTGCGTGGCGGCTCGTAAATCACGTGATACATTGCGCCGCAGGAGCGGCAAGTGCGCCGCCCTGAAATGCGTTTGACGATCTCCTCGTCGGGAACCGTTATCGCCACCACTCTGTCGAGTTTTTCGTGGCGCTGCGCCAGTATCCTCCCGAGCACCTCAGCCTGCGCCACCGTGCGAGGAAAGCCGTCTAGGATAAATCCGCTTTGAGCGTCGCTCTGGCTCAGCCGTTCCTCGATCATCCCTAAAACCAAGTCGTCCGGCACCAACGCGCCCTTGTCCATGAAAGCTTGAGCCTGGACACCAAGCGCCGTCCGATTACGTACCGCCGTCCGCAGCAAATCGCCGCTGGCAATCTGGGGCGTCTGCAATTTGGTCTCGAGCATTCGCGCCTGTGTGCCCTTACCCGCACCAGGCGGACCCAACAACACCAACCGCACCAATTAACCTCCCGGCCGGCGAACTCGGCCGCGCCGCATGAAGCCTTCGTAGTTGCGCGCGATCAGATGAGTTTGAATCTGGGCCATCGTATCAAGCGCGACACCCACCACGATCAACAATGCGGTGCCGCCGAAGTAGAACGGCACGTTAAAACGCTGGACCAGCAGAGTCGGAAGAACGCAGACAGCACTCACGTAAATCGCGCCGCCGAGCGTGATTCGCGACAGAACCCGATCAATATAATCGGCGGTATAACGCCCGGGCCGAATACCAGGGATGAAACCGCCATATTTTTTCAAATTGTCAGCAACATCGACGGGGTTGAAGGTCACCGCGGTATAAAAATAACAAAAGAAAATGATCAACCCAACGTAGACAACATTGTATATCAGTCCGCCCGGTGTTAAATACCCCGACCATTCTTTGAGCGCCGGCACAAACGTCGCGACCGTGGCCGGGAAGACCAGGATTGACGATGCAAAAATCGGCGGGATAACACCTGATGTGTTGATTTTCAGCGGCAGATGACTCGATTGTCCGCCGTAAACCCGCCGCCCTACCACCCTCCGAGCATATTGTATCGGGATACGGCGCTGACCAGTCTCGACGTAGACAATCCCACCGGTCACCAATACAGCTACCGCAACGATAAGGATCAGCACGAAGATGCTCATTTCGCCGTTTTTCACGAATTGGGCAGTGCTGCTCAACGCGCTCGGCAGGCGCGCGACAATTCCCGCCATGATTATCAGCGAAATACCATTGCCGACTCCGCGCTCAGTTATCTGCTCGCCGATCCACATGACAAAAATGGTGCCGGCGGTCACCGTAATCACGGTCATCACGATGAATCCCGGTCCCGGATGATAGACCAGCGGCGTGCCGCTGCCACCACCGCCCTGCGTACCGTAGTTTTCCAGTCCGACGGCGATCATGGCGCCCTGAACAATGGCGAGTCCGACAGTGCCGTAACGGGTGTACTGCGAAATCTTACGCCGTCCGGCCTCGCCTTCTTTATAAAGTTCGTCTAGGTACGGCCACCCGATTTTTAGCAGATCAAGGATAATCGCGACGGAAATGTAGGGCATGATTCCGAGCGCGAAGACCGAAAACCGCTCCAGCCCGCCACCGGAGAACAAGTTAATCCAACCGAATAAGGTGCCTGAGATGTGTGACAGCAGATCGGCCAGCGCCTGCCCGTCAATTCCAGGGGTCGGCACCGCAACGCCAATCCGGTACACCGCCAGCATCGCCGCGGTGAACAGGAGGCGGCGGCGCAGCTCCGGAATGCGCGAGGCGTTTGCAAATCCTTCAAGCATTTACTTTTGCCGTATTCTCGATCAAATCCGCCGTTCCGCCGCGAGCATTGATTTTTTCGCGCGCACTCTTCGAAAACGCATGGGCGCGCACGGTCAGCTTGAGCGTCAGCTCCCCATCACCCAGCACTTTGATCTTATGCCCCGCTTTAACCAACCCGCGATCGGCCAGCATCGCCGGGTCAATCGTAGCGCCTTCACCAAAGACAGCGAAGCTGCGCAGGTTTATGGGGACGTATTCTTCCCGCCGGGCCGTATTTTTTTGCAGCCGTCTGAAACCACGCTTCGGCAGACGCCGTTGCAAGGGCATCTGCCCACCTTCGTATCCAGGCGGAGTATTACCGCCGGAACGGGAACGACGTCCTTTATGGCCGCGCCCGGCGGTCTTGCCATGACCGGAGCCAATGCCACGGCCAACGCGTTTTTTTGATCTGACGGAGCCGGGTGCCGGCTTAAGCTCATTCAGTTTCATCACATCGATCAAATGCGGCTAAAACCCGCACCGTTTCACTCCTTGACCTCGTCGACTAAATGTGACACCCGACGGATCATCCCCAGCACCTGCGGTGTTTTTTGCAGTTTCCTGCTGCTACCGACCTTTCCCAGCCCCAAGCCCTTCAGCGTCTGCCGCACCCGCTGCTTAGTCCCAATCGGACTGTGTATAAGCTTTATGTGAATGGTGTCCATCACACCTCCTTAATGGCACCGGGGCGGCAATCAGGCCGCCGGTGCGGCAGCTTTGTCGGTTGGCACGCCGCGCATTCTCACAATGTCCTCACGGTCGCGCAACTCCGCCAGTGCGTCGAGTGTCGCTCTGACCAGGTTATGCGGATTTGACGAGCCTAACCGCTTTGTCAACACGTTGCGAATGCCGGCCAGTTCAACCACAGCGCGGACGCCGCCGGCGGCGATCACACCGGTTCCCTCGGCGGCAGGCTTCAGGATCACTTTGCCGGCGCCGAAATGGCCCAGCACTTCGTGGGGAATGGTTCCCTCTCTCAACCGCACACGAACCAAACTTTTCTTGGCACGTTCCACACCCTTGCGAATCGCCTCAGGAACTTCATTGGCTTTGCCAAGGCCAAAGCCTACTAGTCCATTCTGATCCCCCGCGACCACAAGTGCACTGAAGCTAAAGCGCCGGCCGCCCTTGACGACCTTGGCCACCCGGTTGATATGCACCACCTTTTCTTTGATCTCCAGCCCCTGGGGATCGATCCGCTGTGCCACGAATACCTTCCTGTTACTCGCTTATTGTTCGAAGCTGGCACAGGCTATAGCCGGTACGAGCAACGAACGGTTGGAACCATGCCACCACAGTTAAAACTTGAGCCCGGCTTCGCGAGCCGCATCTGCCAGGGCCTTCACCCGGCCGTGATAAAGAAACCCATTGCGGTCAAACACGACTTCGCTGATTCCAGCTTGACGGCAACGTTCGGCGACAGTTCTCCCGACCAACTTCGCCGCATTCACGCCGCTTTTGCTCTTTATCTCGTCGCGCAGCATTGGCGACACCGTGGACGCCGCGACCAATGTGCTTCCGGTCTCATCCGAAACCACCTGGGCATAGATATGGTGGAGCGAACGGTAAACTGAGAGGCGCGGGCGTTGTGCGCTGCCGCGCACCTTGCGCCGGACCCTGGCTTGTCGCGTATGACGTTTTTCTGCGCGTTCCATACTCATTTTCAACGATCCATTCGTACTTATTAGCCGCCGCTCGATCCGGCTGCCGCTTTACCGGCCTTGCGGCGAATAGTTTCAGCTGCGTACTTGATTCCTTTTCCCTTGTAAGGTTCCGGTGGTCTCAAGGCGCGGATTTCAGCTGCCACCGAGCCCAGCAACTGGCGGTCGGCGCTTTCAAGCGTGATTATCACCTGGCGGTCAACTCTTGCACTCACTCCCGGTGGCAACTGGTAAACAATCGGATGAGAATACCCGAGGGTTAGATTGATATTGCTACCCCTGACTTCGGCGCGGTAGCCCACTCCATTGATTTCCAGAACGCGGGTAAAGCCTTTGCTCACCCCTTCCGCCATGTTGGCGACCAGCTTGCGCATCAGCCCATGGATCGCGCGCTGCTCTTGCGAATCACCAGGCCGCTTAACCTCGATTCGATCGCTGCCAATTTCCAACGTGTAACCTGGCGCCACTGGCGTCTGCAGTCTGCCTTTCGGTCCTTCGACTGTCAGCACGGCGTCGTTCAGGGCCGCTTTGACGCCCTTCTCCAAAACGACCGGCATCCTTCCTATGCGTGACATCGATCCTCTCTACCACACTTTAAACAACACTTCGCCGCCGACACTACGGTGACGAGCCTCCCGGTCGGTCATCACACCAAGCGGCGTCGTGACCACATGAACACCGAGCCCGCCTGAAACGCGCGGCATCGACTTGGCACCGGCATAGCGTCGGATGCTTGGACGGCTCACCCGTTCGATGCCGTTGATAATTGGCTCGCGTGCCGCCGAGTAGCGGAGGCCGAGTACCAGCTTCTTTTTGTAACCCTCACCCGCGGTTTCGATGCCGGCCAGGAATCCTTCAGCCAGCAACACGCGACAGATCGCTTCGCGCAGACGCGAATGCGCAACTTCGACTTGGTTATAGCGGGCCCGCACCGCGTTTCGGAGCCGGGTCAGCAGTTCCGCAATCGGATCAGTTTGCGACATGACATCCCTACCAGGCTCGCCTACCAGCTAGCCTTTACCACACCCGGCAATGAACCGCGCAGCGCCAGTTTTCTCAGGCACAAGCGGCACATCCTGAACCGCCGGAAAAACGCCCGTGAACGGCCGCATAATGGGCAACGATTATATTGACGCACTTTGAACCGCTGCGGCCGTGTTGCCTTGACCCGAAGACACGTCTTCGCCATAACGCACTCTAGGCCGCCCGCGCGGCCATTTCACTCCCGCTGCCGCGAAACGGCAGCCCGAGGGCCTTCAAGAGCGTGAAGCCCTCGAAGTCGCTCCGGGCGGTTGTAGTTATCGAAATTGTCATACCCTTCACGCGCTCGATTTTGTCCAGATTAAGCTCGGGAAAAATTGTATGCTCACGCACACCGAGCGAGTAATTCCCTCGCCCGTCGAACGCTTTGTCACTAACCCCACGAAAGTCGCGCACGCGCGGCAGCGCGATATTCACCAGCCGGTCCAGGAATTCGTACATGCGCTCGCGTCGCAGCGTGACCATCACGCCAATCGGCATCCCCTCGCGCAGCTTGAAGTTGGAGATTGCCTTGCGTGCGCGCGTGATAACCGGCTTTTGCCCGGTTATCTGCTGCAATTCGTCGACCGCGGCGTCAAGAATTTTGATGTTCTCACGCGCCTCGCCCAGCGCCATGTTAATCACGATTTTATCGAGTCCCGGCGCACGCATCCGATTGTCAATTTTAAGGTCGCGCATCAGGATCGGGACGATCTCTTGTTCGTATCGCATCCTGAGCCTTGCCGGGGTCTTGGGCTCTGGCTCAGCGGCTGCTGGCGCCGCCTCCGCCACCGCACCAGTGTCAGCGGCGCGTTTCTTGCCTGCGCTCTTGCTGGCCGCTGCTGGCGCCTGGCCCTGACCGGCTTGGGATTTTTTTCCTCGCCCTTTCAGTTTTGCGCTTTTCTCCTCGTCGGCCATGTCATTCACTCCCCAATGCGTCGCCACACCGGCGGCATACCCGCGATTTGCTCCCATCGGCAGCGAATTTGACGCCTATGCGCACCGGAGCGTTGCAGCGATCGCAGAGCACCATGACGTTGGAAATATCCAGCGGCGCCTCTCTTTCGACGATTCCACCGGGACTCGCCGCGCCACGCGGTTTCGTGTGGCGCTTAACCATATTGAGCCGCTCGACAATCACCCGTCCCGGCACTGGCAGGACGCGCAAGACCTTGCCGGTTTTACCGCGGTCGCGTCCCGCGATTACCATCACGGTGTCATTTTTTCGCACCTTGAACTTCCGCGTATATTGTGCCGCACCCATCAGAGTACCTCCGGGGCCAGCGATATGATCTTGAGAAAGCGCTTGGCGCGAAGCTCACGCGCGACTGGTCCAAAGATGCGGGTACCGATTGGTTCGTGCTGGTTATCGAGCAGGACAGCCGAATTATCATCAAACCGGATATAGCTGCCATCCTGGCGGCTCACTTCCTTGCTGGTGCGCACGATTACTGCACGCGACACGTCGCCTTTTTTAACCTTGGCGTTCGGAATCGCTTCTTTGACTGCCACTACAATAACATCGCCGACCGTGGCGTAGCGGCGGCGTGAACCGCCCAGCACTTTGATGCACTGCACCTTCCGTGCACCGGAATTATCGGCCACTCCCAGTATCGTTCGCATTTGAACCATCGGCAGGCATTCCTACTGCGCGGCTTGTTTGAGGACCCGGCTGACACGCCAGCGCTTATGGCGCGACAGCGGGCGCGATTCAATAATCAGGACGCGGTCCCCTTCGCGGCATTCACCGCGCTCATCATGAGCCATAAAACGATTGCGTTGTTTGATCCGCTTGGCATACAGGGGGTGCTCGACCAGGCGGTCGACTTGCACCACTACCGTCTTAGCCATTTTGGCAGCGACGACTGTGCCCTCACGCCGTTTAACCCGCTGGCGCATTGGCTCACCTCATCCGCTGAGCTGAGATCAGCGTGAGAATCCGGGCCAGCTCCCGCCGCGCTTTGCGGTAATTTGCAGGGTTGTCAAGCTGGTTGGTCCGCAACTTAAGCCGCAAACGGAAAATCTCCTCTCGCGTTTCGCGTTCCTTAATGCGTAAATCCGCGACGCTCATCTGTTTGAGTTCGTCAAGCTCCAACGGCCTCGGCCTCCCGTTCGACCACGATAGTCTTGATCGGCAACTTATGTGAGGCGAGCCGCATAGCTTCGAGCGCAGTAGGCCGGTCGACCCCTTCCATCTCGAACAAAATACGTCCTGGCCGCACCACCGCCGTCCAACCCTCCGGACCGCCTTTGCCTTTGCCCATTCGAGTTTCAGCGGGCTTTTTGGTGAAAGGCTTGTCAGGAAAAACCCGGATCCAGACGCGGCCGCCGCGCTTGATATGGCGGGTCAAGGCGATCCGCGCCGCCTCAAGTGCCCGTGTATCTACGCGCGAAGTCTCAAGACTTTTGAGCCCGAAATCGCCAAATGCCAACTCCAGACCGCGCGATTCCGCACCGCGAACGCGGCCCTTTTGCATCTTGCGGTATTTGACTTTTTTTGGTGCAAGCATCTCTTTTCTTTCAAGGCCCGGTCGTTAAACTATCATCTCATTCGTCGAGCCACCGGATCCGCCTGACCCTCTGTCACACGCATCTAAGCCTGTTGCATCTGGAGCCCCGAACGCTTGGCCGATTCTTCCTGACGGGTGAGAATTTCGCCGCGGAAGATCCACACCTTGACGCCGATAACACCATAGGTAGTCTTCGCTTCCGCTAGCCCGTAGGCGACGTCAGCGCGGAGCGTCTGCAGCGGCACGCGTCCTTCGCGATACCATTCTGTGCGGGCGATTTCTGCTCCGCCTAGACGCCCGGCTACCTGGACTCTGACACCCTGGGCGCCCATTCGCATCGCGCGGAGTACGGCTTCCTTCATCGCACGACGAAACGCGACGCGCCGTTCAAGCTGGAGCGCGATATTCTCGGCCACCAATTGAGGATCCAGATCAGGGCGGCGCACTTCGTGGATATTGATGAAGGCTTCCTTCCCCTTCATCAGTTCCTGAATATCGCCTTTCAGCCGATCGATCTCGGCACCCTTTTTGCCGATGACGATACCGGGCCGTGCGGTATGTATATTAACCTTGGCCTTGTTTGCCATCCGCTCAATTTCAATACGGGAAATGCCCGCATGGTAAAGGCGCTTCTTAATAAAATCGCGAAGCTTCAAGTCCTCATGCAGTAACGCTGCGTAATCATGAGCGGCGAACCACTTCGAGTCCCATCCTTCGATTATGCCGAGCCGCAACCCGCGCGGATGTGTCTTTTGACCCATTTTTTATCAACCTGACAGGGAGCTTAGCCGCCTGGTCGCGGCTCTAAGTACATTTCTGGGCAACGAACACTCTCAGTGCCTGGCAGTCTCGCATCCTTTTCTGAAGCGTCAGGTAACGTGCTCATCCACCACTACCGTCAAATGGCTTGTGCGCTTGAGTATAGGCGTTGCGTGCATATGCGCGCGTTGGAGCGATCGCTTCCACGTCGGTCCGGTATCCGCCGTTATACGCTTGACGAACAGCCGGTCTTCATCGACATTTTGCTGATCGCGCGCATTGGCGACGGCCGCCATCAGCGTCTTTGACACCACCTTTGCGCCCTTCTTAGGCGTGAACTGCAGAATCGACAACGCCTGCTCGACCGTTTTGCCGGCAACCAAGCCGCAGACTAATCGTAGCTTCTGCGGCGAGATCCTGACAAAACGAGTACGTGCCAACGCTTCCATTTCTTTAATCTGTTTTCCGTTAGTGGTCCGGCTTTCCAGCCATCTTGTGTTTTTTTCGATTCAGTCGACCGGCTCGAAAGCGGTCCCACCAGCCCAATCATTCCTCGACGAACACTAAGCTCGTGCCGCTCCGCCGGACGCTGCTGCGGGTGCGGCCGGCGCCGGCGCCGCCCTAACTTCGCCCTTGCGGTCTCCGGCATGACCATGAAAAGTGCGCGTCGGCGAAAATTCTCCGAGCTTGTGCCCAACCATGTTTTCGGTGCAGTAAACCGGGATGAATTTATGACCGTTGTGCACCGCGAAGGTAAGTCCGATCATGTCCGGCACGATCATCGAACGCCGCGACCAAGTCCGGATTATACGCTTATCCCCCGCGTTGTTGGCCACTTCAACTTTCTTTTGCAGATGAGTGTCGACGAAGGGACCTTTTTTCAACGACCTCGCCATCTTTTTTCCACCGACCTGTTTGTACGAGCACCCCGCAGACTCGGATGCTGCTTTGGCCGAAGCGTCCTTGCTCCGAGTGCGACGCGCTGGCCCATTCGGCTTCGCTCAGAGCTTCGGCGCTGTTGTACGGAGCCTCGACTTACCCAGTTGTCGCGGCCATGCGTCCGGAACGCCCCGGCTCGTAACTTCCGCACTCCTGTCAGCTCTGCTTTCCTCGTGGCCGCCGGCTGACGATATAGCGGTCCGATTGCTTCTTACCTCGAGTCTTGTAGCCTTTAGTCGGTATCCCCCATGGCGATTGCGGATGATTTCCCTTAGAGCGCCCCTCGCCGCCGCCGTGCGGATGGTCAACCGGATTCATCGCAACCCCGCGCACGTGCGAACGCTTACCAAGCCATCGACTACGGCCGGCCTTGCCAATGGAGATATTCTCATGCTCGACGTTGCCGACCTGACCGATGGTGGCACGGCATTCTGCCAGTACCATCCGCTGCTCACCGGACGGCAGTTTAAGCAACGCGAGCTTGCCCTCCTTCGCCATAAGCTGTGCCTGCGCACCGGCTCCGCGCGCGAGTTGAGCGCCCTTACCCGGCCGGAGTTCAATTGCATGGACGACGGTGCCGACCGGGATATTTTTTAGTTGAAGGGCGTTACCCGGCTTGATATCGGCTTCGGCGCCACATTCAACGGGATCGCCCACCCTGAGCGCCGTCGGCGCAAGAATGTAGCGCTTGTCGCCGTCGGCATACTTCAAAAGCGCAATATTCGCTGAGCGGTTCGGATCGTATTCGAGCGACTCGACGACCGCCGGAATACCGTCGCGGTTGCGTTTAAAATCAATTATGCGCAGGCGCCGCTTGTGACCGCCGCCGCGATGGCGCATCGTCATATGACCGCTTTTGTTGCGGCCTCCGGAACTGCTGAGCGGGGCGAGGAGACGCTTCTCCGGGCGCTTGTGGGACAGTCCCTTGAAGTCCGCGACCTGCATAAAACGCTGGCCGGGAGTACGAGGATTTAACTGAATTACCGCCATGATTCAATACTGCAAACAACCAGCAGGGAGTGCCGAGCGGTGCAACCGAAGATGCCTGCATTCGGTATTTTCGTGCGCTCGTTTCTCACCACCCTCTTCTCCGTCTGCCGCTACTGTTACAAGCCCTCGAAGATCTCGATGCGGTTACCCTCTTTGAGGGTGACATAGGCCTTCTTCCAGTTCGGCCGCCGCCCCGCAGTGCGCCCTCGACGGCGTTCTTTGCCGAGGAAGTTTGCTGTGCGGACCTTGACTACGGTGACCTTGAACAAGTCTTCGATTACGTTCCGTATCTGATCTTTGCTCGCACCCGGCCGAATCCGGAACACCACCTGGTTGCCCTTCTCCCCAACGGTAGTGCCCTTTTCGGTGATCAGTGGCGAAATTACGATTGCCTCCGCACTCATTCCGCCACTCCTGCCGAATCACCTGCGGCGTCTCTTGAGCCTAGCCTGGCTTCGAGTGCTCGAGCCGTGCTTTCGGTCATCAGCAACTCGTCGTAGTTGAGCACGTCGAAAACGTTCAACCCCCCGAGCCGCAGCACCTTGTGTGCGGCCAGATTTCGCGCAGCACGGTAGAAATTTTGGTCGTCCTCTCCCAGCACAATCAGTGCATGATGCAACCCGAGCGCATCAAGCGCAGCCTTGGCATGTTTGGTCTTCGACTCAGCGAGCTCCAACGATTCGACCACGATCATTTTGCCGTTGAGTGCACGGTCCGAGAGTGCCAGCGTCAGCGCCCGCCGCCACGCCTTCTTTGGCATTTTATAAGAAAAGTCACGCGGCTGCGGTCCGAAAATCGTTCCACCGTGGCGCCATACCGGCGAGCGCGTCGAGCCGGCGCGCGCCCGCCCGGTCCCTTTCTGCCGCCATGGCTTGCGTCCGCCACCGGAAATCAATCCGCGCGTCTTGGTCGCGGCGGTTCCTGAGCGTCGATTGGCTAGCTGCATTCGAACTGCTTCGTGCAGCAGCGAGGTACCGCCGCGGCGGCCAAAGACCAGGCTCGACAATTCGATCTCGCCGGTGCGCTCCCGGGCGCCGGAGAACCGCGGCACTCTTACGCTCGTAGCCTGTTCACTCTGTTGTTCATCCATGGGCCTGCTGCTCCGGCGCGTGATGCCGCTGCTTGGCGGCATGCCGCACGACGACGATGCCGTTGTCTGCTCCGGGCACCACCCCCGAGACCAGAACCAAATTGTCTTCTGCGATGATCTCGAGCACCTTCTGATTCACGATGGTCGCTGGTTCATTGCCCATTTGTCCTGCCATCCGCAAACCCTTGCGGACGCGGCCGGGAAACGAGCGGTTGCCGATTGACCCGCCGTGGCGAAAATATTCGTGAGTCCCGCGCGCATTCGGAAAGCCAGCAAAGTGATGACGTTTGATTACACCAGCATAACCGCGCCCCTTGCTGATTCCGGAAACGTCGACGGTATCACCCGGCTTGAATACTTCTGGCGCGGCGATCATCTGGCCGAGCTTGATCTCAGCTTCACCCCGGCGCAGAAACTCACGTGTCGCCGCCCCTGGCGCAACCTCGGCTTTTCTGAAATGCCCCCGTTCGGGTGACGTCGCCCGTGAGTGCTTCCGGCGGCCCCAAGTGACTTGAACGGCGTCGTAGCCGTCAAGCGAGTGGGTTTTGATCTGGCTGACCGCGCAGGGACCCAGTTGAATAACGGTTACCGCGCGCACGCGGCCAGCGGCGTCAACCGTTTGGGTCATCCCCACTTTCTTGCCAATCAGCCCGCTCAGCACCTTTTTTCACCGTTCCAGCATTGCGGTGCCGCTTCGCCCTGGGGCGCTGCATCCGCAGACTCGCTCACCAGGGTGCGCATGCGAGTCCTGCGTGTCGCGGCTCTTCGTTGCAGAGTCAACATATGGTCGCCCCGCGTGCTCCTGGTTCGCTTCTTCCTCGCCCTACTCGAGCTTGATTTCGACGTCCACGCCGGCCGCCAGGTCGAGCTTGCCCAACGCGTCGATGGTCTGTTGGGTTGGTTCGAGCACGTCGAGCAGTCGCTTGTGGGTCCTGATCTCAAAGTGCTCTCTTGACTTCTTGTCAACGTGCGGCGAGCGATTCACCGTGAAACGTTCGATCCGGGTCGGCAGCGGGATTGGTCCGGCGACTCTGCCACCGGTGCGCCGAATAGTATCGACGATCTCGCGCACCGATTGGTCCAGCAACCGGTAATCGTACGCCTTCAGCCGTATCCTGATCTTATCGTTCATCCTGTCAGCCACAGTTCCGACTCCGGCCTTAGCACTCCCCGGTATCTGCGATTCAAACGCATACTGGCCTTAACCGCTTCCCTGATCATCGTTTATTTTAGGATCTTTGAAACCACTCCGGCCCCCACCGTACGGCCGCCTTCACGGATCGCGAAACGCAAGCCCTGCTCCATCGCGATTGGCGTAATTAGCTCGCCGACCGCATTGATGTTGTCACCGGGCATTACCATTTCGGTGCCCTCAGCCAGAGTGAGCACACCGGTCACGTCAGTTGTGCGGAAATAGAACTGCGGCCGATAACCGTTGAAGAAGGGAGTATGGCGTCCGCCCTCTTCCTTGGTCAGGACGTAAATCGAACCTTCGAATCGGGTATGAGGGGTAATCGAACCCGGTTGCGCTAGCACCTGGCCGCGCTCCACCTCTTCACGCTTGACTCCACGCAAAAGGACGCCGATATTATCGCCCGCTTGCCCTTCGTCGAGAATCTTGCGGAACATCTCGACTCCGGTCACTACGGTCTTGGTGGTGTCGCGGAACCCGACGATTTCGACCTCCTCGCCAACCTTGACCCTGCCGCGTTCGACTCGTCCGGTCACGACGGTGCCGCGTCCGGAAATCGAAAAAACGTCTTCCACCGGCATCAGGAACGGCTTGTCGGTCTCGCGCGTAGGTTGCGGCACATAGCTGTCAACCGCTTCCATCAGTTCAAGAATCGGTTTGCAGTTGGGGCAATCGTCCTTGCCGCAGCCGCATTCAAGCGCCTTGAGCGCGCTGCCGCGGATAACCGGAATATCGTCCCCGGGGAACTCGTATTTCTTGAGGAGGTCCCGCACCTCCAGTTCGACCAAATCGAGTAATTCCGGGTCGTCGACCATGTCGACCTTGTTCATGAACACCACAATTGACGGCACCCCGACTTGGCGGGCGAGCAGAATATGCTCGCGCGTCTGCGGCATCGGGCCGTCGTTTGCCCCGACCACCAGGATAGCGCCGTCCATCTGAGCCGCACCGGTAATCATATTCTTGATGTAATCGGCGTGGCCGGGACAATCGACGTGGGCGTAATGGCGTTTGGTGGTCTCGTACTCGACGTGCGCGATTGCGATGGTGATACCGCGCTCACGTTCCTCGGGGGCCTTGTCAATCTGATCGAAGGCGGTGAACTGGGCAAGTTTCCGCGACGACAAGACCCTGGTTATCGCCGCGGTCAGCGTCGTTTTGCCGTGGTCGATATGTCCGATAGTGCCGACATTAAGATGAGGCTTGGTTCGCTCGAATTTGGCCTTGCCCATGATTGTGACCTCCCGGCTCTCTCTCCTCTATGCGTTAAGCGCGCGCCGGGGCTTCGTTATATCCGCCGCTGCGCGCGGTAAGTTCTTCATGAATCTGTGGCGGTACCGGTTCGTATACCGCGAACTGCATTGTGTATGTCGCCCGCCCCTGCGTAATCGAACGCAGCCGGGTCGCGTAGCCGAACATATTTGCCAGTGGTACCCGTGCTTCAATCACCTGAGCACCGGCACGGTTCTCCATTTCGAGGATCTTGCCACGGCGCGAATTCAGGTCGCCGATGACGTCGCCCATGAAGTCCTGGGGCGTTACTACTTCGACCTCCATCACTGGCTCAAGCAGCACCGGAAGGGCCTTGTCGGCTGCCTCCTTGAAGGCCATCGAACCGGCAATTTTGAACGCCAATTCGGATGAATCAACCTCGTGGTACTTGCCGTCGAGCAGTATCGCCCGCAGGTCGACCATCGGATAACCGGCCAGCACCCCGCTCTCCATCGCTTCCCTAACGCCTTCCTCCACCGCCGGGATGAAGTTGCGGGGGATCGCGCCGCCTTTGGTTTCATCGGCAAATTCGAAACCCATGCCTTTCGCCAGGGGCTCGATCCGCAGCTCGACTACTCCGAATTGCCCATGGCCGCCCGACTGCCGTACGAAGCGTCCCTCCGCCTCCGCCATTCGCCGAATAGTTTCGCGATAGGCCACCTGAGGTTTGCCAACATTCGCGTCAACCTTGAACTCGCGCAGCATGCGATCGACGATGATTTCGAGATGCAATTCACCCATGCCGGCAATCAGCGTCTGGCCGGTTTCGCGGTTGACGCTCACCCGAAATGAAGGGTCCTCTTTGGCCAGTTTCTGCAGTGCCTCGCTCAGCCGTTCCTGATCGGCTTTCGTCTTGGGCTCGATCGCGATCTGAATAACCGGCTCCGGAAATTCTATCGCTTCAAGCAATATCGGATGGGCTGGATCGCAGAGCGTGTCGCCAGTGGTGGTGTCACGCAGACCCACTGCGCAGATATCGCCGGCGAACACCTCCGAGATCTCCTCGCGCTTGTTCGCATGCATCTTGACCAGGCGGCCGATTCGCTCGCGCTTGCCCTTGGTCGAATTTAGTACTGAACTCCCGCTTTCCAGCCGCCCCGAGTATATTCTGAGAAAGGTGAGGGTTCCGATATAAGGGTCGGTCATGATTTTGAACGCGAGCGTGGCCAGCGGCGCGTCATCGCGCGGCCAGCGCTCCTCTACCTTATCCCCGTTTTTACCGATCACCGGGGGCAAGTCGAGCGGCGACGGCAGATAGTCCACCACTGCGTCGAGCAACGGCTGCACACCTTTGTTGCGAAACGCAGAACCGAGCAATACCGGCACTACTTCCAGCTTGAGGCTGGCCTCGCGGACCGCGGTTCGAACCAACGCCGGCTCTGGCGGCTTGCCCTCAAGATACAGCTCCATGATGCGGTCATCATGATCGGCAAGCGTTTCGATTAATTTATCGTGGCTGGCTGCCGCCTCTGCCCGCAAATTTTCAGGAATCGACTCGACTTTAAATGTGGCGCCGAGCCGATCTTCTTCCCAGATAATCGCGCGCTGCTCGATCAAATCGATCACACCCGTGAACTTATCTTCGCTGCCGATCGGGATTTGCAGCAGGAGCGGCTTCGCTTTGAGCTTGTCGCGGATCTCGCCGACGACGCGCTGATAATCGGAGCCGACCCGGTCCATCTTGTTGATGAACGCGATGCGCGGTACGCGATATTTGTCAGCCTGGCGCCAGACCGTCTCCGACTGTGGTTCTACGCCGCCTACCGCGCAGAACAATGCAACCGCACCATCGAGCACGCGCAGGCTGCGTTCTACCTCGATTGTAAAGTCGACGTGACCGGGTGTGTCGATGATGTTGATCCGATGTTCCTGCCAGAAGCAGGTAGTCGCGGCGGACGTAATCGTAATACCGCGTTCCTGCTCCTGCACCATCCAATCCATCGTCGCGGTGCCTTCATGCACCTCGCCGATTTTGTAATTTATCCCGGTGTAGTACAGGATGCGCTCGGTAGTGGTGGTCTTACCGGCATCAATATGCGCCATGATGCCAATATTGCGCACCCGTTCTATGGGAGTCTGACGAGCCATTCTAAAACTCAAACCGTGAAAGTTAATTTACCAGCGATAATGGGCGAAGGCGCGATTGGCCTCAGCCATACGATGGGTGTCTTCGCGTTTTTTCACCGCCCCGCCCCGATTGTTGGCCGCCTCCAGCATCTCGTTGGCCAACCGTTCAACCATCGACTTTTCCCCGCGTGCACGCGCTGCCGTCGCCAGCCATCGCATGGCCAGCGACGACCGCCGCAGCGGCCGCACTTCAACCGGCACTTGATAATTAGCACCGCCAACCCGGCGCGAACGTACCTCAACCGCCGGACGAACGTTGTCGAGCGCGCGCTTGAACACTGCCAGGCCGTCTTCCTTGGTCCGTTCGCCGACCAAATCCAAAGAGCCGTACAGAATTTGTTCGGCGACCGACTTCTTGCCCCGCTCCATCACTACGTTGACAAACTTGGCGACAGTACGGTCATGGAACTTTGGATCGGGAACGATTTCCCGGACACGCGCTTGTCCTTTTCGTGACATGATTAACCAAAAGTTGTTGGCAGAAGCTTGTCCGTCTGACCAATCTGCTTACTGTTGCTTTGGCTTCAGTCCGTTCCGCCCGGATGCGTCCCATTCAGGATAACGGCCGCGCTTCCGCCCCAATAAATCCTTCGAATAAAATGCTTCACTGCTTTCAGGATGACCGCCGCGCTTCGCGCGCCTCTCATTTCGGCTTTTTCGAACCGTATTTGGAGCGCCCCTTGCGCCGTTCCTGCACGCCGATTGAATCGAGCGTCCCGCGGATCACGTGATAACGCACGCCGGGCAGGTCCTTTACCCGACCGCCGCGGATCAGGACGACCGAGTGCTCCTGCAAGTTATGGCCGACGCCAGGAATATAAGTATTGACTTCGTAACCGTTGGAAAGCCGTACGCGCGCGACCTTGCGCAGTGCCGAATTGGGCTTCTTCGGCGTGGTGGTCTTGACCTGAGTGCATACGCCACGCTTCTGCGGCGATCCCTGTAGAGCGGGCGCACTAATCTTATACCGTTTCTTTATCCGCGCATCACGGATCAGCTGATTTATCGTCGGCACTTTGAACTCTCTCGCGCCCGTTCCGTCCCGCGTGAACCAAGCGGCTCACACCCGTCCCATTTATGACGATGACAGACTGAAAAGTCTGTCGCATTTGCTATCCTTTGCTGCTGGCCCAAACTGGCGCAACGATGCAAACAAACCCCCCAAGAGCACCGCGCTCTTGGGGGAGTATAGATTCTCCGGAATACGGGCGGGCTTGTCAATCGCTGTCCGGCACAAACATTGACTAATCGGCAAAAGACGCGCCCTCATAAGCGTGCTCGGATGACCATGCCCCCCAAATTTCTCGCCTGTCCAATGGCGGCTAATCACCGTGATAACGCACGTTAGCTGATAGTCAAATCATTCATTCTCGGCCTTCCTTGGTTTGCGTCTGGATGACAAATTAGCCACCCGGTGGCCACAACGATCCGCCCAAACCGCTACTCCCCGCAGCCTCGGCGGAACTGTCAATCGTGATAAATCTCATGGCACGGCAGGCAATCGTCTAACGTATATGCCTGCAGTGCTCTTGCGTGCTGGTTGGTTTAGCGATTTTAGGGATGATAGCAGCCGTAGGCCTGGCTTGGCTGCGTGGTTGGTTGAGATGCCACGACCTTTTTGGCCGACGCCGAAGGAACCGGAGCAACACCCGTTCTCCTCTTTTTCGGAGGCCCCTTCCGCGTGGGCGAGATCGTAACCGCGCTCGCATCGAATCCCGATTCGATTTGGCCGCCAGGGCTTAGGTGCTGCCGCCGGCTTGGCAGCCATTTGCCTCGGATCAGTCTGTGCCGAAATCATCGATCGCAACTGATCTGCGCAACTGATCTGCCCCACACAAGCTCCCCAACAGCGATGAGCTGTTGGGGAGCAGACGACAGCTTGGGAATAAGGGCCGACTCATCAATCTCCAACTGAAGCGGCCGCGGCGGCGGGTTCTTCCTCCTGGTCCTCTTCCTGGACCGGGATTGCTTCGGCCTTTAGTTCGATTCGGTTGTACTTGGGCAGGCCGGTGCCCGCCGGAATCAGGCGGCCCATTATCACGTTTTCCTTCAGACCGACCAGGCGATCGACTTTACCGTTGATTGCGGCTTCGGTCAGTACACGGGTGGTCTCCTGGAACGACGCCGCCGAAATGAAGCTCTCAGTCGAGAGTGATGCCTTAGTGATTCCGAGCAGCAGGGGCTCAGCAATAGCCGGTTCACCACCCTTGGTCAGTACCCGCGCATTCTCTTCGTCGAAGCGCCATTTCTCAGCCTGGTCGCCCACCAGGAAGCCGGTGTCCCCTACTTCCTTAATTCGCACTCGCCGCAGCATCTGGCGCACGATTACTTCGATATGCTTGTCGTTGATGCGGACGCCTTGCAAGCGGTAGATTTCCTGGATTTCGTCAACCAGGTATTTGGCAAGGGCTTTTTCGCCCAGGATGGTCAGGATGTCGTGGGGATTCGATGAGCCTTCCATCAATGGCTCGCCGGCCTTGACCATATCCCCCTCATGGACCGCGAGGTGCTTACCCTTGGGGATCAGGTATTCACGTTTTTCACCGATTTCGGGAGTGACTTCGATTTTGCGCTTACCTTTAGTGTCCTTGCCGAATGATACCTGGCCATCGATTTCGGAAATGACCGCGAATTCTTTGGGTTTACGTGCCTCAAACAACTCGGCCACCCGTGGCAGACCGCCGGTGATGTCCTTGGTTCTGGTTTGCTCACGCGGGATCTTGGCGAGAATATCGCCTGCCTCGGCTGGCGTTCCATCGGCGACGGTAATGTATGCCCCGACCGGCAGGAAATAACGGGCGTAATTATCGCTGTAAGGAACTTTGCCGGTTTTACCCGAATCATCTTTGATCGAGATGCGCGGGCGCACGTCGAGCTCCTTCGATTCGATAATCACGTTGTAGCGCGCGCCCGTCCGCTCATCCGGCTTTTCCTCCATAGTCTTACCTTCGAGGATATCGCCGTATTTAACCGTGCCTGCCACCTCCGTGATGATGGGCGTGGTGAAAGGATCCCATTCGGCGATAAGTTCGCCGGCTTTGACCGCATCGCCATCGTTCTTGCGCAGCTTGGCGCCATACACTAGAGGATAGCGTTCGCGCTCGCGCTCGGCCTGGCCGGCCGGCACTGCGATCACCACCTCGCCCCGCCGCGACATCACGATCAGACTACCGTCACGGCTGCGCACAGTATTCACGTTATGCAACCGCACGATACCCTCATTACGCGCTTCGAGAGTCGTCTGCTCGGCTCGCCGGCTCGCGGTTCCGCCGATATGGAACGTGCGCATGGTCAACTGGGTTCCGGGCTCGCCGATTGACTGAGCCGCCATCGTGCCGATCGCCTCGCCCATGTTGACCAGATGGCCGCGGCCGAGGTCACGCCCATAGCATTTGACGCATACTCCCTGGCGCGACTGGCAGGTCAGCACCGAGCGAATCTTGACCCTCTCGACGCCGGCGTCTTCGATTGCGGCGACTTTGTCCTCATCGACCATGTCGTTAGCATGGACCAGGACTTCGTTGGTGAACGGATCCCGAATCTCGTCCAGCGCGACGCGGCCGAGGACGCGGTCGCCAAGACCTTCGATGATCTCGCCGCCTTCGACCAGCGGTGTCATCTCGATGCCATCAAGAGTGCCACAGTCCTCTTCGGTAATTATTGAATCCTGCGCGACATCGACCAGCCGCCGCGTAAGATAGCCTGAGTTAGCAGTCTTGAGTGCCGTGTCAGCTAAGCCCTTACGGGCGCCGTGGGTTGAGATGAAATACTGCAGCACCGTCAATCCTTCGCGGAAATTGGCGGTGATTGGGGTCTCGATAATTTCACCTGAAGGTTTCGCCATCAGGCCGCGCAAGCCTGCAAGCTGGCGGATCTGCTGCTCAGAGCCGCGCGCACCCGAATCGGCCATGATAAAGATTGGGTTAAACGATGGTCCGACGATTTCCTTGCCGTCCTTATCGTGGCCGTAGACCTGAGTGGAAAGACCCTTCAGCACGGCGCCGCCAATCTCGTCCTGCACTTCGGCCCATATATCGACGACTTTGTTGTAGCGCTCGCCGTCAGTAATGACGCCGTTGTTGTACTGCTTCTGGATTTCCGAGACCTGTTTCTGCGCCTGCTCAAGCAGTTGGGGCTTTTGCGGCGGAATCGTCATGTCGCGGATCGAGATCGAAATGCCGGCCCTGGTCGCAAAGTCGAAGCCGACGTCCTTCAGGCGGTCGGCGAAGATAACGGTCGCCTTGTTGCCCGCCCGCCGGTAAACCGTGTCAATCAGGTTCCCCAGCTCCTTCTTCTTCATCGTGCGATTAACTTCGGAGAAAGGCACCTGGGACGGCACGACCTCATACAGCAGCGCCCGCCCGACGGTGGTTTCGACCCGCTCAGTCGCTACATTGCCGTTGCCCGCATGACCATCGAACATCTGCGACGGCCGAACTTCATCTTCGTCTTCCTCCACTGTTGTGCGCGCGCCGGCGACTGGCATCCGCACCGTGATGCGCGCATGCAGGTCGACTTCCCCATGGTCGTAAGCGATACGGACTTCCGCCGGCGAGGCGAAGAACTTGCCCTCGCCTTTGGCCAGTGGACGCTCGCGCGTCATGTAATACAGCCCGAGCACCATGTCCTGGGTCGGCACGATAATCGGCTTGCCGCTCGCCGGTGAGAGGATGTTGTTGGTCGACATCATCAGCGCGCGTGATTCGACCTGCGCCTCAACCGACAACGGGACGTGAACCGCCATCTGGTCACCGTCAAAGTCGGCATTGTAAGCGACGCATACCAGCGGATGTAGTTGGATCGCTTTGCCTTCAATCAACACCGGCTCGAACGCCTGGATTCCCAGCCGATGGAGGGTGGGGGCGCGATTGAGCAGCACCGGATGTTCGCGGATGACGTCGTCGAGGATGTCCCAGACATCCTTACCCTCTTTTTCCACCATCTTTTTGGCGCTTTTGATGGTAGTGACGTAGCCCTTCTCTTCGAGCTTGCTGTAGATGAACGGTTTGAACAACTCCAGCGCCATCTTCTTGGGCAGACCGCACTGATGTAGCCGAAGTTCGGGACCCACCACAATGACCGACCGCCCCGAGTAGTCGACTCGTTTACCGAGCAGGTTCTGCCGAAAGCGGCCGGACTTGCCCTTGAGCATATCGGACAGAGACTTAAGCGGCCGTTTGGCCGGGCCAGTGATCGCACGCCCGCGGCGGCCGTTATCGAACAGCGCATCCACCGCTTCCTGCAGCATGCGCTTTTCGTTGCGCACGATAATGTCTGGTGCGCTCAGTTCGATTAACCGCTTGAGTCGGTTATTGCGGTTAATCACGCGCCGGTACAGATCGTTCAGATCAGACGTCGCGAAGCGTCCGCCATCGAGCGGTACCAGCGGCCGCAAGTCCGGCGGAATCACCGGCAGAATTGTCAGGATCATCCATTCGGGTTTGTTACCCGACTCACGGAATGCGGTTACCACCTTCAGCCGCTTGGCAACTTTCTTGCGCCGCGCTTCGCTGGAAGTAGCTTTCATCTCCGTCCGCAGCTCTTCCGACAGCTTATCGAGCTGAAGTTGAGACAGCAGCGTGCGAATCGCTTCTGCGCCCATCTCGGCATGAAAACTTTCACCGTACTGCTCGCGTGCCTCGCGATACTTGCGTTCGGTCAATAACTCCTTGTGCTGGAGCGGCGTCTCACCCGGATCCGTAACGACATAATTCTCGAAGTAGAGAATCTTCTCCAGCTCCTTCAGCGTCATGTCGACGAGGGTGCCGATGCGCGACGGGAGGGAACGGAGAAACCAGATGTGTGCCACAGGGGCGGCGAGATCGATATGACCCATGCGCTCACGGCGTACCTTGGACTGAATCACTTCGACGCCGCACTTCTCGCACACGACGCCCCGATGGCGCATGCGCTTGTACTTGCCGCAGTTGCACTCGTAATCTTTGGTCGGGCCGAAAATCTTGGCGCAGAAGAGTCCGTCACGCTCCGGTTTAAAGGTGCGATAGTTAATGGTCTCGGGTTTTTTGACCTCGCCGTGAGACCATGATCGAATCATCTCAGGCGACGCGATCGCGATGCGGATCGCGTTGAAAGAGAGTGGATTTTTAGGTTTTTCGAAAATTCCGAACAGATCTTCCATCGTTTTACCTGACTTCCTGGCTATTCCGCCTGACGACTTAGGGCTACGCAGGTAACCCCCGCCTTCGCTTCCCCCGGACCTGGGGGCAGGATGAGCTCGCTGGCAGCCGGCTGGCTTCGGCAGAAGAGACTAAGCAGCATGACGAATGACGAACAGCTTCGCGTTATGCACGCTCTAGTAGTTCGACGTTGAGGCACAGGGACTGAAGCTCCTTCACCATCACGTTGAACGACTCCGGCAACCCTGGTTCAAGTGTGTTCTCACCCTTGACAATAGCTTCGTACATCCGGGTGCGTCCGGCGACGTCGTCGGACTTGACGGTCAGCATTTCCTGCAGTGTATAGGCGGCGCCGTACGCCTCCAGCGCCCACACCTCCATTTCGCCGAGCCGCTGACCGCCGAATTGCGCTTTGCCTCCTAATGGCTGCTGGGTCACCAGGCTATAGGGTCCGGTCGAGCGGGCGTGAATCTTCTCTTCGACCAGGTGATGCAGCTTCATTATGTACATCACACCAACTGTGACCGGCTGTTCGAAGGGCAGGCCTGTCCGGCCATCATACAAGGTGGATTGGCCAGTCTCGGGCAGTCCCGCGCGTCTGAGCAAGCCAAAGATTTCGTCTTCGCGAGCGCCGTCAAAAACGGGCGACGCGGTATGAATTCCGTCGCGCGCCTTATCCGCCAGCCGCACCACCTCGGCATCTTCAAGCCCGTCTACGAACTCCTGGTATTCGCGGTCGGGATACAGCTCGCGCAGACGCTTACGTACCTGCGTGGCGGAAACCCCGTCGTGGGCTTCGTCATAGAGCTTGCGGCCCAGCTCCAGCGCTGCCCACCCCAGGTGGGTTTCCAGGATCTGCCCGACATTCATCCGCGACGGAACACCGAGCGGATTCAGCACTATGTCAACCGGGGTACCGTCGGCCAACCTCGGCATGTCCTCCTCCGGAAGTATCCGCGATAGCACGCCCTTGTTGCCGTGGCGCCCGGCCATCTTGTCGCCGACCTGCAAGCGCCGCTTTAGGGCGACGAACACCTTGATCATTTTGATTACGCCCGGCGCCAGTTCGTCACCCGCCTTGAGCCGTTCCAGCTTGGCGCCGTAGTGTTGCTGCACCTCGCGGACTTTGGAATTCATCGCGTCGAGTGCTTGCATGATTTCGGCCTGGACGGGTTCCTGTTCAACGCGAAGCTGGCCCCATAAAGGTGGCGGCAATTCTTCAAGGTCGTCGGCCGAAACAGCGTCGCCCTTGTTGAACAGCACCCGGCGGTCGTCCGACATCACACGTGCCGCGAGCTTCTTACCCGCCAGTGCGTGCTTTAGCTTGCGCATGGTTTCCTGGCGCACGATGCGGACTTCCTCGGCCTCGTCCTGTTTGAAGCGCTCCAATTCGAGGTTTTGGATCTCCAGCGTACGGTCATCGCGCGCAACGCCGCGACGGGCGAAGACGCGGGCGTCGATCACGGCGCCCTCCACCCCCGGCGGCACACGCAGCGAGGTATCCCGTACCTCGCCGGCCTTTTCACCGAAAATCGCCCGCAGCAGCTTTTCCTCAGGGCTGAGCTGCGTCTCCCCCTTCGGAGTGATTTTGCCAACCAGAATATCGCCCGGCCTTACTTCGGCACCGATCCGGATGATGCCGCTGGCGTCGAGATTCTTGAGCGCTTCGTCACCAACGTTTGGAATATCGCGCGTAATTTCTTCGGGACCAAGCTTGGTATCGCGGGCAATGCATTCAAACTCCTCGATATGAACCGAGGTGAACAAATCCTCCTTAACCACCCGCTCGGAAATCAGGATCGAGTCCTCGAAGTTGTAGCCACCCCATGGCATGAATGCGACCAACACGTTGCGCCCGAGGGCAAGTTCGCCCAAATCCGTCGAGGGGCCATCGGCCAGCACGTCGCCCGCGGTAACCCGCTCGCCCTTGACGACAATAGGACGCTGGTTGATGCAGGTATTCTGGTTGGAGCGCTGATACTTAACCAGGTTGTAAATATCGACGCCAGCATCTCGTGCTTCGCGGCCCTGCCGCTCGGCGCGCACCACGATCCGTTCGGCATCGACGCTTTCGACCACGCCGTCGCGCTTCGCGATCGTGGTGACGCCCGAATCGCGCCCCACGGTCTTTTCCAGCCCAGTGCCGACCAGCGGTGCTTCGGTCTTGAGCAGCGGCACCGCCTGCCGCTGCATGTTCGAGCCCATCAGCGCGCGGTTGGCATCGTCATTTTCCAGGAATGGAATCAGCGAGGCGGCAACCGAAACGAGCTGATTAGGCGAAATATCCATGTATCGGATATCTTCACGGCGCACCATGGTGAACTCGCCGCCTACTCTCGCCGATACCGTTTCATTTTTGAAACGTCCCTGCTCATCGACAAGCGCGTTAGCTTGTGCGATGGCTGGCGGCGGCTTCTGCTCTCGACGGGCCACATCTATTCGCGCGCCGGGTTCCGCTTCATCATCCTCCTCTTCCAGGGCTGAAAGGTACTTGAACCGGTCAGTGACGCGACCATTTTCCACCACCCGGTAGGGGGTTTCGATAAAACCGAAATCATTTACGCGTGCATACGTCGACAAGGCCGCGATAAGGCCGATGTTGGGCCCCTCTGGCGTTTCGATCGGACAGACGCGCCCGTAATGGGTGGGATGAACGTCACGCACCTCGAAGCCGGCGCGCTCGCGCGTCAATCCGCCGGGTCCGAGCGCTGAAAGCCGCCGCTTATGGGCAATTTCCGACAGCGGATTAGTCTGATCCATGAACTGAGAAAGCTGCGAGGAGCCGAAGAATTCTTTGATGACCGCTGACGCCGGCTTGTAGTTCACCAGCTCCTGCGGCATCAGCGTCTCGATATCCTGCAGACTCATGCGCTCCTTGATCGCGCGCTCCATCCGCACCAGACCGATACGGAACTGGTTCTCGACCAACTCGCCGACGGCGCGCACCCGGCGATTGCCAAGATGATCGATATCGTCGATTTGGCGATTCGGGCTGCCGTTCTTGAGCTCGACCAGGTAACGCACGACTTCCAGTATATCTTCGCGTCTGAGCGTGCCCTGCTCGAGTGGAACATCCAGTTTTAGCTTATGATTGAGCTTAAGGCGGCCGACCTTCGACAGATCATAGCGCTCGGGATTGAAGAATAGATTGTTGAAAAAGGTCGTGGCCGTCTGCAGCGTCGGCGGGTCGCCCGGCCTCAGCCTTCGGTAAATTTCGAGGATAGCGTCGTCAGGCGTGGTCAGCTTGTCTTGTGCCAATGTCAGCCGAAGCGGACCACCGCCCGGCTGGTCTTCGGTAAACAGCACCTCGAGCCGCCGGACACCGTGTTGCCGCAGCTGCTCCAGCACTTGCTCGCTCAGCTCGTCGTTACATTGCAGCAGCACTTCGCCGGTGGTTGAATCAACCACATCGTGCGCTGAAATCCGGCCGACTAGGTCCTCGGGCCCAATCGGAATCTCGCTCACATGCGCCTGTTCGAGCTGGCGGACGATGGCCTTGTTGAACTTGCGGCCCTCGCGCGCAATTACCTCGCCGTTTTTAGGATCTTTGACATCCCGGGTAACACGCTGGCCGAGCAACTGCGCCGGGACAAATTCCATCGCGAGTCGGCTGCCGTCGAGGATGATTACGTCCTTCTTGTAAAAGTAATTGAGCAGGTCTTCGGTCGTCATCCCCAGCGCGCGCAACGGCACGGTGGCGGGGAATTTGCGGCGCCGATCGATTCGAACATAGAGGACATCGCGTGGATCGAATTCGAAATCGATCCAACTGCCGCGATAGGGAATTACTCGCGCCGAGTAAAGGAGCTTGCCGGTCGAATGGGTGCGGCCCTTGTCATGTTCGAAGAACACGCCCGGTGAACGATGCAATTGCGAGACGATAACCCGCTCGGTCCCATTGACCATGAAGGTACCATTGGCCGTCATCAACGGAATCTCGCCAAAGTAGACCTCTTGCTCCTTAACGTTTTTGATCGACCGGCGCCCGCCCTCCACGTCCCAAATCACGAGCTGGATTTTAACTTTGAGCGGAGCTGCATAGGTCATCCCGCGCTGATGGCATTCTTCGACGTCGTATTTCGGCTGCCCAAGTTCATAACTGACGAATTCCAGCGAAGCGGTCTCATTGAAGTCCTTAATCGGGAAGACCGATTTGAACACCGCTTGCAGGCCAGTATCGGTCCGCTGTTCAACTGAAGCGTCCGCCTGTAAAAACTCCTCGTAAGATCGTTTCTGAATCTCGATCAGATTGGGAATATCAATGATCTTTTTGATCTTGCCGAAGGAGCGGCGGAGACGAAAATTACTCGTGACCTGCGACTGCTGAGCCATTTCTACCTCGTCCGGCACCAAAATAAGAACTGCTCTGGCGCGGAGCGTTCCAGACTAAAAGGCGCGCTACACACCGCGCGCCAATAGTGAAAACGCTGCGGACCGCACACGGGCGCATGCGGCCGGTTTTTAAAACTTATTCCGTTCAGGTTTCTCTCCCTGCCCCGATCCGGTGGCATGCACGTCGGCCCTGCGATCAGATCGCTGGGACAGCCCCGCCGCTTGAGACCCCTTCTAGAGAGAGAGCCGATGGTAGCCCGACACCAGCGTTGCGCCTCAATAGCCGCGTGCAACGTCTGACCTGCCGAAGATGACACGCCACGATGTTGCGTCAAACAGCCGCCGACTCCTACTTAAGCTCCACCGAGCCTCCAACTTCTTCCAACTTCTTTTTGATATCCTCAGCCTCGGCCTTGGTAACACCTTCCTTAACCGCCTTGGGCGCGCCGTCTACCAGATCTTTTGCCTCTTTGAGGCCGAGACTAGTCAGTTCGCGTACCACCTTAATTACCTGAATCTTCTTGTCACCGGCCGCCGTCAGCACCACGTCAAACTCGTCCTTCTCAGCCTCTGCGGCTGGCGCCGCACCACCGCCCGCCGCCGGCACCGCGGCTATTGCCATTGGGGCGGAAGCCGACACGCCCAGCTCCTGCTCCAACTCCTTGACCAGCTCCGCGATCTCAAGGAGGCTCGCATTCTTAATGAAGTCTTTCACCTGATCGCGGCTCAGCGCTGCTTCTGCCATTTTAAACCTAATCTCCTTCGGCTGGTGGGGTTCCTCGCAAGCAGATGCCTGCGTTATTTTGCGACTCAAGCGCTATGCCTGGGCTCTGGATCCAATTTTGCGGTCCGCCAACAAAGCCAATCAAGCGGTCTCGGTAACGGTGCCGATCTGGGTAACGGACCCGGTTTGTTTTTTCCCGAACGCATCAAGCAAGCGCGCCAATGCTGAAGCCGGTTCATTAAGCAATCGCGCCAGCCGTGTTGCGGGGGCCTGCAACAGGCCGAGCAACTGTGCCAACAGCACCTCTCGCGAGGGCAACGCCGCCAAAGCTGAAATTTCCACTGCGGTCAACGGCTTGCCCTCTAGCACGCCACTGCGCACCTTGAACCGTTCTCCGAGTTCGCGCAGTGAATTTATCGTCTTGGCGAGTTCCACTGGGTCGGCATAGCTGAGGACCAGTCCGACAGCGCCGCCGAGACTCGGCTCCAGCGCTTCGAATTTAGTGTTCTTGATTGCCAACCGCACCAGCGTGTTCTTGGCGACACGGAATTCCCCCTGCGCCGCACGAAACCGCCGGCGCAGGTCGTCAGATTCACCAGCCCTGATCCCCTTGTACTCGGAGACCACGGCGATGCTCGCCCGGTTAAGGCTTTCTGCCAACTGCGCGACAACCGCAGTCTTCTCTTCCTTCCTCATAGAAGCTGCTCTTAAAACTGGCGCGAGCCAGCGCTCAGGCGGCTGCCGCGACCTTAGTAGTGCTGGCCGAGTCGACCTTTACTCCCGGGCCCATTGTGGAAGAAACGGCGACACTCTGGACGTAATTGCCTTTGGCGCTGGCCGGCTTGGCTCGGAGGATAGACGCCAGCAGCGCATGCGCATTCTCCGCCAACTTCTGATCACCGAAGCTAATTTTACCAATTCGCGCATGAATTACGCCGGCCTTGTCTACCCGGTAATCAACTTTGCCGGCTTTGACCTCTTGGACCGCTTTGGCGACGTCGAAGGTCACGGTACCGACCCGTGGATTAGGCATCAATCCCCGCGGTCCGAGAATTTTCCCGATGCGGCCAACCGCACCCATGATATCCGGTGTCGCAATGACACGATCGAAGTCGAGCCAATTTTCATCCTGGATTTTTTTGACCAAATCCTCGCCGCCGACGAAATCGGCACCGGCATCACGTGCTTCTTTTTCCTTTTCACCCTTGGCCAGCACCAGCACACGCGCGACTTTGCCAGTGCCGTTGGGCAGTACCACGGTGCCGCGCACGTTCTGGTCGGCCTGGCGCGGATCGACGTTCAAACGCACCGCCATCTCGACCGTCTCGTCGAAGGTCGCGACTTTGTTGGCGCCGACTAACTTGAGCGCTTCTTCAAGCTCGTAGCGCTTCTGGCGATCTATATTCTTAACAGCGCTGTCGTATTTCTTGCCTGCCATCTTGATCTCGCTCCGCGACTAAGTAAGTGAAGGCGGCTCGAGGGCCGCCCCTAAAGGGCTTGCGATTAATGATCGCATTACTCGACCACTTCGAGCCCCATTGATCGTGCGGTACCTTCGATCGTGCGCGCGGCGGATGCCACGCTCGCCGCGGTCAGGTCTTTGATCTTGGTCCGGGCAATCTCTTCGATTTGTTTCCGGCTGACCTTGCCAACCTTGTTCTTGTTTGGATTGGCTGAACCTTTCTCCAGTCCTGCCGCCTTGAGCAGTAAGACCGACGCAGGCGGACTCTTGGTGACGAAGCTGAATGAGCGGTCGGCGTAGACGGTGACGATTACCGGAATCACCAATCCCTGCATGTTCTGCGTCTGGCCGTTAAAGGCCTTGCAGAACTCCATGATATTAACCCCGCGCTGGCCAAGCGCCGGACCAACCGGAGGTGAAGGATTGGCCGCTCCTGCCGGAATTTGAAGTTTTACCTGGCCGGTGATTTTTTTAGCCATCTAGCTCTGCACCACAAAGGCAACAACACCGGGCGCGTCGATGCCTGCATCTTTCAGGTAGCATTTACGGCCGGCGGCAATAGCGTAAGTTTGCCTTAAGATTTCTCTACCTGCACAAAATCCAATTCGACCGGGGTGGCACGGCCGAAAATCGAGATGAGCACGCGCACTTTGCCCTTTTCCGGCCGCACCTCTTCTACCGTCCCATTGAAATCCTGGAACGGACCGTCGACCACCTTCACCGATTCGCCCACCTCAAACAGCATCTTTGGTTTCGGGCGTAAGGCACCCTCTTCCATTTGCTGCCGTATCGCCGTGACTTCCGAGTCGGGCACTTCGGGGATACTTTCGAGCGCAGGTCTCGCTGTCGCCAACGCGGCGGTCGAATGGCCGACGAAGCCGGTCACTTTTGGCGTATTCTTTATGACGTGCCAGGTCTCGTCGTCGAGCTGCATGTTAACGAAGATGTAGCCGGGAAAGAACTTTCGGGTTGAGACTTTTCGTTGCCCACCCTTACCGAGCTCCTGGACGCGCTCGACCGGAACCACAATCTCGCCGATCTTGTCGTCCATCCTCAGAGCACGAACCCGCTCCTCAAGCGCGGCCTTAGCTTTCTGTTCATAACCCGAGTAAGTATGCACCACGTACCATTTCTTGTTGGCCGATGCTCTGGGTTCTGTACTCGCTATATCTACCATTATAGAATCTGTTGCTATTATTCGCCCAAGTTGGAACTCGCCCCCTTCGTCTCTTTTCGCTATTAGCGAATCAGCGAACGTACGAGCCAGGTGGCACCCAAGTCTACCGTCCACAGCCATACCGACATAACAAGCGTCAACGCGACCACTACCGCCGTCGCCTGCGCAGTTTCTTTAGGTGACGGGAAATGGACCTTTGACAGTTCGGCCCAGGATTCCTGAACAAAACTCGTGCCCTGCTCGATGTAAGATTTTAGGTTATTCATTTTTTCGCTGATTTACAAGTGGCACATCTTTTGGCGGGTCAGGCAGGATTCGAACCTGCAACCCCCGGATTTGGAGTCCGATGCTCTGGCCAGTTAGAGCTACTGACCCTCCCTGCCATCATGCTTCTTCGAACGCTCAATTGCGAACAACGCGACTGTCAGCCCCGGCCAGCGAGCAGTGCTAGCGGCAGCCATAAAACCGCAGGCCGACTCTAAACCTTGGCCTCTTTATGGACGGTATGGCTTCTACAGCTCGGGCAAAACTTCTTAATGGCAAATTTCTCGGTCTGGCGCTTCTTGTTTTTACTAGTGACGTAATTGCGCCGTTTGCAGCCATCGCATTGAAGCCCAATAAGATCCCTCATTGTCCATCACCAGTGGGACAGATCTTCAGCCGTCCCGGTTTATTGTGCAAAGCCCACGATGGGAATCGGACCCATGACCTCTTCCTTACCAAGGAAGTGCTCTGCCGACTGAGCTACGTGGGCATTCACTGATCCATCACGTACTGGAGCGGGAAACGGGACTCGAACCCGCGACCCCGAGCTTGGAAGGCTCGCGCTCTACCAACTGAGCTATTCCCGCTCTCGTTGTCTCGTCTCCTGGCCTTGGTGGAGAGGGGAGGATTCGAACCTCCGAAGGCATACGCCGGCAGATTTACAGTCTGCTCCCTTTGGCCGCTCGGGAACCTCTCCCTCCGACGCCCGCCATTCCATACAGGTGGCGGCTCGCAGTCGCACCTCAGCCGATGGCGAGAATCGAACTCGCAACCTACTGATTACAAGTCAGTTGCTCTACCTTTGAGCTACATCGGCCCTGATCTTGAAAGCATTCTGCATTATCGCCCTACTAATGGGAAGTCAACAGGTCGCTCACGCGGTAGCGGTCGGTACTCCGCGTTTTGCCTAAATCATTAGGGAGTGATAGCCGGGACCCTTTATCGCCTGGTCCGGCCTGATTACCAGCCGCTCCAGGTCTTGTCCCAGGTTTTATCTTCATCGTCTCACGCTTCACACCAATGCCGAACTGAAATCCCTGGTTCGAGCAGTTACCGAGCTGAGCCTGATCGCAGCCAAACGTTCGTGCACTTCTTGCTGCCGTAGACCGCGCCATCGGCATGTTTGCCGGTGACTTTCTATGTCGGGCTCAGATCGCCATTTGTGGCCGTCCTTTAGGCTTGATCGAACCGCTCAAACCGCCCGCGCGCCAATGGGGCAAACATTTGAGCGCACACGATCAGACGGTCGCGCGTTTGATAGTCCGGGTCTGGCCGCCTCACTAACGGTCCCGCAAGCCGCAAGTAACGCGCCGACGAGCAATTTCGAACAGCGCGATCGCCGCTGCCACCGACACATTGAGCGAACTCACCCGGCCGTACAGCGGAATTCGCACCACGAAATCTGCCGTTTTGCGGACGATTTCGCGAATACCGTGGCCCTCCGACCCGAGCACTAGCGTGAGGCGCCGCGTCACATCAAGGTCATAAAGCGAAGTGTCACCATGAGGGTCCATTGCGGCAATCCAGTAGCTCTCATCCTTGAGGTGTTGCAGAGTATAGGCGACATTGCCGCACCTGGCGACCGCCAAGTGGGCCCACGCACCGGCCGACGATTTGATGGCTGCCGGCGTGAGCCCCACCGTACGGTCCTTCGCCAATAAGATTGCGCCGATGCCGGCACATTCGCCGGTTCTCAGGATTGCCCCGAGATTTCGCGGGTCGGTTACCCCGTCGACTAACAGCAGGGGGTCTGGCTTGCGCGCGAGCACCTGCGCTAACGGCACGTAGGCGTATTCGCGAACCGCCGCGATGATTCCTTGATGACGCGCCTGCGAACCCGCCATCCGGGCCAATTCATTGCTCGCAACCGCGACGACGTGGCCGCCGCTTTCGTGCACCGCCTCTATTTGTGGCCCGAATCTGGTCTCCATTCCAAGCTTGATGTAAAGCGTGCGGATACGGGAGGGTGCCGCGGCGATCATCTCACGCACTGGCTCAACCCCGAAAATTATTTCCGCAACTTCACGCGCGCGACGATCGTACTGCGCCTGCGGGCCTGGCTGATGGGCGTCTGCATTGCCCGCAACCCGGCCCGAAGGGCGACGTACGAAGGTGGAGCGATGGAGGTCGCCTGGGCGTCTTTTCATCCGGTTAGGATATCTAGACCGCAGCAGCGTTGAAAAACGCGGAAGCTCAACTCACCGAGTGGAAGTCCGTGAGACTGAGATTCTGGCAGAGTATCGCCGAGGACCGTATTCTTTCGTAGCAATGCTCCGAGCGAAGATCATCGATGGTTATGTGGCCCGCGAGATCCTCGGGCCCTTTGGATTGGGCGTTTTGTTGCTCACTTTCGCACTGGTGACCGCCCGCCTGCTCAAGCTGACCGAGATGGTAGTGAATCACGGCGTTACTCTCGGCGTGGTCGCCAGCCTGATCGGCTTCATCATGCCGGCCTTCCTCGAACTGACGTTCCCAATGGCGGTATTGTTGGGGGTGCTGATGGGCTTCGGGCGGATGTCGGGTGACCGCGAACTCATCGCAGCACGGGCGTGCGGAATCAGTTTGTATCGGCTGGCGATGCCGGTGATGGGAGTGGCACTCGCGGTTTACGCGTTGTCAAGCTGGCTGGCCTTCTCAGTAAGGCCCTGGGCGAACCGCCATCTCGAGGAAAGGCTATTTGACTTAACCCAAACCACTACCGGTGCCGGCTTGAAGGAAAAGGTCTTCAATCGCGATTTCCCGGGGCTGGTAGTGTACGTGGATACTGTGTCACCGGCCGACGGCACATTACACGGCGTGATGATATCGGACGCGCGCAATCCTGCTCAGCAGAATACGATTATCGCCCGCCGCGGAATCATGATCCCGGACGAGGCCAGTAAATCCATCACCCTCAGATTGTTCGATGGGTCGCTGTTCGGGGTCGAGGCCAGCGGCAACTCGAGCCACGTGACGAGCTTTCGCACTTATGATTTGAACGTTCATCCGGAAGAAGGGTTGGAGCTTGGGCGCCGCAGTCCCGACGAGATGAGTTATACGCGACTGCGCCAGACGATCGTCACGGCGCGCTCCGCCGGGCACCCCGACTATGAAGCCGAGACCGAATTGGCGAGTAAATACACGGTGCCTTTTACTACCTTGCTGTTCGCGCTGATGGGAGTGCCGCTGGGGCTCAAACCCGCACGCGGCGGGCAATCCGAGCGCTTCGGCGTCGCTATCGCCCTGTTCTTCCTCTATTACTCGCTGATGCGGGCCGGGGAGGCGCTGGCCGAGCGTGCGAGGCTCAACGCATTTTTCGCAATGAGCATCCCGGACCTGATTTTCGCGCTGCTGGCAGCGTGGCTGTTCTTGCGCAGTGCGACGGACACTGGGGACCAGGGACGAGGGGCTGGTGATTTCCTGTGGGACCTGTTTGAGCGTTTCGAGCGCCGGCGCGAGCTCAACACATGAATCTGTGCCCGCCTTTTTCATCGTTGGACAGGGGCCGCCGCTCATTAGATCGACGCCCCGCTCCTCGCCTCGCTGGGGGTTCGTAGCTCGTGAAGCTTCACCGCGCGTTATCTCCAACGATCGACCGTTTTTTAGCGGCCCAGTTCTTTGGTCCCTTTCTGGTGAGCCTTGCCGCATTTACCATTGCCTACCTGCTCGGCGACATGTTCGATCGCTTCAGTGATCTGATCCGTTACGGCGGTTTCGGGCTGCTGGGGCTTGAATATTTCGCATTCAAACTGCCGCTGATCGTGTCCCAACTGTTGCCCGTGGCGAGCCTCGCCGGGGTGCTCTTGGGCTTTGCACTGCTCAACCGCTCGGGCGAGGTGCTGGCATGTCAACAACTGGGTATCAGCCGGCTGGAAATGACGGTGCCGGTGCTGGTAATGGCCGCCCTGATTTCGCTCTTCGATTTCACCCTAAGCGAAACTGTGGTGCCCAGTGCGACACGCGCCTCCCGTTATTTGTACGAGGTGGAATTGAAAAAGCGCCAGCTTAAAGGGGTGTTTGCAAACCAGTCGATATGGGTGCGGATGCGCGATGGTTTTCTCTCGGCCGATCACTACGAGCCACGCACGGCAACTCTGCGGGGCGTCACGCTCTATCACATCACGCCGGATTACTCCTTGCGCGGCATCGTGCACGCATCAACCGCGCACTGGAACGGTCGTGAATGGGTCGTTAACAGTTCAACCAGCTATCATGTCGGCCGCAATGGCTCTGTCTCGGGACGCGAGCGCGGCGATATTTTCGGTCCCTCGCTGAAACCCGCGGATCTGAGTCTACTGCGGCTCGATCCCGAGGAATTCAGCCTGTGGGAGCTGGATCGCTATATCAGCGATCTCCAGCACAAAGGACTTGACCCAGGTGGCTATCTGGTCGATCGCGACCTCAAATATGCGATGCCGCTCTCGTGTATCATCATGATTGCGCTCGGTATCGCGCTGAGTCTTGATCCTTTGCCGCGCCATCTTAGTCTTGGCCGTAGCTTCGGCTACGCACTCGTCATCGGTTTTGGTTATTGGCTGGCGTTCGGACTGACTTCGTCGCTGGGTCACTCGGCGATAATCCCGCCATGGGTGGGCGCGTGGACGCCGAACATCATTTTCGCGGTGTTGGCGCTGGCGATCTTTCTGGTAGGTGAAGAGCGGTGAATCAGGTTGTGCCGCCGGTCTACGAGCAGCTAGAGTAGGAAATACTCTGGTGAGGTCCACCTTACTACTTTCTTTTAAGGGCCTTAACCGTCACACACATCAGGCGGAGCGCAAGCGAAGCGATTTCAAGAAATCCACACTGCCTCTCGCTGACAGAGGCGTTTTTCATGCCACGCGACTCATTTAACCGCGAAATCAACTATCTGCGAATCTCGGTAATCGACAACTGCAACCTGCGATGTGTTTACTGCATGCCGCTCCACGGTTTGCAGTTTTTGCCTAGGCCCGAATTGCTTAACGCCAGTGAAATCGAGCGAGTGGTGCGCGCCGCGGTCGACGCGGGGTTTAGCAAATTTCGACTGACCGGCGGCGAACCGACCTTGCGTGCCGACCTGCTGGAAATCGTGGAACGGCTGGCCGATCTGCCAGGGGTACGCGACCTCGCGTTGACCACCAATGCGTTGCTACTGCCAAAGCTCGCCCGTCGGCTCAAAGAGGCCGGCCTCAAACGTATCAATGTTCATCTTGACAGTCTCGATCCCGATACGGTCGAACGCCAAATGCGATGGGGCAGTCTTGAACGGATTTGGGAAGGAATAATGGCAGCGGAACAGGCCGGGTTGGTCCCGATCAAGCTCAATTCAGTGGTGGCTGCCGGTTACAATGAGGCCGATGTGATGGATTTGGCGCGGCTGACGCTCGAACGTGATTGGCACGTGCGTTTCATCGAATTAATGCCGCTGGGCGGTGGCGAATGCGCTACGCTCTCAATCAAGCGCTACGTCTCCAACATCGAAACGCGCCGGCGAATTGAGGCGGTGCTCGGTCCGCTGCGCGAGTTGGAAGCTTACAATCCTGCCGACGAGGCGCGTAATTATCGGTTGGAGGGAGCGCGCGGGGTGATCGGCTTCATCAGCCCGGTGAGCGAGCCTTATTGCGGCACCTGCAACCGGATGCGGCTGACGGCTGACGGCAAGTTCCATCTCTGTCTGCTCAACGACGACGAACTAGACGTACGCAGGGCATTGCGCGCCGGCGATGCCGACGGCGGTATTGGCCAAGTCACGCGCATCCTTCTGCGGGCGGTCCAAATCAAACCCACCGGTCATCATTTGCTGGAGGGCCGCTCGACTAAAGATCGTTCAATGTACCAACTCGGCGGTTGAACCTGCCGATTCTCAAGCTCTCGTTAGTCTACTCAACCCCCGGGCGGTTGCGTCTGTGGACGTGACGGAGCTGTGGAGAGGCGCCGTCACAAGAGCGATTGTTGCCGGTCACCCCGGCTATGACACTCTGTTGATCGAATTGTCAATCCGCTTAGGATGGCCGGCGCTGTCGGTCGAAATTTCCGCGATCGAATTGATGCCTACCGATCTTCTGCACTTACGATTTGGTCTCGGGCGTTCATCAGCCAAAAAAACCCTGCAATCGTGCTGGGAGTCGTTCAGAAACTACCTCTTACGCGGATTCTTTGATGCGAGAGGGGGGACTTGAACCCCCACGAGGTTGCCCCCACAAGGTCCTGAGCCTTGCGCGTCTGCCATTCCGCCACTCTCGCGAACAGAACGAATGAAAACCTTTATCCGGCTGGCCGATCCAATTCAACCCGAAAAACACGATTAGTGCCGAATCGGATCTGCGCATCGTTCTGAGCTCGTTGGTAATGTTGGGTTTTGCCCGACTCAACGAGAACCGGCGGAGGGACAGAACGATGCAAGAGCAGAGTAGCGTTTTTGGGGGTCCGGCGACCAGTCTGGAGCTGCGCTACACCGGCAAACCGGTGAGTGGCTGGGGTGGCCTGGTGGCGGTCATGAGATACCTGG